>Ga0256832_1001558_pt1 | contig 15604 bp, 10 predicted proteins | sample 134614metaG_FD_190534 | JGI IMG/M metagenome (GOLD analysis project Ga0256832, IMG submission 190534) | Hydrothermal vent microbial communities from Lau Basin, Pacific Ocean - 134-614 | ecosystem: Environmental > Aquatic > Marine > Hydrothermal vents | place: Pacific Ocean: Lau Basin | collected...
ACTGTCCGCCGGGTGTTGCGGCATCCAAACCAAAGGGGTTGTTAAAAATAGTTCCGTTCAATGAGAAGTTGTTGTATTGATCATTACGTCCGCCAAATGAATTACCGCTGGCGGATGGTTCTAAACGATAAAAATCTTCTGCCGAACGAGAAATAGTCGGTAAAGTTTCCAATTCTCTGTGACCGATACTGGTGACCGGTCCATTTTTGTCTTTGGCAGCAACTTGTCCATTATCTTTCACATTGATAACAACCTCTTTTAAAGCATTTTTACTTTCTTGTAAAAACACCTCTATTTTTTCTGCTTGCCCCAATTTTAAATAAATATTGTGCAGTTCAACGGGTTGGTAGCCAACATACTTTACAATAACTGTATAAGGTCCGCCAATACGTAAGTTTGGCAAAATAAAACGCCCGTTTTCTTGGGTAACGGTACCGTTTTTGGTACCGGTAGGTTCATGTATAACCAAGACTTCGGCACCCATTAAAGGACCATCTTTATCTTTGACCAATCCTTTAAGAGTCGAAGTGGTTACTTGTGCAAATCCTGTTGATACAAGCAACAAAAACACGATTAAAAAGTTTAGTTTTTTGTTCATAGTTTAAGTTTTTAATTTTTCGTTGGCTAATTTATAAAAAAACACTCTCTTAACTTTTTCTTAAGGCTTAAAGTTATTAACATTTTATTGATGATAACTTTATGTTTTTATGTTACAAAAAAACCGGCTCAAATAAGCCGGCATTCGTTTAGTTAATGTTTGTTTGTGTTACACTTCTATTTTTTTAATCTTTCCATTCAGCTAAAAACAAATTGGTATCATGTGTCCCTCGATTATTTCTATTAGAGCCGAAAACCAATTTTTTTCCATCATAAGAAAACATTGGGAAAGCATCAAAAATAGGGTCAAAAGTGACTTGCTCCAAGCCACTTCCATCTAAATTAACCATATATAAATTAAATGGTATAGATTTAGTTTTATGATTAGACGAAAAAATGATTTTTTTACCGCTCGGATGAAAAAACGGCGCCCAGTTTGCACCGCCCAAATGCGTTACTTGATGTAAATTGCTGCCATCGGCATCACAGACATAGATTTCCATATTAGTCGGTTCTACCAAACCTTGCGCTAACAAATCTTTATATTTTTTGATTTCTTCTGGTGTCTTGGGGCGCGATGAACGAAAAACCAGTTTTTTACTATCCGGGGAGAAGAATGCGCCCCCATCATAACCCAATTCGTGTGTAATTTGCTTAACATCCGTACCGTCTATATTCATGGTATAAAGTTCCAAATCACCGCTGCGGGTTGACGTAAATACAATTTTTTTGCCATCTGGCGACACGGTAGCTTCGGCATCATAACCGGGCTCGTTGGTCAATTGCTTGACGATATTGCCGTTCAAATCCGCTACAAAAATATCATAAGTATCATAAATAGGCCAAACATAACGTCCCTTGGTTTTCTTGGGTTCCGGCGGACACTCTTTGCTACCTAAATGGGTAGAAGCATAAACCACTAATGTGTCTCCCGGTAAAAAATAACTACAAGTTGTTCTGCCTAATCCGGTACTCAACATTTTTGGCTTCGTTGTGCTATCCAGCGGCTGATTGGCATTCATGACAAAAATTTGGTCACAAGGTATATTCCAACGCGGATTGCGTGCTTGAAAAACCAATTTCGTATCGTCAAAACTCCAATAAGCTTCTGCATTATCACCACCAAAGGTCAATTGCTTGACCGATTTAAAATGTTTTTTTTCTTTATCGTAAAATACTTTTTGCTCCAATTTGGTCTCGCCCGATTTACCATCTGCTTTCTTTGCAGAATGCTTGCAAGCATTTATAAGAACAATCAAACAAAAAATTGCTGCTAACTTTAAATATTTCATTATATAAAATTTTGTATATTGGCGGCAAAAATAGGTTTTTTATATAAAAAAATCTATCGAATTACATATAAAAAATAACGATTTAAAGAAATCTTATGAATTATTTTGATATTATTATCAGTATTATTTTGGTATGGGCTTTCTATTCAGGCTTTAAAAAAGGGCTGATTTATATGTTGTTTTCTTTCATTTCGATCATTGTCGGGTTATATGCCGCCATTCATTTTTCCTATCTGACAATAGACAAATTGGGAACTTATTTTGATAAAGATCCGGCACAACTCAAAATTATGGCTTACATCTTAACCTTTATAATTGTCTTTGGTTTGATGTATTTGGTAGGCAAAATATTAGACAAGCTTTTATCTGCCGTAGCGCTGGGATTTGTTAATAAATTAGCCGGAGGCGCACTTTCAGTAGCTATAAAAGTGATTGTTTTAAGTTTGTTTTTTTGGTTATTTGACCAAGGTAATCAAATTTACCCGATCGTCAAACCCGAAACCATGAACCAAAGCATGCTTTACAATCCTATAAAAAATTTATCTCCGGTCATCCTTGTCAATATTAAAAAACTCAAAAACAATAAGACGCTTCAAAAAATTAAAGAAAAAGAGTTGGATTTACGGCAACAACCGAAAGATAGTTTTTAAAAAACTTTCCTTTTCCAAATAATTTCAGGTAAAAAAATGCCAAATTGTCACTTGTTTTTGTTATCTTGTCAAAAAAATTACATTGGAGTAAATTTTGATAAAGATCCATTGAAAACTAAAAAATAAAACTATGATTTTAACAAAAAAACATTTGAATATTCTCGAAGCAATATTCGACAGAAAGCTTAATAGTATAGATGCCTTGGAAGTCTTGGAAGACGACCAAGATTTTTTATATTATGTACAATTGGAACAAATGGGATTGCTACGTGAAGATGCCGACCGGTTTCATTTGACCTATCCGGGTATGATGCTTATGGAAGCTTATCGTATGGCGCAACTCAACGGCACCATGCCGGACATTGATCAATATGATGATGACTTCAAATTTGTAGGCAGCCGTATCATTAATATGCTTTATACTGCCGAAATGGCAAAAGACAAAGTCAATGACATTATCCGTCCCAAACTTGAAAAACGGGGCATGGTCGTCAATGGCATGTTAAGCGAATTCGGCAAAAAAGTCTTGGAAGTTTATGAAGAAGTGGAACCTTATTTTTATATCAACAAACCGCTTCAAGAATTTTTGAAAAAAACATTAGTAGGACCGGCGCCTAAAAGAGAGTTGTTAGATGCTGATAAATTTCAAATATTGGAAAGTGAAGCCCTTCGCTTATTGTCTTTTTCTGCACCCGAAGGACATTATTACAATTTGAGTGGTGTGGGGCAACAAATTAGAGCGGCACTGCTTAAAGGCGCATTTTTCAAACCCATCACCCAAGAATATTTTGAAGCTTTATTTCAATTGGTTGCCGGCGGTGATATTGATGACGAACAACTCAAACAAGATTTGATAGCGCAAGCAGTCATTGATACCGACAACAATATTTTACCTGCCGGAGAACATTTATTGCGAGCAGGCGATTTATACTTCCATGGTTATTACGATGACCCCATGAGTATTGATATCGATGAAGTAGAATTCGGCGTATTGGCAACCATTAAAGAAATCAATGACGAAACAATCAAAAATCCGGAATTCTTAGCTACCAAAGCCAATATCAAAACCGAATTTATCGATAAAAAATTCAAAGAAGCGCAAGCGCTAAAAGAAGAATGGGGCAGACGACTTAAAGAACTTCCCAAAGTCAAACAAAAATATGTTGAAGAACTGGAACATGCTAAAACTGCAGAAGAATGGTTTAATAAAGTTTATGATTTTGATGCGGCATTGTTTGGTCTACAAGGTTTCCAACTAATTACTCCGGCAGTAAAAGAAGACAAAATGTATTATGTTTTAACGGAAGACGGACAAAAAGTTTATGATAAACTAAAAAATAATCCGCGTGAAATTCCGGCAGAAGCTGTTAAAGCTATTACCATAGGACGACATTTGTTCTTTGCGCCTGATGGTCGTTGGGTTGAAAAAGCTAAAAAGGCGAAAACCATTGAAACCGCTCCTACCCCAACCGGACGATTCTTTGCCCGCTTGGCATACAACAACAAAACACCCAACATGACTAAATACGGATTGGAAGTCATGAAACCCATACCTTATACAACCGGTATCTATCTTAACGACTTGATGACTTATCTCAAAGATTACGATAGAGATGAAGTTATCCAATTGCTTGAAAAACTGGATGCCCGGGGTATGGTAAACTTCTTCCCCAACGATATGATTATGCTCACCGAAGCAGGAAAAAAAGTCAAACATGCCACCACCGGTATAGCCGGCGATATCAAATATCCCGTAACACCACATGTTATCGATGTGTTACGCGCCTTAAAAGAAGTCGGTAGTTTATATGTTAAAGAACGTAAGGTCCGTATCTTGCCTGATAATTGGAAAAAAGCTTTAAAATTGCTTAAAATGGATATGGAAACCTTTGAAAATACCCTTACATTATTACGTCGTGCCGGTTATATCGGAAAAGACAGCATCACGGAAAACGGTGTATTGTTGATTGAAGCTGCCGAAATGCTTGAAAATATCGACTACGATTGGACAGAAGTTGAAGTTTAAAAGTATTTTTAATATAAATTTTGCAAAAGCGACCTTTTAGGTCGCTTTTTTATTAATTTGAAGCCATTTTTTTCACAAGTTTTTAACATTTTCAAACTTTTATTAAAGATTTTTTTAGCGTAACTTTATAGCATCAAAATCTATCGCTATGTCAATAAAAAAAATTTTTTACGTTTTACTTTTTATTTCAACCGGTTTGTTCGCTCAAAAAAAAGCGGAAACCGGGAAGTTAAACTTCGCTAACATCAAATTACGTAATATTGGTCCGGCCTTTATGTCCGGTCGTATAGCCGATATTGCCATACATCCACAAAATCCTAATATTTGGTATGTCGCTGCCGGTTCAGGCGGCGTCTGGAAAACCGTTAATGCCGGAACCACTTGGCAACCTATCTTTGACGGACAAAAATCTTTCTCAATTGGTTGCATAACGATTGACACCAATAATCCGCATCGTATTTGGGTAGGGACCGGTGAAAATGTCGGCGGCAGACATGTCGGATTTGGCGATGGCATTTATTTAAGCACCGATGATGGCAAAACTTGGCAAAATATGGGATTAAAAAAATCGGAACATATTTCTAAAATTATTGTCCGTCCCGGCAATTCAAATGAGGTTTATGTTGCCGTGCAAGGACCGCTGTGGTCCAAAGGTGGTGAACGCGGTTTTTACAAAACAACAGACGGCGGAAAAACCTGGAAAAAAACACTCGGGGATAATGAATGGGAAGGTGTGACCGATATTGATATTGACCCTAGAAATCCCGATAGAGTCTATGCTGCCACATGGCAACGACACCGCACGGTAGCAGCTTATATGGGAGGTGGACCGAAAACGGCTATTTACCGTTCGGAAGATGGCGGAGACACTTGGAAAAAAATTATGAAAGGCATGCCAAATGGCAAAAAAGGCAAAATAGGGCTGGCAGTCTCACCACTAAAACCGGATGTTGTTTATGCAGCCGTGGAATTAAACCGTAAAAAAGGCGCGTTTTTCAAATCGACCAATCGCGGGGAATCTTGGCAAAAACAATCGGATATGATTTCCGGTGGAACCGGACCGCATTACTATCAAGAAATTTATGCCGACCCACATCGTTTTGACCGCGTATATTTTGCCGATGTCCGTATGAAAATCACCAATAATGGTGGTAAAAATTTTTATCAGATGCCCGAAAAATTCAAGCATTCCGACAACCACGTCTTAAAATTCAGAAAAGACGACCCTAATTATTTATTGGTTGGAACTGACGGCGGATTATACGAAAGTTTTGATTTAGGGCAATCTTGGCGGCATATTTCCAATTTACCCCTCACCCAATTTTATAAAATTGCGGTTGATGACAGCAAACCTTTTTATTACATTTATGGCGGCACGCAAGACAATAGTACCGAACGCGGACCCTCACGCACTGATAATCTGCACGGTATTGCTAACAGGGATTGGGAAGTTGTGCTGTTTGCCGACGGACATCAACCGGCTACCGAACCGGGTAACCCCGATATTGTTTATGCCGAATGGCAAGAAGGCAATTTGGTCAGAAAAGATATGAAAACCGGCGAAATGACTTATATTCAACCTCAACCTCGTGCCGGCGAACCATTTGAACGCTTCAATTGGGATGCCCCTATTTTGATCAGTCCGCATAATCCGAAACGCATTTATTACGGCTCTTACCGGGTATGGCGTTCTGATAACCGTGGGGACGAATGGCAACCCATTTCAGGGGATTTGACCAAACATCAAGAACGTTTTGACATGCCGATTATGGGCAAAAAACAAAGCTGGGATTCGCCTTGGGATGTATATGCCATGTCAACTTTCAACACGATTACTTCTCTTGCAGAATCACCCGTTCAAGAAGGATTAATCTATGCCGGAACGGATGACGGACTGATTCAAGTTACAGAAAACGGCGGCAAAACTTGGCGTAAAATTCCGGTAGAAAAATTGCCCGGTGTTCCCAAAGATGCTTTTGTCAACGATATCAAAGCTGATAATTTTGATGCCGGCACCGTATATGTCTGTTTAGATGCACATAAACAAGGTGATTTTACACCATATTTGTACAAAAGTACCGATAAAGGTAAAACCTGGCAAAAACTATCGGGAAACCTACCAAAACCTTTGATTGTATGGCGATTTATGCAGGATTATAAAGAACCCAAATTGATGTTTATAGGAACGGAATTTGGAGTCTACACAAGCTTAGACGGCGGCAAAAAATGGCATAAACTCAATGCCGGAGCCAACATATCATTCCGGGATTTAGCCATCAAAAAAGACGATGACGATTTGGTTGGCGCCAGCTTTGGACGGGGTATTTTTATTTTAGATGATTACGGATTTTTAAGAGAGTTATCTAAAAATTCTCCAAAATCCGATAAAGTTTTCAAACCTCGTGATAGCTGGTGGTATTTTGAAAGAGGCATACTCGGAAGAGAAAAGAAAGGCAGTCAAGGCGCCGCCTATTTCTTGGCGCCTAATCCGCCGTATGGCACAACATTTACGTATTTTTTGAAAAATGGTTTTGAATCTTTAACCGAAAAAAGACAAAAAGCCGAAAAAAAAGCGGAAAAAGCAGGGAAAAGTTTGGATTTTCCGGGTTGGGACAAACTGGATGCCGAAATAACAGAAAACAAACCGGTCAATTATTTATACATAATTAATAATAATGGAAAAATATTAAACCGGCTTAAACTATCCGATAAAAAAGGCTTTCACCGCGTCACATGGAACCATACTAAATTTTCTAAAATGTCAGGCAACCGGCATTTCGGACCAAATGGTGTTAGAGTGGCGCCCGGAACTTACAAAGCCTACATGGCACAAATTGGAAAAGATGGTAAAATCAAAATTATATCTGACACCATTAGCTTTAATCTCAAACGCTTGTATCAAAGCAGCCTGCATGGTAAACCTTTAAATGAAGTCGTTAAATTTTGGGAACAATTAGATGCATTTAATGCTCAGGTCAATTTATTCACCAAACGATATCGTAAAACCCAAAAGGCATTGGAATTACTTCAAAAAGCAGCTGTAAAATCAAGTAAAGAACGAGAAAATGTTTACACCAAACTTTTAAAGGTTAAAAAAGACTTAGAAAATATTGAGAAAAGTTTATTTGGTAGAAAAAGCAAGAATGAGGTCGGTGAAAAAAATGCACCAACTATTTTTGACCGGCTTAATCATATGCGGATGGGAACCCGTTTTTCTTCATACGGACCTACACCGGAACATCTAAAATCTTATCAAATAGCCCAAAAAACTTTACAACAATTACAACAAAAATTAAAGGCTGAGATATCACAATTGATAGCCATACAAAAAACCATGCAACAACTTGACATCCCTTATATTGACACAGGGCTTTGTCCGGAATAAATACTATTCTTATACCCACAGGGGCGACCGCAAAGCGGTCGCCCCTGTAGGTATAAATAAATCAAAAAACTTTAATCTTGAATCACCCATTCGCCGGTTTGCAACAACGGGCGTGCTTTTTTGTATTTAATCTCTTGTTTTTGTCCATTATTAACATTCATAATCGTCACAATTTCATTTCGCCCATAAGTTTTACCTTTACGAATAGGCGATGTAATCTCTTGACGTTGTCCACCTTGCATGGCTTGACGATTATTTGCCGCCATTTCCTCAAGCGATGGAATATTATCAGTTCGGCTTTCAGTATATTTTGGCTTACGACGTCGCGGTTGACGCGCTTCTCTAACCTGATTGGGGTCTTGCGTAGGCAAGTCGCCTTTAAATAAGAATGACAAAACGTCTTTATTGACTTTATCCAACATATTTCTAAACAATTCGAAAGCTTCAAATTTATAAATCAAGACCGGATCTTTTTGTTCATAAGAAGCCATTTGCACCGAAGTTTTCAGTTGGTCCATCTTGTGCAGATGGTCTTTCCAAGCTTCGTCAATAATAGCCAATGAGATATTTTTTTCAAAATCGTCAACCAATTTTTTACCTTCCGATTCGTAAGCTTCCTTCAAGTCGGTTGTGACTTTGATTTCACGGGCGCCATCGGTAAAAGGCACTACAATACGTTTGTAGCGATCGCCCTCATTTTCATAAACTTGTTTGATTACCGGATAGGCAATTTGCGCAGAACGGGCAATTTTTTCTTTATAATGTTTAGTAAGTGTTTCGTAAAGTTTGTCAACCAGTTCTTTTTCTGACAGATTTAAAAATTCATCTTTGGTTACCGGTGAATTGATTGCAAATGTTGTAATCAATTCTTTTTCAAAAGTTTCAAAATCTTTAGCCGGTTTAGTCTGTTCGACTATGGTTTCAATGGCTTCATATATCATATTGGCGATATCCACTTTCAGCCGTTCGCCTTCCAATGCATGGCGCCGCCTTTTGTAAACCAATTCCCGTTGTGCGTTCATCACATCATCATACTCGAGCAAGCGTTTACGAATACCGAAATTGTTTTCTTCCACTTTCTTTTGAGCACGTTCTATGGATTTTGAAATCATCGGATGTTGAATCACATCACCTTCTTTCATGCCCATACGGTCCATGATTTTGGCTATTTTTTCCGAGCCAAATAAACGCATCAAATTGTCTTCCAAAGAGACATAGAATTGCGAAGAGCCCGGGTCGCCTTGACGCCCTGCACGTCCTCGTAACTGGCGGTCAACCCTTCGAGAATCATGGCGTTCCGTACCAATGATTGCCAGTCCTCCTGCTTCTTTAACTTCGGGGGCTAATTTTATATCCGTACCACGTCCGGCCATGTTTGTAGCAATGGTCACGACACCCGGATTTCCGGCTTCTGCAACTATTTCGGCTTCACGTTTGTGATGTTTGGCATTTAAAACATTGTGCGGAATTTTAACATAGTGCAACATTTTGCTCAACAATTCGGACGTTTCCACCGAAGTGGTTCCAACCAAAACCGGTCTGCCTTGCTTGGTAAGCTCTTGTATTTCTTGGATGATGGCATTGTATTTTTCGCGTTTGGTTTTATAAATTTTATCATCTTTATCAATTCTTGCCAAAGGTTTGTTGGTTGGTACCTCTACAACATCCAATTTATAAATATCCCAAAATTCTCCTGCTTCGGTTACGGCGGTTCCTGTCATACCGGCTAATTTGCGATACATTCTAAAGAAATTTTGTAAAGTTACCGTAGCATAAGTTTGAGTAGCATCTTCAATTTTGACATTTTCTTTGGCTTCAATAGCTTGGTGCAGTCCGTCCGAATAACGACGTCCTTCCATGATACGACCTGTTTGCTCATCTACAATTTTGACTTGTCCGTCCAGGACAACGTATTCTACATCTTTTTCAAACAAAGTATAAGCCTTAAGCAACTGATTTAAAGTGTGCAAACGCTCACTTTTGGCGGCATATTCTCTAAACAATTTGTCTTTTTGAGCGGCTTTTTCAGCATCATCAACATCAGATTTGTCAATTTTACCGATTTCTTCACTGATGTTGGGTAAAATAAAGAAATCAGGAGCGGTATCTTTGGATAAAAATTCAATACCCTTGTCGCTTAGTTCAATAGAGTTGTTTTTTTCATCGATTACAAACAGTAATTCTTTATCCACTTCAGGCATCAAAGCATTGTTGTTTTCCATATATTTGGCTTCGGTTTTTTGAAGCAATTGTTTGATACCTTCTTCACTTAAAAACTTGATTAAGGCTTTATTTTTAGGCAAGCCTCTATAAACGCGTAACAAGTGAAAACCGCCTTCTTTGGTATTGCCTTCTTTTATTAATTTTTTAGCCAATGCCAGTTCTTTGAGCATGGCGGCTTTTTGAGCTTGATAAATTTTTTCAATATAAGGTTTCAGCTCGTTAAATTCGTGACGGTCGCCTTGTTCTACCGGACCGGAGATGATTAAAGGCGTACGGGCATCATCAATCAACACCGAATCGACTTCATCGACAATGGCATAATTGTGTTCGCGTTGTACCAAATCGGAAGTCGTATGTGCCATATTGTCACGTAAATAGTCAAAACCGAATTCGTTATTGGTGCCGTAAGTAATATCCGCTTCATAAGCCTTGCGACGCTGTGGCGTATTGGGCTGATGCCGATCAATACAATCTACACGTAAACCTAGAAATTCAAAAATGGGTCCCATCCAAGCGGCATCCCGTTTGGCTAAATAATCATTGACCGTCACCAAATGTGCACCGCGTCCGGGTAAAGCATTGAGATATAATGGTAAAGTTGCGACTAAAGTTTTACCTTCTCCGGTCATCATTTCTGCGATTTTGCCTTGATGTAAAACAATACCTCCCATTATTTGCACATCGTAATGCACCATATCCCAAACGACTTCTTTGCCTTCGGCATTCCAACGGTTAGACCATATGGTTTTGTCGTCATTGACCATAATATAATCGCGGGTAGCAGACAACTCACGATCAAGCGGCGTTGTGGTGACTTCCAAAGTGTCATTTTCTTTAAAACGGCGAGCAGTTTCACGCACTACGGCAAAAGCTTCGGGCAAAATTTCATTTAATACTTTTTCTTCTATTTCATAAATATCGTCTTCTAATTTATCAATTTCTTCATAAATGGCTTCACGAGCTTCCAAATCCGCTTCTTGTTCGGCTTTTTCACGTAAAGCATTCTGTTTTGCCCGTAATTCACTAGTTGCATCTTGAATTTTATTTCTAAATTCTTGGGTTTTTTGTCTTAATTCATCCAAACTGAGTTGTTGCAATGCCGGTCCTAAACTATTGACTTGGTCAACAATCGGCTGCATTTGTTTGATGTCTTTAGATTTTTTATCGCCTAAAAATACTTTAAGCAAAGAATTAACAATCTTCATATTCAATAGGTTTTATGCGTCAAAAATACTTTTTGAAAAATGCTTTTTACGTATCAAAAAGTATCAAAAAATATAATTATCAAAAATACAAAAAAAAGTCTCTTAAAAGAGACTTTTTAGTATTTATTAACATCGCGTTTTAATATTCATCTTCGTTCCAAAGAAAATCTTCTTCGGTAGGATAATCAGGCCAAATGTCTTGAATAGTCTCAAATACTTCTTCTTCTTCTTCAATTTCCTGTAAGTTTTCAACAACTTCAAGCGGAGCACCGGTTCTGATAGCATAGTCTATCAGTTCGTCTTTGGTCGCCGGCCAAGGGGCGTCACTCAAATAAGATGCTAATTCTAATGTCCAATACATAGTGTTTAAATTTTAAAAAGCTGGCAAAAATAATAAAAAAATATTTAATTATCAATAATTATTTTGGTATCCAAGGAATTTCCTTGACTTGCAAATCCATAGACAATTTTCGTGCCAATACAAACAAATAATCGGACAATCTGTTGAGGTATTTTATCAGTTCTTTTGAAACGGGTTCTAAGTCATTAAGATAAGTAACTTTTCGTTCGGCACGTCGGCAAATGGTTCTGCAAATATGACAGACCGACACTTGCTCATGTCCACCGGGTAAGACAAAATGTGTCATAGGGGGTAATACTTGGTCCATTGCATCAATTTTTTTTTCAAGGAAAGCTATATCATCTTGACCAATAGGTTTGATGTCTAAACGGGGCTTACCATTGGGCAAAGTTTGTTTTTCAAAATCAAGTGCTAAAAAAGACCCCAAAGTAAACAAGCGGTTTTGAATCTCAATCAATTCTTCCTGATAAGTATTTTCGATCTTATCACGCAATAAACCAATATATGAATTTAATTCATCGACCGTACCGTAAGCTTCTATTTTGATGTGATGTTTTGGTACGCGCGTGCCGCCTATGAGTAAAGTGGTGCCTTTATCACCGGTTTTGGTATAGATTTTCATATTAGTTGAAAGTTAAAAGTTGAAAATTCTTGGTTTCTAGTGCAATATACTGTGCATCCGTTGTAGAATATTTAATTCCTCATTTCCTCAAATTAAAAGCACAAAAAAAGTTTGTAATTACAAATAAGCATCAAAGAACAAGGTTTCCCTATACACCAAATAAAATCCTCATTTCCTCAAAAAAAATACTACCTTCCTTTATTAGCTTCTCTGATATACTTTTGAAGTGCCATAGTCATTGAAGGTGTTTCGGGAGTCGGTGCCATGATATCAATTCGTAAACCTTTTTCTTCGGCTGCTTTTACGGTAGATTTGCCATAAACGGCTATACGGGTGTCGTTTTGTTTAAAATCAGGGAAATTATGATATAAGGATTCAATACCGGAAGGGCTGTAAAAGACTAAAATATCATAATACACATCTTTTAGGTCGGACAAATCACTGATACAAGTTTTAAAAAAAGTTGCCGATTGCCAATCTATACCTATTTCATTTAAAGCTTTGGGTATTTCGGGCTTTAATTTGTCTGAGGAAGGCAATAAAAATTTACCTTCGGGATTTTTACTGATAATATTGGCTAAATCTTTAATGGTTTTATTGCCGTAAGAAATTTTACGTTTTCGATAAACAATATAACGTTGCAAATACAAAGCAATTGCTTCCGACTGACAATAATATCGCATAGTATTAGGCACCGTGTAGCGCATTTCTTCGGCTAAACGAAAAAAATGATCTACGGCATTTCGACTGGTAAAAATGATCGCATTATAGTCGGGTAGCGCTATTTTTTGTTTTCTAATATCCCTTGCCGTAGCACCTTCTACATGTATAAAAGGGCGAAAATCAATCTTGACCTTTTCATTTTGGGCTAGCGCTATATAAGGGGAATTTTCAGAAGTCGGTTCGGGCTGTGATACTAAAATAGTCTTGACTTTCTTCTTTTTTAGGACTGTTTTTTCACTCATAGAATTTGAAAAATTATCCAACCGGTTACCAAAATAATCGGTAGAATTTCTGATAGGCAAAGATACAAAAATATTTGATATGTTTTCAAGTCTGTATGTTTACTTAAACTATTATATAGGTTTAACCAGAGTGTTACGAACCAAACGATTGATACACTAATAATTAGATAAAAAAACAAGGGTGTCTGATAAGGAAAATAATAGGTCAAAAAAGCCAATATAAACAGATAAAAAACCGTATAATTCTCATAAGCCGTTCTAATAAATCTTATTTTACTTAAAAATTTACCTTTTTTTATTAAAATAATTAAAACAATTTCAAAAATAAACTTTAAAACAAGATAAAAAGCGACAGCTATCAATAATTTATGCCACTCGGGAAATTGTTTTTTGCTCCAATCCTGACTTGAAGAAACGGTTTTGAACAAAGCTACAACATATAATGTATAGGAAATAATTTTAAATAACAGACTGTTTAAATTGTATAAAGAGAAAAGATTTTGCGCCCGGGATTCATACTCAAAGATGTAAATATTAGGCGCTTTAATGTTAATAGTAAAGCGTTTATCAAACCACAATTTATTCATCAATAGCAACAATGCCGCTACCAAAAACAAAACGACAAAAGAAGTTTGATAAAAACCGGGCTTAACTAATTCTGCCATTATCGCATTAAATATATATTTTATGGCAAATGTAATGAGAATAGTTGAAACCGACATGATTAATACCAAAAACAACTATATATTAGTCCAATAAATCGTTTCTTTTTTCCTGTATCTTCGTTAAAAATACTCGTTATAGCTACCGGCTATAACTGCGTTTTTTGCCTTGATACAGAAAAAAATATTCCAATTTATTTTGGACTAAAATACAATTCCTTTTGGTATAAAATAATTATTAAACACCAAAAAAATGATTATTTTAATCATCAAAGGTTATCCCGACAATAGTCGGGAACCAAAATATTAAAATTAAAAAAATAAACAGATGAAAGTCAGAATAGATTCAGAAATGAAACTTTCTTTTAGTCAATAACGGCTTATTACAATAACACTATCTAAAATTTAACATAATCCAAACTAAACCGCATTCCTTTTTTTAAATTACGATTAACTTTTTTCCCGACAATATCATTGAAATATTTAGGATGCAGTCCGAAACCCGGACGAATAGAACGCACATATTCTTCGGTAATAACGGTGCCTTCCGGCATTTCTTTAACCACGTAAAGTGAACGGGCAAAACGCCGGCTTTCACGGGCTTTTTCAGATAAGTTGTAATTGACTTTTCCCAGTGCTTTTTCCGTTTTTCTTACAGCGTCAACCATTCGTTTAAATTCTGATTCGTCTAAAGAAAAACCGGCATCAGGACTGGCAATGCTTTGGTCTAAAATCAAATGTTTTTCTATCACTTTACCGCCTAAAGCCGTAGCAATAACCGGTGCCAATTCGCCCCGAGTATGATCCGATAAGCCGGACAAGACCCCAAAACGTTTTGCCAAATCAGGAATCATAGACAAATTGGCATCATGGAGTTGTGCCGGATATTGTGATGAAGTTTTCAACAAAACGATTTGATTATTGCCTTGTTTTCGACAAGTCTCGACCGCCAAAGCAATGTCCGATTCGGTGGCTATACCTGTCGACATTATCACGGGTTTTTGTTTTGAAGCAACATAAGCAATTAAAGGAATATCGGTAATTTCAAAACTGGCAATTTTATACGCCGGCACTTCCAATGTTTCTAAAAAATCGACGGCGCTCCGGTCAAATGGTGACGAAAAACAAAGTAAACCTTCTTCTTGTGCCGTTTCAAATAAGGGTTTGTGCCATTCCCACGGCAAATAAGCTTCCTCATACAATTCATATAGGGTTTTGCCTTCCCAAATTGTGCCTTTGATTAAAAAATCAGGTTTTTGACAATCTATTGTTATGGTATCCGGTGTGTAAGTTTGTAGCTTTACGGCATTGGCGCCGGCACGCTTGGCAGCTCTTATGGTTTCTTTGGCAATTGACAAATCTTTGGCGTGATTAGCAGACAATTCGGCTATAATCAACACCCCATCGGTTTGTAAATCAAAATGTCCTATTTTCATCTGTTTAATATTATTATCATTACCATAAAATAACGCTAACGGCTCCTACAAAAATAAGCAAATAAAAGCCAATCAAAAATTTCCAAAACACATGCGCCTTTTTCATCTCCATAAACTGAAAGGCTACCAACATAAATTTAATGGCAGACAAACCCAAAATCAGCAACACAAAAAATGATA
>Ga0256832_1001560_pt1 | contig 15587 bp, 14 predicted proteins | sample 134614metaG_FD_190534 | JGI IMG/M metagenome (GOLD analysis project Ga0256832, IMG submission 190534) | Hydrothermal vent microbial communities from Lau Basin, Pacific Ocean - 134-614 | ecosystem: Environmental > Aquatic > Marine > Hydrothermal vents | place: Pacific Ocean: Lau Basin | collected...
TCGCGACCGGGCTGGATGAGAGTGATTTTGCGCAGGGAGGGCATGGATGGGCGAGATTGCGAGGGGGCGAAAGGGCGAGGGGGCGAGGGTTGGGATTGAGGATTAGGATTAGGATTAGGATTAGGATTAGGAACAGGATTAGGATTGTGGTTGGGCGCAACCATTCCCAATCCTGATCCTAATCCTAATCCTGATCCCGTCATCCCAGATTGTCGATGTATTTCTGAAGCTGGCGGGGATGGAATTTGACGTAGTCGTCAGGGATGATCTGCGCCATTTCCTCTTCAGTCAAACGCCATCGCAGGATTTCCAGCGCGTCCTCGGGCGTCTCGCCATAGGCGAGTTTGTTCTTGCCGTTCTTCATTTTGAAGAGGAACATGTGGGTGGGATGGTCGAAGCTGCTCATGGTTTGTGTTCAGAAGGCTGTGCTTGTTTGCAAAGGTGACTTAAAGATCACGTTGGGCGAGTTTGCCACGGGCGTGATGCGTAATCCGTAATCCGTGAGGTCATTACGCATCACGCATTACGCATTACGAAGTCGGCTGCCCGCGCCAATATGGCTGCGAGGCGCTTTCGTTCGGCTTAACACGTCGTCAGGCGCGGCGTCGCTAGGCTTTGACCAGAGAGCCGCGGTAGAGCTCGGCGCCGTGCATGACCGTGTCCAGGCCCTTGTTGACTTCGTCGTCGTATTTGCCGGCGATGAGGTCGCGGTAGAACTGGTAGTCGATGCCCTTGACCTTCTCATCGCCCGGGAAGCGATGGTAATTGTCTTTGGACATAAGGCTCTTGCCCTCGGCAATGAGCTGGTAGCCCAGCGCGGAGCCGGGGTAGGGCGCGTAGAAGGAGATGGAGGGCATGACCCGCTTCATGGTCTTGAGCATACGCATGGTCTTGAACGCGTCTTCGCGGGTCTCGCCGGGGATGCCCAGCATGATGTTGGACCAGAACACGGGCGGCTGCTCGCCCTTGGCCTCCAACTCATCTCCCAGGCGGTTGACCAGGTCGATGACGAAGAAGTTTTCTTCCTCGGTGACCTCTTTGTTCAGGATTTTGAGGACGCGGTCGCTGCCCGATTCGAAACCGATGGAGATGGTGCGCCAGTTGGTCTCCTTGATCAGGGCGATGAAGAGCTCGGGCCATTGCACCACGGTGTCGGCCCGGGCCGCGGCCCAGTAGGTCCAGCGTTTCGTCTTGCGGGGGTATTTCTCCAGCCATTCCTCCAGCCAGCTTGGGTTCTGGAAGAACATGGAGTCGTGGATGACCACGGAGCCGACGCCGTATTTGCGGTCCAGGTAGTTGAGCTCGTCAATGACCATGTCCACCGGGCGGCGGCCCATCAGGGGGATGTAGGAGCTTTCGTTGCAGAAAACGCACTTCCAGGGGCAGACCCGGCTGGTGATGATGGTGGCCACCGGCCCGGGCCCCCAGCCGCATTCCGGCTCCAGAGGCCATTTCCATTTCCAATAACGGCGCATACGCCAGCCGCCCGCGGGCTTGGGCCACAGCTCCCGGTCGATCATGGGCCATTCGGCCATGCTTTTGGCGCTTTCGCCCGAGAAGACGCGGGGGAAGCTGTGGGGATCCTTGACCAGGTCCACGATGACGTTTTCGCCCGCGCCCATGCAGATTTTATCGAACGCGTCCACCGAGAGCATCTCATCGGGCGCGACGGTGGCGTGCATGCCGCCCACCAGCACGAGGCCGTTGGGATTGATTTCCTTGAACAGCTCGGCCGCTTTCTTGGCGGGCGGATAGGTGTAGCTGCGGACGTTCATCAGCAGCATGTCGTAGCCCTGAAGTTTGGGCGCGAGCTGATCCCACGAGGTGACCGCGCGGGTGGACGCCAGATCGGTCTGAATGCCGTTCTGGTGGAGGATGGTGCGCAGCAGGCCCAAACCGTGGTCCTGCCATTGTTCGTGGGGCCCGCCGGGGTTCACCAGGTCGCCCAGGTCGCCCAGGTCGAGCCAGAGGATGTTCGAGCGTTTGCTTTTGCCCCAGGGGAAGAAGGTGGCCATGGTTTCAGTAATCAGTATTCAGTATTCAGTAATCAGTGTTCAGTGAACAACTGTCTGGAAGACGATAAAAGCTTTAGTCTTTAATCTTTAGTCTTCAGTCTTTAGCTTTCGTCTCTTCGGGAAGGATCAGAGGGATGGCGGAAGCGCCGTTAGAGGTGCCATTCGCGCCGTTGTCACGATGCTTCCGCTCGTCTTTGATGTAGACGCGATCCCCGCCAAAGGTCTCGTGCGAGTCCTCCGCGGGGCGGTTGCCGTAAGATTCGAAGGGCGTGGGTTTCCACCAGGCCCATTCCACGCAGGTGTTGCAAGGCGACACCTCATCATAGCGGCCTTCGACGTGCATCTGGCGCAGCTTTTGCATCTTGGGCCCGTTCCAGTTCTTCATCACCCGCACCACGCCGTCCTCGTCGATGACGTTGCCCAGGTCGAAGTCGAGGTTGAAATCGCGGTCGCACATGGCGATGGAGCCGTCCCAGTAGATGTGGACGTGATACCACAGGTTGGGGCAGGCGTAACGCTTGGGCAGGTTCAGTTCTTCTTGCGGGCGCAGGGCGCTGATCTCTTCGATCTGGTCGCCCCAGGAGTCGAAGGGCTTGATGTGAACGAGATCGACGCCCGGAACCTGTTTCCAATACTCGACGAACGCGTCGGTCTCGTCCTTGGTGTGCTCCATCTCGATGATTTGCAGGTTGACGAAGGTCTGATAGCCGCCCTCGTGCTTCATTTCCACGAATCGGCGGATGTTGGCGTTGGTGCGCTCGAAGTCGGCGTTCACCCGCACGTTCTCATAGGTCTCCGGGCGGACGCCATCCTGACAGAGGTAGATGACGCTCAGGCCCGCGTCCAGCAGCTTGCGGCCCCGCTCCTCGGTGAGGAGGGTGGCGTTGGTGCTGATCTCCGACCGCAGTCCTTTTTCCGAACAGTAGGCCACCATGTCGAAGATGCGGGGATGGAGCAGGGGTTCGCCCCAGATGTGCAGGGTGGTGGCCTTGACCAGCGGGGCCATCTCGTCCACGATCTGCTTGAACACCTCCCACTTCATGTAGCCATTGACGCGGGTGATCTCGCCCCGGCCCGTGGGGCACATGACGCACCGCAGGTTGCAGACGTTGGTGGATTCGATGTACATGCGGTCGGGCGGGGGCACATGCCTGGTCTGGCCGGTTTCATAAGCCAGGTACTTGACAGGCCCCAGCGCCTTGTTGCGGTAGATTTTCGATTTGTTGCGAAGTTTCTCGCGGAAGGTCAGCTGGCGTTTGGGCATGGGGGAGGCGGGATTAGGATTAGGATTGGGATTGGGGGATGAGTGAATGACAATTAGCCATTGACAATTGACAATTAGCCATTTCTCAGGTCCAGGAGACGGGGCCGAAGAGTTCGCCTTTGGTGCGCTGGAATTTCTTGAACAGGCCCGCATGGGTGAGCGCGCTGCCCACCTTGCGCACGGGCGTGATCTGCGCCACATTCCACAACAGATCCCCCACCTTGGGCCCGAAGCTCTCGCGGTAGATGCGGCGCTTCTTGGCCTCGATGAAGCGCTGGCGGGCCTCGATGGCCTTCTGGCTGAGCACGTCGTCGGGCACGTCGGAGACGTTCATGAAGGGGGCGATGGAGGATTGATAGCTGTTGTAGTAGTAGCTCTTGGTGAAGTCGGCATTGTACACCAGGTCGGGATGCCGGCGTAAAAGCTCATTCCAAAGCTGCGTGCCCGGGAAGGGGGTGGCGATGGAGAACATGGCCTCGGTCAGGGGCAGGCTGGCCGCGAATTCGATGGTCTCTTCGATGGTCTCCTCGTTATCGCCGGGCAGCCCCAGAATGAAGTAGCCCTTGGCCCGAATGCCCGCTTCTTCCGTCCAGGTGACCGCGTCCCGCACCCGGTTCAGGTCGATGTGTTTGGCCGTACGTTTCAGCACCTCTTCATTGCCGCTCTCGATGCCGTAGTGGATTTCGCGGCACCCGGCCTGATACATTTTCCCCAGCAGTTCCGGATTCACCCGGTCCACCCGGGCCAGACACTGCCAGCGAATGTCCATCTTGCGTTCGATGAAGTGATCCAGAATCTTGTTCAGGCGGCGCACGTCGATGGTGAACAGATCGTCGATGAAATAGAAATTGCGCACGCCATAGGTGTGCATGAGGTGCTCCAGCTCATCCGCGATGTTTTCGGGGCTGCGCTGGCGGTAGGTGCGGCCCACGATGCCTTTGAAGCAAAAGGAGCAGTTGTAGGGGCAGCCGCGGCTGCTGAGCACGGTCAGCATCTGCTCGCCCGTGGGCGCGTAGAGGGGATATTCGTCCAGGCGGAAGAGATGGCGGGCGGGATAGGGCAGCGCATCCAGGTCTTTGATCAACCCGCGCTGTGGATTGTTCAAAATCCGGCCATCCTCCTTGTACCACAGCCCCCCAAAGCCGTCCCACTGGCGATTGCCATTCTCCAGCGCCCGCAGGAACTCGATGAAGGTTTCTTCGCCCTCGCCGTAGATGAGATAGTCGATGTTCGGATTCTTCAGGGTCTCGTTGGGCAACGAGGTGGCGTGCGGCCCGCCGATGAGGATGGTCACGCCCAACGCGTCTTTGAGCATGGCCGCGGCCTGCTCCACGCTGGCGAAACTGGTGGTCATGGAGGTGAAGGCCACCAGATCGGGCCTGAAATCGATCACGTCCTGCACCTCCTCCTCGATGGGGCGACAGGGCTTCAGGCCGAAGTCGAAAATGGCGACCTCATGCCCTTCCTGCTCCGCCACCGCGGCCAGATAGCCCAGCCCCAGCGAGGGGTAGGCGTTGACGAGTTCGTTCCATTTGGGGCCGATGAGAGCGATTTTCATCGATATATCCTCCAGGCGGGATGTGTGGGAAGGGCCGGGGGAAGAGTGCGAGCTTTGATGAATCTCTTGGCGCGGGAAGCCAGGCACGTAATGCGTGATGCGTGATGCGTAAGGTCGTTACGGATTACGGATTACGCATCACGCCCGTTGCAGACTCGCCCAACGTTGGCCTGGCGATCCTTTCGCAACCGCGGCCAACGCTATCTTCAAAGCAGTTTAGCACATGAAGATGAAAGCGTGTTGAACGTGGCCGCCGGGCAAGATGTCAATGCATTCATCAAGACAGCGCTTGCGCTTCCATCTGCTTGCGCAGACCGGTCTTTTCCTTCTTGGGCAGGAAGGTGCGGGCGGCGATGCGCAGGTTGCGCGGCAGATTCACCCAGAAATCCTTCTGTTTCACCCGCCGCCAGATGGGCCCCGGACGCAGATAGAACTGGCGGTAGGCGCGGCGATACATTTCTTCCATGAGCTCGGCCGTGAGATCGCCCATCTCGAAGCGGGCCTTCTGCTCGAAGAACACGTAATCCTCCCAATCCTGAATCAGGAGACGGCCATTGCGTTTGACCTGCTCCCACACCGCGGTGCCCGGATAGGGCGTCATCATGCTGAAATTGGCGATGAGGGGGTCCAGCTCGATGGCGAAGTTGATGGTGTCCTGCATGGTTTCGCGCGTGTCGCCCGGCAGGCCGATGATCATGAAGGCGATGGTCTCGATGCCCGCCTCCTTGGTGATCTTGAACGCCTCGCGGATGGTGTCCAGGTCGATGCGCTTGTCGATGGTCTTCAGAATCTCCGGATTGCCCGTCTCCACCCCGAACGCGGTGCGCTTGAGCCCGGCCTTTTTCAGCTTGAACATGAGCTCCCGGTCGACCAGATTCGCCCGGATGCCGTTGACGAAAATCCAGGGCACGTGATTAAGCTCTTTCTCGATGAGCAGGTCCGCGATCTGATGCAGGCGCTTTTTGCGAATGTTGGCGCTGTCGTCCAGCACGCCGATCTCCTGTGCGCCCATGTTGCGCACCAGGTGCTCCCACTCGGCGATGACGTTCTCGGGCGTGCGGCTGCGCCATTTGACGGGCATGATGGACTGCGAGCAGAAAGTGCAGCGGTAGGGGCAGCCGCGGCTGGTGAGGATGCTGAAGCTCTTGGCCCCGTCCACCGCGTCGGTGGCGGGCTGCAAGTTCGTGTATCGATCCATCTTGAAGAGGTGGTACGCGGGCCAGGGCAGGCTGTCCAGATCGTTGATGGCGGGACGGTCGGGGTTGCGATGCAATTCGCCATCCGATGTTTTGTAGGTGATGCCCAGCACCTCATCCCAAATGCCCTTGGCCGGGTCCATCAATTCATCCGTGGAGAAGGTGGGATGATGCTTGAGGAAATCCTCGACCTTCTCCGAAATCTCGATCCACGTTTCCTCGCCCTCGCCCCGCACGACGATATCGATAGGCCCCTGCGTCAGGGATTCGTAGTCCAGGTCTTCGGAGACCACGCTGGGGTGCGGGCCGCCGATGACGATAGGCACATCCCACACATTCTTGATCTCCTTGGCGTGACGCCACGCCTGCTTCACCTGAGGCGTATTCGCGGTGATGCCCACGAGATGGGGCTTGTATTCCTGGACGAATTCGCTCAAGGGCTGGTCTTCCACGTCCGCATCGAAGACGACGACTTCGTCGCCGCGCTCTTCGGAGACGGCGCCCAGGTAGGCGAGGCCGAGATGGGGGCTGGTGCGGGTGTCGATGGGAAGGCGAAAACGGGGATTGATGAGTAAAACGCGCATGGACGTGAAACCTCGTTGGGAAAAGCATAGGTGAGAGGGAGGATGACGGCAGGTGAGCCTGCGCCGATACGGACGGAAATGCCTCGCGGCCAGGGCGGCGCGGGAAGCCAGGCACGTAATGCGTAATGCGTGATGCGTAACGATCTCACGTTTCACGTTTTCACGCATCACGCCCGTTGCAGACTCGCTCAATGGAGACCTGGCGATCCTCAATCCTAATCCTGATCCGAATCCTATTTTCAAAGCAGCGAGATGCAACCAATAAGTTTACAACATTCCTGGCAGGCAAACCAATGGATGCGTCGCCATTATATGCGCTGCTCTGAGAGTTGTCAAATTTTTATGAAAGATTTCATAAAAATTGCCCTCTTACCGACGGCATCACGGCGGGACAGCCCACGCGCTTTTCAGCTTCCCTGAAAGAATTGTGGCATAATGCAGCCATGAAATTAAAGCAAGCTGATCTCGACTATTTCGCCCGCGGCGAGTGGCAAAATCCCCAGTTCTGGCGACGCTTTGGCGGCCAGCCCGATTTCACCGGCAAACGCGTGCTGGATGTGGGCTGCGGCCACGGTAGCATGGCTATCTACGTGGCCCGGGCGGGCGCAGCGAGTGTGGTGGGACTGGACCTGAACTGTCGACTCATCGAGTTCGCCAACGCCAACCTCATTCAGAATCACGGGGACGTGGCCGATCGGGTGACCTTCCTCTGTCAGGATTTGAAGGATTATCCCGAGGATGAGACGTTCGATTTCATTCTTTCCAAGGACAGTTTCGAACACATCCTTGATCTGCCAGGCATGTTGGCGGAGATGAAGAAGCGCTTGAAGCGGGGCGGGCGCATCTACGCAGGCTTTGGGCCGCTTTACAACAGCCCTCTGGGCGACCACGGATACTCGCAATCCCGCATCCCCTGGCGACACCTCATGCTGGGGGAAGAGGGCGTGCTGGCCCGCACCCGAGCGCGCTGGCCGCAATTGGAGATCCACAGCCTGGGCGACTTGGGGCTGAATGGTCTGGCGTTGGCCGATTATGAGCGTATTTTCGCCCAATCGGGCTTGACCATCCTTTCTCTACAGACAAATCGCAGCGATAAACTCCTTTCCCGCCTCCTGTCTCTACCCGCCCGCATTCCCTTTCTGCGCGAATACTTCACCTTCAATCTCTACGTGGTTCTGGAACGACCCTGATGTCTGGCGTCCAAAAACTCCCGGATCTCCAGATGCAGCGTCGTCTGCGGCGGTTCGTAAGGACGCAGGCGCTGAGTGCGGGCTTTTTCGATGGCCTGGGGCAATTCGTCCAGGTGAAAGCAGGGAATGAGATAGCCCTCGGCGCCAAATCGACGGATGATCTGCTCCTGGTGCTTGTCGAACCGATCGGGGTTGGGCACGCTGATCAGCCGCGCGCCCGCATAGAGCGCCTCGACCGTGGTGCCGAAGCCGCCATGAGCGATGACCACGCTGGCGTTTTTGATATAGTGGGAGATATCGGGCTGAAAACGGAACCACTCGCCGTTTTCGGGTTGATACAATCCCTGTCCAATCTGAAAAATGACGGGTTCGCCCAATCTGGGCGCGAGCGCGTCCACAGCCCGCACCAGGTCATCGAAATCGGTCGTGCCCACGGTGCAAAAGATCATAGCAACCTCCCCGCATAGCGGGCCCGGGGGTATTGCTCGGTCAGGGATTCCCATTGCACGTAGAAGCGGTCGTAGAGCCGAAGTCGGTAAATGATGCGCCCCGTGAAGCTGAGGAATTCGATCTTGGACGCGGTTTCGATGAAGATGTGGGGGACGCCGCGCAGTTTGGCCATGATCGCGATGGGAATTTGCAGGCTGGGCCCGGCCCCGATGATCAGATCAGGCTGAGCCTTGCCAAGGATATCCCATGCGGTTTTGAGGGCCCCCGGCATCTTCAGCATCACCTGCAACGGCCCATCCGTGCGCCCCTGCTTCTTTTCCCGCGGCTGCTTGATGCGATAGACAGGGCCCGGTATGCGTATCTTCGTTTCGGAAACGCGATCGTAATCCGGCACGACGTAACTGTAATCGTAGTCAGGCCCCAGCAGATCCACCAGCCGCAACATTTGACGAGTGTGTCCGCCCGCGCCCAGCACCACCAACACGCGCTGCCGCGGCGGCCCGGCGCGAACGTCAATGGGAGGAGTTTGGTCCATGATTTCCGTAACGGGCGGGGACGGGCGTGTAGGGCGGCAGGGTGACGACCTGTCGCTCCTGGCTGGCTCGCAACACCTGCTCCGCCAGGAACACCGCTCTCAACCCCTCTTCGCCATTGACAAGGCCGTTGTAGCCGCGTTTGATGGCGTTCACAAAGGTTTCCAGCTCCATGCGCAAGGGCTCGATTCGGGTGAGTTCATATTTCGTAACGGCTCCCTCCGTCACCCCCACGGTCACCAGACCCAGCCAGTGATCCTGGGCGGAACGATTTTCATAGAACCAAAGCTCCTGGGTCAAATAGTTCACCAGAAACATGCCCCGCTCTCCCAGCACCGTCAGCTCTCGGATCTTCGTGGGCGTTAGCCAGTTGATATCGATCATGCCGATGACGCCGTTATCGAAACGAAGGATGCTGGAAACCATATCTTCGTGACTATCATGCAGGGTCTGTTTGGCCTCGGCGGCGATGCTGCGGATGCCCGACCCGGTGAGATATTCCAGGATGTTCAGTTCATGCGTGGCCAGATCGAAGACGACGCCAACGTCTTTGATGCGCGGCGGAAATGGCCCGATGCGTCGGGCGTGAATCTGATAAATCTGACCCAGCTGTCCCGCTTCCAGGCGCTCCTTCAGAGCGATCACCGCGGGATTGAATCGTTCGATATGCCCCACGCCCAGAAGCACGCCATGCTGCTCGCTGGCGACGATCATTTCCTGAGCGGCGGCCACAGAATCCGCCAGGGGTTTTTCCACAAACGTATGGATATTCGCGGCAATGGCGTCGATAGCCGCCTGTCGGTGCAAATGCGTGGGCAGGGCGATGGTCACCACATCCAGCGCTTCTTTCGCTATCATCTCCCGATAATCTTCATACGCCCTGGCTTTGTATGTGCGCGCAACGCGGTCTCGCTGGACGGGATCCAGATCGGCAATGGCGACCAGCGTGGTCTGGGGCATGCGGGCGTACACGCGGGCGTGGTTCGCCCCCATGGCGCCTACGCCGATGACGGCGGCTCGGAGATGTTGGGTCAAGCGATCACCTCGGGAAAGGTGAATGGATATGGGATGGTTGGTGATGTCATCGCGAATCCGTAAAAGGGCGTCATTCTTTCGGCCTGCACGGAAAATGCCAGCCTTTCGTCCGACGGGGCGGCCGGTCTACCGGGTTCCCAAACCAGTATAGCAAACCCGGATGAAAACGGTGTGAAAATGCCATCGAAATGGATGAAGGAATGTTCAAACGGGGCCTCAGCGTGGCCCGAAGATGGGAATGTTGGGTTCGCGAAGACGTTCGGGCAAAGGTTGGATGCGGGCGGGCGCGCCCACGGCCAGCGTCCACGGCGGCACATCGCGGGTGACGACCGCACCAGCCGCCACCATCGCGCCCTCGCCGATGCGCACGCCGGGCAGCAGGGTGGCGTTGGCCCCGATGGTGGCGTGATCGCCGATGATAGGGCCTTCCAGCTTCATGGATTCCCGTTGGCGCAAGGGGTATTTGTCGTTGGTCAGGGTGGCGTTCGGGCCAATGAAGACGTAGCTGCCAATGGTGGTGTAGGCGGGGACGTAAACCTGACTCTGGATGCTGACGAAGTCGCCGACGGTCACATGCCCATCCAGAATGGATGCAGTTCCCACCAGCACGTAATCGCCGATGCGGGTGTGCTCTCGAATCAGGGCGTGATGGCCCGACTTGAACCCTTCGCCAATGGTCACGTCGCCGTAGATGATGGTGAATGCGCGCACGACGCCATGATCGCCCAACCGGGCGGGCCCGCAGTCTGCGCGATAAATCAGCCCTACAATGGCGTGCGGTTGGATGAGGACATGGTCGCCCAGCAGGGCGCGTGTGAATTCCGTGTCGGCGTTCATGGGAGAAAGTGGCGAGATCCTGTGCGACGTACCGGGAATGGATGCCCATTTTACATCATTTTCCGGGATTTTGACACCTCGGCCGGCTTCATCCAGGACCATGGCGCACCCGCGGCGAGGATGATGAGGAAGGGGATGGCGGGGATGATGTAGCGGCCCGCGGCGATGACCACGGCATGACTGAGGGTATAATACGCCAGGATGAGAATGACGGTCAGATGGATGAGAAGGGGAAACCCTCCTTCGGGCGTAAACAACCGTTGGCGTCGTCGCCAGGCCCGCCATTCCGCCCAGACGGCCATCAGGAGCAGCGTCAGATTCACGGCTGCGAAAAACAACGTCGCCTTAGACGGATGCCATGTGAAGCCCAGATTGAACCAGAGTTGCAGGGTGCGGAGCCCTGAGAGCGCCAGGAAGCGGCCAGGATGGGCTTTGACCTTTTCCAGCCCATAGCGCATGCCCAATTGAAAGAGCTCCGCTTCGTTCAAATCCAGGCCGCGTGCATCGGCCAACTGATGGATAGCCCGCAACGAAAGGGTCACGCCGGGCAATCGCCAGTAATCGGGCTGGTCGAGGCGATAATGGGTCTGGAAGAAATTGAATCCCACCAGCGTGCTGCCCATGACCACCTGGCCGAAGGCCCGATAATTGCGCACGAACCAGGGCGCGACCACCAACGCCATGACCAAAATCAGCGTCGAGAACGCCCAAACGACGCGGGCGTTCCGCACAGCGGACTGCACCCGGCGTCGTCGGGACCATGCCCACCAGCCTGCCAGAGCCAACCCCAGAAGCAGGGGGAAATAGAGGGAGGTGGGGCGGGTGAGGGTGGCCAGCCCCAACAACAAACCAGCCGCCGCGGCGAAGCCCCACGCGCGTCTTCCTCTTTGTAGGCTCAGCGTGGTCAGGAAAAAGAAAAACGCGCCGGCCACCTGCAAGAATGCGAACAGGGAATCGGCCAACAGCCGGGCGGAAAGCTGCGCTCCGGGCAGATACAAGGCCCACATGCCCGCAGCCAACAGGCCCAGGCGTCGGTCGCGCCAGGCCCACGCTCCCAGCCAGGCCAACATCACCGCCAGCAGCGTGTCCGCCACCGCCTGCAAGACCAACAGCGGCGTCGCGTTTCCCAGACCAAAGAGCCGGTAGGTTTGCGCCAGCAGCCAGGGATAGAGGGGAGTCTTGCGGGCGGAAGGCGGCCAGGGGGGCTTGTAGCTCAACCCGTGGCCGGCCAGCAGATTCCGGGCCAGCAAATCGAACTCCAAAGAATCGCCGGTCTGGTTCTCGGCCTGGGGGAAGATGAAAATGAACGCCAGGCGAATCGCCAACGCCAGGAGGAGGATCGCTCCCAGCATCAGCCACCAGCGCCGAATAGATGGTTTGTCTCGAGATATCATGCGTTTTCGATGAGTAAAGATTTTGTCGCTATACACGCATCCTCTCATAGCAAGGCAAAAACCACGACGACACGAAGGCGCGAAGAGGAAAAGTGGCAGGTGGCAGGTGGCAAGTAGCAGGTGAAAAACCTCGCAGCCGGAAGGACTTGCCACCTGCAACCTGCAAACTTGCAAACCTGCATTGTCTTCGTCCCCTCCCCCTAAGCGTAGCTCGGGAGAGCCGGAGGGGGGGCGAGCCTTCGTGGTAGCGTATTTTGCTGGATGCCTGTATAGTCATTTTTCTGCGTTCATCCGTTTCAATCTGCGTCATCTGCGTCCCCTAATCCCATTTTCGGAACAGAAATCGTCAAGCACGTCGAACAGCATCCGCATGTCGTCGGGACCGAGTTCGCCCATGTGGGCGATGCGGAAGGTTTGGTTCTTGAGCGCGCCGTAGCCGTTGCCGATGATCATGCCATGCTCGCGGGCGAACGCGATCATGGCGGGGACGTCGACGCCGCGGGTGTTGCGCACGCAGGTGACGGTGCGGGATTCGTAGCCGGGCGCGGGGAAGAGTTCGAAGCCCTGTCTTTGGGCCCAGGCGTGGGTCAGCTTCATGCTGGTTTCGTGCCGGGCCCAGCGGTTTTCCAGCCCCTCGGCCAGGATGCGGTCGAGCTGGGCGTCCAGGGCGTAGAGGAGGCTGATGGCGGGAGTGGCGGGCGTGGTCTTGCCCGCGGCCAGGTATTTCTCCAGGGTGAGCAGGTCGAAGTACCAGCCCCGATGGGGGACCTCCTGCGCCCGTTTCAGCATCCGATCGGAGACCGCGGCGAAGGCGAGGCCCGGGGGCAGGGCGAAGGCTTTCTGGCTGGAGGTAAGGAGCATGTCCAGGCCCCACTCGTCGAAGGGGATGCGCACGCCCGAGGCCGAGGAGACCGCGTCCACCAGGATGAGGACGTGGGGGTATTTTTCGCGCACAAGGCGGGCGATGGCGCCCACGTCGCTCATGACGCCGGTGCTGGTCTCGTTGTGGACGATGGTGACCGCGTCGAAGCCGCCCGCGGCCAGGGCCGCGTCCACGTCCTCCGGGCGGATGGGCTGGCCCCAGGCGATGTCCACCCGCACCGCGTCTTTGCCGTTGCTGGCGGACACCTGATTCCAGCGGTCGGCGAACGCGCCCGCGACCATGTTGAGGACTTTGCGGCCCGGGCGCACAGCGTTGCGCACCGCGGCCTCTTGCAGGCCCGTGCCCGAAGACGCGGTGATGTAGACATGCTGGTCGGTGAGAAGCACCTGTTTAAGCCGAGGGAGGATGTGGTAGAAAAGGTCGGCGAAGTCTTTGCTGCGATGCCCGACCATAGGGCGGGTTTGGGCCTCCAGCACCTCGGGAGCGACTTCGGTGGGGCCGGGGATGAAGAGCTTGGGATGGGACATGAGCGTCTCCTCGGAAAGTGAAGAAATCCTACGTTTTGATGGGGCTTCAAGATTGCTTACAGAAGAATTTCATGTTATAGTGGCCGCCTGTGGAAAAACAAAAAGCGGTTTGCGCCGGACGCGGAGGCTATGTCAGACTTCCGTTGTAACTGCTAAGGCGGTTGGCCCCAATCGTCCCTCTTTTGCCACGAGGATACGAAGGAAACGAGAAGTCATTCGTAACTACTAAGGTCGTCGCCCGAAAACCACTGAAGGCACAAAGGGAAATTCATACATTTTTTCTTCGTGTTCCTGGTGCCTTAGTGCCCTTTGTGGTTTGTGAACCGGGGTACGTTAGCAGTTACAGTCATTCAAAAAAGATTTTTCCGCGTTTCCTCGTATCCGTGTCGAGTGAACAGAGCGACGATAGCAGTTGCTTTCCGTTCGCTTTTGTCGTCAGGGAGGGGGTTCCCCCTCCCTCCTGCTGTGGCGCAGGCTTCCAGATTGTATCGCGTCTTTGAGCCGACGCCGAAATCTTCTGTTTACCTCTTAGAAAGCTAACACTGAGCCATGACGTTCGTTGAAGTCGTCATCATCGTTTTGCAGTTGATCTTCCTGGAAGGCATTCTCTCTATCGACAACGCCGCGGTGTTGGGGGCAATGGTGGCCCCACTTCCGGCTACGGAGCCCATTCCCTGGCCTCATTGGCTGCATTTCATGTCGAAGTGGGGGGACCGGGTGTTTGGGCCACAGCGCAAGGCGGCCTTGACAGTGGGGTTGATTGGCGCGTATGCAGGCCGGGCGTTGATGCTGTTGCTGGCCACGTTCATCATTGCCAATCCCTGGCTGCGGCTGCTGGGCGCGGCGTATCTTTTCAAGCTTGCCATCGAGCATTTGGGGGCGCCGCATGAGGCCTGGGAGGAGGAAGAAGAGGCCGAGGAGATGGCCAAAAGGGTGCAGGGGAAAGGATTTTGGACGGTGGTGCTGCTGGTCAATCTGGCGGATATGGCGTTCAGTTTGGATAATGTGGTGGCGGCGGTGGCGTTGAGCAAAGATTTTTGGGTGGTTTTTCTGGGGGTGGCTATCGGCATTTTGATCATGCGGTTCGCTGCCCAGATTTTCACCATTCTCATCGAGAGAGAACCCGTGCTTTCCACGGCGGCCTATCTATTGGTGCTGGCAATTGGCGTCGAGGTGCTCATTTCCGACATTGCGTTACTCATGGGACATGAATTTGATTTCAAAAGCTGGCAAAAGTTTAGCGTCTCGGTGGCGATTCTGACGTTATCCGTGATATACGCGCATTCGTCTCTCTTGCAGCGTCTCTTTGGCCCGGTCTTTAACGTTTTCCGAAAACTGTTTTATTATATCAACGGCTTCGTCGATCTGTTGCTTCTCCCCTTTGTCTGGTTGTTCAAAAAGCTGTTTCAAGGCATCGCCTTTCTATTCAATCAACTCAAGCCCCGAACTCACATCGCCTGACTCTCTCCAACCCAACGCTTTGTTAAGGAGGTGTTTGTGTCCACATTCGCTGAGAAGTATGTGAAGAGCATCGACGGCCTCACAGAATGGCTGGGGTGGCTGTCGCAGATGCTCACGATTTTGGTCGTGATTATCGGGTTTGCGAATGTCGTGCTACGGTATACGGGATTCATGATCGGCGTGCGTCTCACGTCGAACATGATTATCGAGTTGCAATGGTATTTGTATTCGTTGGTGTTTATCTTCAGTTTCCCTTACATTTTGAAGTATGATATCAATGTGCGGGTGGATTTCCTCTACGGGCAATGGCCCAAGCGACGGCAAGTGTGGCTTGATTTCATCGGCAACTTCTTCTTTCTCATTCCTTTTCTCATTCTGGGCAGTTATATCGCCTGGCCCGCGATCCTACAATCGTGGGGGCTGCGGCCCGATGGCAGTTGGGGCGCGATGGAGTGGTCGCCTGACCCCAGCGGTTTGCCCCGCGCGCCCATCAAGTCGATGATCATCTTCGGCTTTTTTACTTTGCTGCTGCAATCGATTTCGGAACAGATCAAGTATTGGTGGTATCTCCGCGGCAAGGTTTCCGAAGAGATACTCGAGGAGAAGGAACACGAAGAGCCCCTGCGCATCGAATAGCATTCATTGCAGGTAACTACTAAG
>Ga0256832_1001561_pt1 | contig 15576 bp, 13 predicted proteins | sample 134614metaG_FD_190534 | JGI IMG/M metagenome (GOLD analysis project Ga0256832, IMG submission 190534) | Hydrothermal vent microbial communities from Lau Basin, Pacific Ocean - 134-614 | ecosystem: Environmental > Aquatic > Marine > Hydrothermal vents | place: Pacific Ocean: Lau Basin | collected...
CACGACGTCATCGAGGACACCGGCATCGCCAAGGAAGAGGTGGCCGAACGCTTCGGCGAGGAGATCGCCGAGCTGGTCGATGGCGTCAGCAAGCTCACCCACATCCAGTTCGAATCGAAGGTCGAGGCCCAGGCGGAAAACTTCCGCAAGATGATGCTGGCGATGGTGCGGGACATCCGCGTCATCCTCATCAAGCTCGCCGACCGACTCCACAACATGCGCACCCTGGGCGTGATGCCGCCCGACAAGCGTCGGCGCATCGCCCGGGAAACGCTGGAAATCTACGCGCCCATCGCCAACCGCCTGGGCATGAACCGCATGCGGCTGGAGCTGGAGGATCTCGGCTTCGCCGCCCTCTATCCCATGCGCTACCGGGTGCTGCGCGAGAGCCTGCGTCGCGCGCGGGGCAACCGCAAGGAAATCGTCGGCAAGCTCCAGGAGGCCATCCAGGCGCGGCTGGAGCAGGAAGGGCTCGAGGGCGAAGTCATCGGTCGCGAGAAGCACCTTTATTCCATCTACAAGAAGATGAAGGACAAGCACCTGGCGTTCAGCGAGGTGATGGACGTCTACGCCTTCCGCATCATCGTCGATTCGGTGGACACCTGTTACCGGGTGCTGGGCGCGGTGCACAATCTCTACACGCCCATGCCGGGCAAGTTCAAGGATTACATCGCCATCCCCAAGGCCAACGGTTACCAGTCCCTGCATACCGTGTTGTTCAGTCCCTACGGCGTGGCCCTGGAAGTGCAGATCCGCACCGAGGAGATGCACAAGGTGGCCGAGGCGGGCATCGCCGCCCACTGGCTGTACAAGAGTGCCGGCGAAGGTGCCGGCAACAGCGCCCAGATCCGGGCCCGCCAGTGGCTGCACGATCTGCTGGAAATCCAGCAGAAGGCCGGCAACTCGGTCGAATTCCTGGAAAGTGTGAAGATCGATCTGTTCCCGGACGAGGTCTATGTCTTCACACCCCAGGGCGACATCATGGTGCTGCCCCGCGGCGCCACCGCCGTGGACTTCGCCTATGCCGTGCACACCGACGTGGGCAACCAGTGCGTGGCGGCCAAGATCGACCGGCGGCTGGTGCCCCTGCGCACCGAGCTTTACAACGGCGCCACGGTGGAGATCATCACCTCCAAGGGGGCCCAGCCCAACCCGGCCTGGCTCGACTTCGTGCATACCGCCAAGGCCCGCACCCACATCCGCAACGTGCTCAAGAACCTGCAGCGCGACGAGGCGGTGATGCTCGGCGCGCGCCTGCTCAACAAGAGCCTGGCCGCCCACGGCAGCAGCCTCGAAAGCCTCTCGGAAGAGCAGACCCGCAAGGTGTGCGAGGAATTCAACTACGAGACCCTGGACGATCTGTACGTCGACATCGGCCTCGGCAACCAGATGCCCATGGTCATCGCCCGGGCGCTGCTGCAGGGGGAGGAGAAGGCCGGCGGCAGCGAAGAGGCCCGGCCGCGGCCGCTGGCCATCAAGGGCACGGAAGGGGCGGTGGTCACCTTCGCCAAGTGTTGCCGGCCCATCCCCGGCGATCCCATTCTCGGCTTCGTTACCTCCGGCCGCGGCATCGTGATCCACACCGAGGATTGCAAGAACGTGGCCGAATACCGCAACCGGCCCGAGAAGTGGATCGACGTGGAGTGGGAGCCCGAGATCGAGGGCGAATTCCCCATCGACATCAAGCTGCTGGTTCTCAACCAGCGGGGCGTGCTGGCCAAGGTGGCCGCCACGCTCTCGGACATGGAAGCCAACATCGAGAACGTGAGCATCGAGGAGCGCGACGGCATGCACTCCACCCTCAGCTTCACCGTCATGGTCCGCAACCGCCAGCACCTGGCGCGCATCATGCGCAGCCTGCGCAGTCTGGAGATGGTGCAGCGGATCTACCGCCTCAAGAAATGACACTGCAAGAACAGGTGGCCAGCCGCGGCAGCATCAGGTCGGCTTGAAGACCATCAACAGAACGATCCCCAGCATGCTGGCAAAAGCCGGCACCCCCAGCCAGAACCAGATTCGGGCCTGTCGGCGGTAGTCGGCCGGCAATGGCGTTTGCGTCTCTGCGGCATGTCTGGCCAGCGCGTGCATGCGGATTTGCAGGTACACGACGGGCACCCAGCAAACGCCGGCGATGACATAGAGCAGAAGGCTCGCCCTGATCCAGGCGGTATCGAGATCGAGGCCGAGCCGGTGCATCAGCCAGAAGCCGGTCAGCGGCTGGATGATGATGGTAGGTGTGGTAAACCACCAGTCGGCCAGAATGACATGACGATTGGTCATGGCCAGGGGAACCGGGTCGGCCTGTCGGTCGGCCATGTATTTGTAGAAGGCGCTGCCAAGGCCGGTGCCGAACAGAACGATGGCGCTGAGAATATGCAACGACTTGACCAGCAGATAGGTGTCCATGGTCAGGGTTTGGTGATGGCCCGCAACACGAGCAGGGCAGCCAGGATGGGAATGTTCTTGATCAAGGGCCCAAAAGGATGAGCCCAGTATTCCGGCAGGAACAGCGTAATGATCAGGGTGTAGAACAGGATCAGGGCGATCTGCCATGAGAGCAACACACTCAGGCGATACCCCGCGAGCGTGGCCAGACCGAAAAACATGTCGATCCCGATGGCCCCGGCCAGCGCAAGGGGCGCAAGATCCTGGGGAATGCCGGTGCGTTCCAGCATCGCCAGGCTGTCGGGCAGGGGATACACCCCCGCCGAGACGATGGCCGTCCATAGCCAGAGCACGGCGATGGACAGTTGCAACAGCGGCCGCAGAAAATACAGTCTGGCGTGCCAGCGATCGGCGGCGGTGGCCGGATCGGTGGCGAGTACCGTATCCAGTCGACGGGGTTCGAAACCCATGTGCGCGACGAAAGGCCGAACGTCGGCCACGTTGTCTTGCAGCAACATGAAAACGGCATCACGGCCCAGGGGCATGCGGAAAAGTCGACCGCCGGTCTCGGCCAGGGTTTGGGCCAGCCAGCGTGGTACGGATACCCAATGGGGCGGCTTGCCGTCGAGCCAGACGCGCAAACGCCCGAGCAACTCACGAATGGTGACGGGTTCGGGCCCGATGACATTCACGATTTCGCAGACGGCCGAGCCTTCCAGACAGGCAAGGATTGCCCGAACCAGATCCGCGACATGGACGGGTTGAATGCGTTGCTCACCCCGTTCGACAACCGGTATCCAGGGCAGACTGGCCAGCCCCAGAAACAGCGACCAGCTCGCCGCGCCGCGAGCGTAGACGATGGAAGGACGCAGGATGGTCCATTCCAGACCGGATGCGCAAAGAACCTCGTCGGCGGCTCGCTTGCTGAGGTGGTATGCCGTTCTGGCATTGGCGTCAGCACCCAGGGCGGATACCTGAATGACCCGTTTGATGCCGGCCTGCTCGCAGGCTTTGAACAATGCGGCCGGAGCCTTGTGGTGCAGATTCGCAAAACGTTGCTGCCGGGTCTCGCGAAAGATGCCCACGGTATTGATGACCGCATCGATACCGGCAAGGCGGGGGAGCCAGATATCAGGCGTCACATCCCGACTGAAGTCGGCCAATACGCGTTGGCAACCGGCAGGATGGTTTGCCCGGTACGATGGACGGCGGACGCAAAGCGTCACGCGATGCCCCGCCGACAACAGGGCATGGACGAGATGGTTGCCAATGAATCCACTGGCGCCGGTGACAAGAACATGCATGCGGCAACTCCAGATTCCGTTCCGGTGTCGGTGGTGCTAAGAGGCCACCGGAAGGTTGGCATGTAATCCGGTTATGACGGAAAACCACTATTCGACAAGACCCGGGGAAAGTCAAACCGTCGATGCGTGTTCCCGGTGCTATCCGCGACGAGGTGCGTGAATACGGCAGCCATCCAGAAAGCCTCGCTTGGACACCTCGTCGAGGCATGAGACAATTGCCCGGTTCCGACGAGATTCAAGGTAAACCATCCATGGCTCGCAACATCATCCAGACCGACAAGGCCCCGCAGGCCATCGGCACCTATTCCCAGGCGGTGAAGGTGGACGGCACCGTGTATCTCTCCGGCCAGATTCCGCTGGTGCCGGAGACCATGGAACTCATCGACGGGGACATCGACGCCCAGATCCGGCGGGTGTTCGACAATCTTTCGGCCGTGTGCGAAGCGGCCGGGGGATCGCTGGCCGACATCGTCAAGCTCAACGTGTTCCTCACCGATCTGGCCCACTTCCCGCGCGTCAACGAAATCATGGCCGCGTATTTCCGCGAGCCCTATCCGGCGCGGGCAGCCATTGGCGTGGCGGCCCTGCCCAAGGGTGCGGCGGTGGAAATGGACGCGGTGATGGTGCTCGAGCGCTGATCCGATTGGAACCACCAGCGATCGCGACAGGGACGTGCGCCGCGAACCGACTTTATCCATGACGGCTGAACCGGCCTCCATGCCCGTGACCGCGCTGAAGGGCGTGGGACCGCGCATGGCCGAGAAGCTGGCGAAGCTGGGGATCCGTGAGGTCACGGATCTGCTGTTCCATCTGCCCCTGCGCTACGAGGATCGCACCCGCGTCACGCCCATCGGTGCCCTGCGGCCCGGCCGCGAAGCGGTCATCGTGGGCACCGTGGAGCTGACCGAGGTGAAATACGGACGCCGGCGCATGCTGCTCTCGCGCCTGGCCGACGGCACCGGCTTCATCACCCTGCGCTTCTTTCATTTCAATGCCCGCCAGCAGCAGATGCTGGCGCGCGGCACCGAGCTGCGCTGTTTCGGCGAAGTGCGCCGGGGTTCCGGGGGCCTTGAGATGGTGCACCCGGAGTTTCGCCGCGTGGACAGCGATGAGCCGGTGGCGGTGGAAGAGAGCCTGACCCCGATTTACCCGTCCACCGAAGGCATTCACCAGCTGAGCTGGCGCAATCTCACGGAACAGGCGCTTCTGCACCTGCAGGCCGGCCGCCTGCCGTTGCCCGAACTGCTGCCGGCGGCCTTGCGGGACGATTCGGATCTGCCCTCGCTGGCCGAATCGCTGCTGTTCCTGCACCGGCCGCCGCCGGACGTCTCTCTCGATTCCCTGGCTGAACCGGATCATCCCATGCGCCAGCGCCTGGTGCTGGAGGAACTGCTGGCCCACGTTCTCAGCCTGCGCCAGTTGCGCAGCCGGGTACAGCAGCATGCCGGTTTTCCCCTGACGGGCGGCGACGCGCTGATCGCCCGTTTCCGGGATCGCCTGCCCTTCGAACTGACCGGTGCGCAGCAGCGGGTGGTGCAGGAAATCGAACGGGACCTTTCGCGCAAAATCCCCATGCAGCGCCTGGTGCAGGGTGACGTGGGCTCGGGCAAGACCCTGGTGGCCCTGCTGGCGGTGCTGCGGGCGGTGGGCTCCGGTCATCAGGCGGCGCTGATGGCCCCGACCGAGATCCTCGCCGAGCAGCACTATCGCAACTTTCGCGAATGGCTCGCGCCGCTGGACATCGAGGTGGTGTGGCTGTCGGGCAAGCTGCGCAGCCGCGAGCGGCGCGCGGCGCTGGCGCGCTTGACCAGCGGCGAGGGCGCCGTGGCCGTGGGCACCCATGCCCTGTTCCAGGAAGACGTGGCCTTCGCCCGCCTGGCCCTGGTGGTGGTGGACGAGCAGCATCGCTTCGGCGTGCACCAGCGCCTGGCCCTGCGCGAGAAGGGCCGGCGCGAGGGCCGCGTGCCCCACCAGTTGATCATGACCGCCACGCCCATTCCGCGCACCCTGAGCATGGTGGCCTATGCCGATCTCGACTGTTCGGTGATCGACGAACTGCCGCCGGGCCGCACGCCGGTGGAGACGGTGGTCATCCGCGACGATCGCCGCGACGAGGTGGTGGCGCGGGTGCATGCCGCCTGTCGCGACGAGGGCCGTCAGGCCTACTGGGTCTGTACCCTGATCGAGGAATCGGAATCCCTGCAGGCCCAGGCCGCCGAGGACACCGCCGCGCAACTGGCCGAGGCGCTGCCCGATGTGCGGGTGGGCCTCGTGCATGGCCGCATGAAGGCCGAGGACAAGGATCGGGTGATGCAGGCCTTCAAGGCCGGCGAGATCGATCTGCTGGTGGCCACCACCGTGATCGAGGTGGGTGTGGATGTGCCCAACGCCAGCCTGATGATCATCGAGAACGCCGAACGCCTGGGCCTGTCCCAGTTGCACCAGTTGCGCGGCCGGGTGGGGCGGGGCAGCGCCGTGTCGGCCTGCGTGCTGATGTATCATGGCGAACTGAACGACACCGCCCGCGAACGCCTCGGCACCCTGCGCGCCACCAACGACGGCTTCGCCATCGCCCGCAAGGATCTGGAACTGCGCGGCCCCGGTGAGGTGCTCGGCACGCGCCAGACCGGCATGTGGCAGTTGCGCGTGGCCGATCTGGCGCGCGATGGCCATCTGCTGCCCCGGGTCGCCAATCTCGCCGATCGCCTGCTGGCCGACTATCCCGACCACGTCCAGCCGCTCATCGATCGCTGGATCGGCGAGGCGACCCGTTACGGGGACGTGTGATGGGGCCGGGAAAACAGGAAAACGATGTACGAATCACGATGCCAATGTCTGCCACCGGCGTGCCTGCCTCATGCCGTTGATGCTGCTCGTGGCGGCCGCCCGGCCAGCATGCTGTCGGTAATGGGATCGATGTTCCGGGTCGGCCCATGAACCGTTTCGGCCAGCATGCCGACGAACCGGTCTGGCGCGCGCGGCGTCACCTGTTCGCCCATCCGGTGCCGGATGCGGTGGCCGACTGGCTGTTCGATCCTGGCTCACTGACGAGACGACTGGTGGCCCTGTGCCGTGACGGCTTTCGCGTGGCGGTCATCCGCCAGGGCTGGGGAAGGCCGTTGCTCAACGAGGCCACCCGGCTGGGCCTGCCCGTCTCCCAGGTCGCCCTGATCCGCGAAGTGCAGCTCTACTGTGGCGACACGCCCTGGGTCTATGCCCGCACCGTGATTCCCCACACCACCCTGCGCGGCGCGCAGCGACACCTCGCCCATCTCGGCACCCGGCCCCTCGGCGCGGTCCTGTTCGCCGATCCCGGCCTGCGCCGCGAGGAAGTGGAAGTGGCCTGCATGACCCCGCGCCACCGGCTGTTCCACACGGCCGTGCAGGGTCTGGGCGAAACCCCGGACGCCATCTGGGGCCGACGCTCCGTCTTCTACACCGGCGGCCGGCCGCTGCTGGTCAACGAGGTGTTCCTGCCGACGTTGGTTGGCTTCGAAGAGGAAAGCTGGAAATAACACGGAGGGCACGGAGACACGGAGGGCGCGGAGGTTTTGTTGTAATTTGGAACCTTGTCTGTGCAGGAGCCGGCGCTCAGCCGCGATAGTGCTTTGACAGGCGGCTGAGAACAGTCAGTTGAACACCTTTACCCAGCGATCAGCTACCCAACCCCGGTTGCCAAATCATCGCGGCGAGGGCGCCGCTCCTACAAAAAGTTTTCTCCGTGTCCTCCGTGTCTCCGTGCCCTCCGTGTTACCAACACCGACCTCTGAACAGTTTGCTACAATCCGGCAACCCCAAACCCTGCCCCCGTGATGCCCGCGCTGAGACTCGATCGCGATTTTCTGCTCGACCGTGCCCGCGAATATGCGTTGCTGATGCGCCTGAACCGGCCCATCGGCATTCTGCTGCTGTTGTGGCCGACACTGTGGGCGTTGTGGATCGCGGCCGAAGGCATTCCGCCGGTGAAGATTCTGGTGATCTTCGTCCTGGGCGTGGTGCTGATGCGCTCGGCCGGGTGCGTGATCAACGACTTTGCCGATCGAAGGTTCGATCCGCAGGTGCGCCGTACCCGCGACCGGCCCATCGCCGCCGGGCGGGTCACCCCCCGCGAGGCGCTGATCCTGTTCGCGGTCCTGTGCCTGCTGGCCTTCGGGCTGGTGCTGATGCTCGACTGGCTCACCATCCGCCTGTCGCTGGTGGCGGTGGTGCTGGCGGCCGTCTATCCCTTCATGAAGCGTTACACCTATCTGCCCCAGGTGGTGCTGGGCATGGCCTTCGGCTGGGCGATTCCCATGGCCTTCTCGGCGGTGGCCGGCGAGCTTCCGAAGGTGGCCTGGCTGCTGTACGTCATCAACGTCATCTGGTCGGTGATCTACGACACCATGTATGCCATGGCCGATCGGGAGGACGACCTGGCCGCGGGCGTGAAGTCCACCGCCATCCTCTTCGGCGAGGCGGACCGGCTGATCATCGGCATCCTCCAGGGGCTGATGGTCATTGGCCTGTATCTGCTGGGCCGGGACCTGGCCTTCGGCCCGATCTGGTGGCTGACCCTGCTGGTCGTCATCGGTCTGTTCGCCTGGGAGCAGCATCTGATCCGGAACCGGGATCCGAAACGGTGTTTTTACGCCTTTTTGCATAACAACTGGGTGGGGATGGCGATATTTGCCGGCATTTTCCTCACATATTGGTAAATAAATGTGACGAACTGCCGATAAACGGCGAAACTGCACTATAATTCCTGCAACAACATGAATTTATGCCGATCTGTTGCAGTAATGCATGAGCGATCGGAGGTAAGCCGATATCCGAAAAGGGATGCGGATATCCGCGAAACGAATTTTCATGGGGCAAGATGCTGTCGAACCTTTTCCATCGCAAGCCGCGCAATCCCGGGATGCTGGGGATCAGCATCTCCGCTGATGGCATCGCCCTGGCCCACGTGCGGCGCGAGGCACAGGGTCTCCCGCGTCTGCTGAAAGCCGATTATCAGCCCCTGGGGCCGGGTGAGCACGCTTCCGACGTGCTGCAGATGCGCCTGCGCCAGCTCGATCTGGAAGACGTACCGGTGGCCACCACCCTGTCGCCCGGCGAATTCACCCTGCAGATGGTGCCTGCCCCCGAAGTCCCGCCCGAGGAGATGCGCCAGGCGGTACGCTGGCGTCTCAAGGATACGCTGACCTACGACGTGGACGAGGCCGTGGTGGACGTGTTCGAACTCCCGCGGGAGGCCCTGCGCAGCGGCGCGGCCATGCTCTATGCAGTGGTCGCCCCCCGCTGGGCGGTACAGGCGCGCATCGACCTGCTCGAGGATGCCGGGGCGAACCTGCAATACATCGACATTCCCGAGATGGCCCAGCGCAACATCGCCGCCCTGCTGGCCGAGGATGCGCAGGGGCTCGCCACCCTGTCCTTCAGTCACGATACCGGCCTGCTCACCCTGACCCGGGAGCACAATCTCTATCTCGCCCGCGAGCTGGAACAGGGCGAGCAGATCCTGATCCCGGTGCCCGAGGTGCTGGAAGGTTCCACCGGCATGGCCCTCGAAGGCCCGGCACCGGATCTGCAGCGGGCGGTGGACAGCATCGTGCTCGAGGTGCAGCGCTCCCTGGACTACTTCGAGAGCCACTTCACCCTGCCGCCCATCACCCGCCTGGCCGTGGGCGGACGCATCCGCGAGATGCCGGGGCTGGCGGACGCCCTGTCCACCCAGCTCGGGCTGCAGATCATCGAGATCGATTTCAACCAGTTGCTGGTCACGGACACGCCCCTGGACGCCGCCCTCCAGGCGCGCTGCCATCTGGCCATCGGCCTGGCCCTGCGGGACGAGGGGGCCTGATGCAGCAGATCAATCTCTATCAGGACGAGTTCCGCCCGCGCCGCGAGGTGGTCACCTCCGGGCAGGTGCTGATCGGGCTGGGGGTTCTGCTCGCCGTTCTGGTACTGGTCAATTTCTGGCAGGGCTGGCGCAACAGCCGGCTGGCGGCCGAGGTGGAGGCCCTGCGCCAGACGGTGGCCGCGCGCGAGGCGCGGGCGTCCGAGCTGAAACGGACGGCGGAACAGCGAAAGCCCGATCCCCGTCTGGTCGAGACCGTGAAGCGGCTGGAGCGGCGTGTGGAGATCAAGCGCCAGGTGCTCGCGGTGCTCTCCGGCCGCAGCTTCGGCAACACCGACGGTTTCGTGCCCCAGCTCACCGGGCTGGCCCGCCAGCGCATCGAGGGCCTGTGGCTCACCGGCCTGCGTCTGTACGACGGCGGCACGCGGCTGGACATGACCGGCAACGCCCTCAGGCCGGAACTGGTGCCCCGTTATCTGCAGCGGCTGGCCAACGAGGACATCTTTACCGGCACCGTTTTTGAAACCTTCCGCCTCGACCGGCCCGAGGAACATCCCGCGTGGATTCACTTCGTGCTGCACAGCGTCTCGCCCGAGGAGCCCGGATCATGAGCGCCTGGCAGAAACTGCGTGCCGCCTTCGACGCCCGCAGCCGGCGCGAACGCATCGTGCTGGCCCTGCTGGCGGCCCTGGTCGTGACCCTGCTGTGGGCCGAGCTGGCCTGGGATGGCCAGCGCCAGACCGCCCGCCGCCTGCAGCAGGAACGTGCCACCCTCGAGACCCGGCTGACCGCGGCCGAGACCCGCATCGCCCAACTGGAGAAGGCGGCACGGGAAGATCCGAATGCCGGCCTCGAACGCCAGCGACGCCAGCTCGAGGCCCACATGGCCGAGCTGGATCGCCGCCTGAAATCGCAGATGGGCGATCTCATCGACCCGGCCAACATGGCCCGGGTGCTGGAGGCCATCCTGACCCGGCACACCGATCTGCGCCTGCGCCGTCTCGAGAACCTGCCCACCCGGCCGCTGCTGGCGGGCGAGGACGGCAACGCCCCGGAGGCGGGGGTCTACCGGCACGGACTGGAGATGGAATTCAGCGGCAGTTACCTGTCGCTGCTGGCCTACCTGAAGGAACTGGACGCGCTGCCCTGGAACTTCTACTGGGACGCCCTGGAGTTGCAGGTGGACGAATACCCGCGCGCGGTGATCACCATCCGCGTGCACACCCTGAGCCTGGACGAGGGCTGGATCGGTGTCTAGGGCCGTGATCATCCTGTTGCTGGCCGGCCTGACGGGCCTCGTGCAGGCCGAGGTGCTGGACGATCCCACCCGGCCGCCCGGTTACCGGCTGAGCGCACCCGGCGGCAAGGCGGCCCGCGCGCCGGGCTGGCGTCTGAGCGGGATCTGGATCCACGAAGGGCGCCGCCTGGCCCTCATCAATGGCCGGCTGGTGCGTCCCGGCCAGACGGTGGACGGCGCGAAACTGGTGGCGGTCACGCCCACCACCGCCAAGCTGCAGCGGGGCGGGCGGATCATCACCGTGCGGCTGGTGCCGCGCACAATCAAGCAAGCCACGACGACGGCGAGAAACTAGGCATGAACAACAAACCCCTGTTCCGTGGACTGACCCTGGGCCTCGTTGGCCTCGTACTCGGCCTGGGGCTCGGCGGCTGCGCCTCCACCCCCGCGCCCGGCACGGCGCCCGAGGCCCGGGCCCTGCCCGACACCCTGCTGCCCGAGATCGACGCCGCGCTGGCCGAAGCCGAGGCCGGCCGGCCCGCGCCCGCCGCCGAAACCGACGTGGAACGCGCGCTGGTGCCCCGCCTGCAACTGGATCTGCCCGAGCGTACCGCCGTCGATACCGAGCCGCGCTTCGACATCAAGGTCAACCGCGCCCGCGCCCGCGACTTCTTCATGGGGCTGGTGGAAGGCACGCCCTACAACATGGTGGTGGATCCCCGGGTCAAGGGCCGCATCACCCTGGACATGAAGAACGTCACCGTGCGGCAGGTGCTGGAAACGGTGCGCCGGGTGTTCGGCTACGACTACGAGGAACACGACGGCAACTTCATGGTGTATCCCAACACCATGACCACCCGCCTGTTCAAGGTGGACTATCTGGACATCAAGCGCCGTGGCGTCTCCCAGGTGCGGGTCAACTCGGGGCAACTCACCGACGTGCGCCAGGGCAACCGGCTCAACGCTGCCGGCAGCCGGGGAACGGCCGCCGGTAGCTACGTGCCCTTTGGCCAGCAGGGCCGGCGCGGTGTGCAGGCCAGCAGCCAGATCGACACCATCACCGAGAAGGAATTCTGGAAGTCCTTCGCCGAATCCATCCGCGCCATGATCGGCACTGAGAACGGGCGTTCGGTGGTAGTCTCGCCCGAGTCCGGGCTGGTGGTGGTGCGGGCCCTGCCGTCCGAACTGCGCACCGTGGAGAACTTCATCCGGCAGACCCAGAACAGCGTGCAGCGGCAGGTGATTCTCGAGGCCAAGATCATCGAGGTGGAGCTGTCGGAGCGCTTCCAGGCCGGCATCAACTGGTCGGCGCTGGCCCAGAGCGGATCCAATTCGGCACTGCTCAGCCATGTGGGCGGCGGCTCCGTCTTCGACGTCAACCAGAACGGCCTGGGCTACACCAGCCTCAAGGGCAATTCGGGCAATCTCAACCCGGCCAGTCCTACCCCGGTGGACGGCTCGGCCACGTCCGCCTTCGGCGGCGTGTTCACCTTCGCCCTGTCGCTGGGCACCGATTTCACCGCCTTCCTGGAACTGCTCAAGGGCCAGGGCAACGTGCAGGTGCTCTCCAGCCCCAAGGTCTCCACCCTCAACAACACCAAGGCCGTGATCAAGGTGGGGCAGGAAGAGTTCTTCGTCACCAACGTCTACAGCAACACGGCGCTCACCTCCGGCGCCACCACCACCGGCAACAACGTGGAACTCACGCCCTTCTTCTCCGGCGTGGTGCTCGACGTGGTGCCCCAGATCAGCGACAACGGGCGCGTGACCCTGTTCATCCATCCCACCATCAGCCGGGTGGACGAGCAGGAGAAGAACGTGGCCCTGACCGCCACCGATCAGCTCACCCTGCCTTTGGCCTTCAGTACCGTGCGCGAGTCGGATACCATCATCAATGCGCAAAGCGGCCAGGTGGTGGTCATCGGCGGCCTGATGCAGGACAAGATCCTCGATTTCGAGACGTCCGTGCCCTTCCTCGGCGACATCCCCCTGATCGGCGGCCTGTTCCAGCACAAGGCCCAGCGCAAGGTGAAGAGCGAACTGGTGATTCTGCTCAAGCCCATCGTGGTGGAAGGCGATGGCACCGTGTGGCGGGAACAGATCCGTCGCTACCGGGCCAATTTCGACAGTTTCCGGGATCGCGGCGCCGAATCGCCGCCGACCCCCTGATCCGAGGAGCCGACGGCACTCATGTACCAGGAACATTTCGGACTGCGTGAACTGCCGTTCTCCATCACCCCCGACACCGGCTTCTTCTTCTCCTACGGCCACTATGCCGACGCCCTCAATACCCTGCTGGTGGCCCTGCGCAGCGGCGAGGGCTTCATCAAGGTCACCGGCGAGGTGGGTACCGGCAAGACCCTCCTGTGCCGCAAGCTGCTGGCCACCCTGGACAAGGACTTCGTCTCCGCCTACCTGCCCAACCCCATGCTCACTCCCTACGGCCTGCAGACCGCGGTGGCCGAGGAACTGGGGATCCCTGTCAATCGCCAGTACAACGCCCATCATCTGCAAAAGCGGATCACCGAGCGCATCCTGGAACTGAACGCCGGGGGCCGGAAAGTGGTGCTGTGTCTCGACGAGGCCCAGGCCATGCCCATCGAGACCCTGGAAACCCTGCGGCTGCTCACCAACCTGGAAACGGAGAAGCGCAAGCTCCTGCAGGTGGTGCTGTTCGGCCAGCCGGAACTGGAGGAAAAACTGAACCGGCCCGAAATCCGCCAGTTGCGCCAGCGCATCACCTTCGCCTACCGGCTCGAGCCCATCGATCGCGAAGGCATGAACGCCTACGTCCAGCACCGCCTGATGGTGGCCGGCCACCAGGGCGGCGGCAGCCTGTTCCGGCCCCGGGCCCTGCGCCAGCTCTATCGGGCCAGCCGTGGCATTCCGCGCCTGGTCAACATCCTGGCCCACAAGTCCCTGATGGCCGCCTATGGCCGGGGGGACCATGAAGTGGACAGGGAACACGTGGACATGGCCATTGCCGACACCGAGGACGTGCGGCCGAAAGGCGAACGGGGGCTGTGGTGGCTGGCCGGCGGCCTGTTGCTGGCGCTGCTGGTGGCGGTCGGGTGGCTGCTCTGGCAGCGGCTCGGCACGGGAGGCCCGGCATGAGTCTCATCAACCAGATGCTGCGGGATCTCGATCGTCGCAAGGGCGAAACGCCCGCCGGCGGGGCGGTGCCGCCGGCCTACCGACAGCCCGCGCCGCGCCGTTCACCCTGGCTGATCCTGGCCTTCCTGACCGTGGCCGTGCTGGCGGCGGTCGCGGGCTGGCTGGCCTGGGAACAGTACGCCGGCAACGGCCCGGTGCAGAACGCTGCGACGGCCGCGCCGCAGAAACAAGTTGCGGCCGGGCCGGCGACGGCCACCTCGCCTCCCGTGGCCACGCCCGAGCGGAAACCGACCCCTTCGGCCGCACCCCGGCCGCCCGCGAAACCCGAGCCGGCTCCCGTGGCCGTGCCGGCGCCCGTGCGCAAGGCCGAGGCCCCGCCACGGAAGCGTCCCCCCGCCGTGGCCGCATCGCCGCCCGTCGAGGAATCCCCGCCGGCGGACGAGACCCGCGCCGGCACCGTCCGCAAGTCGGCCCGCCCGGTCACGTCGCTGCAGCGGGCGGAAGAACACTATCGCCGCGCCTATACCCTGCTCAGCCGGGGCCAGGTGGAGGCCGGCGAGGCGGCCCTGCGTCAGGCGCTGGCGGCCGATGCCGGTCACGACAAGGCCCGGGAACTGCTGGCCCTGGTGATGGTGCGGGCCGGACGTTACGTGGAAGCCGGCGAGCTGCTGGGCGAGGGGCTGGCCATCCATCCCGGCAACCGGCAGCAGGTGCAGATCCTCGCCCAGGTGCTCGATCATCAGGGCCGCACGGCCGAGGCGGTGCAACTGCTGGAGCGCCACCGTCCGACCGAGGTCGCCGTCGATCCCGACCTCGTCGCCCTGCTCGCCGCCTACTATCGCAAGCAGAAGCGGTATGCCGAAGCGGCCGATCTCTATCGCCGGCTGACCGCCGCGCGGCCCGACAACGGCCTGTGGTGGATCGGCCTCGGACTCTCCCTGGAAGCACTGGACAGGCCCGAAGCGGCCCGCGAAGCCTTCCGCAAGGCCCGGGACACGGGCTCGCTCACCGCGCCCCTGCGCAAGTTCGTCGCCGACCGGCTGGCGGCGATGGCGCCGGAAGAATAGTCTCTGGCGCCCCCGGAATGCCCAAACTGTGAACCAGCGCCATGGCGCCGGGTCCTACGGTTACCTATACTGAAATCGAGGCCCGGCCGACAGCGTTGCCGGGAAAAGAATCGTCATGCGCACACCCCTTGCCATCACCGCCGCCCTGCTCCTGCTGGCGGGCGCCCCGGGCGCCCGGGCCGACGCTGCGCCACTGGATCTGCAGGTGGATTACCGGCAGGTGCGCCTGGACGAGCTGGGCCGCCAGCTCATCACGCCCGAGTTCATGAGCCTCAGTCCGGACGTGGGCACCCAGTACGAGCAGTACGATGCCCGCATCCTCTATCCGGTGCGCCAGGACGGCATGCGTCTGGATTTCGGTCTGCACCTGCGCCACATCGAGGGTTTTGCCCGCAATGTGGGGGGTGACGCCTTCGGCCCGTCGGGCCTCACCCGCCTCAACGAGACCATTCCGTCCTTCTATGCCTCGGCCCTGTTCGATCTGCCCTTCGAGGGGCTTTCCGCCGGCTTCGAGGGTACCCGCTCCGGCTTCTCGGATCGGCTGCTGGACTATCGGGCCAGCCTGCAATACCAGTGGCGCAACGGCTTCGGTCTGCAGGGCGGCTGGCAACACCAGCAGTTCACCCTCGATCC
>Ga0256832_1001562_pt1 | contig 15570 bp, 14 predicted proteins | sample 134614metaG_FD_190534 | JGI IMG/M metagenome (GOLD analysis project Ga0256832, IMG submission 190534) | Hydrothermal vent microbial communities from Lau Basin, Pacific Ocean - 134-614 | ecosystem: Environmental > Aquatic > Marine > Hydrothermal vents | place: Pacific Ocean: Lau Basin | collected...
GCATCGGCTGCTTGCGCGCTGGCCCGCCATTCACCTGCGCTCGGACGTGGAGCGCAAGCGCCTGTATGGCCTGGCCATGGATGCGAAGAGCGATTCGGCCGTCGCCGGCGGCATCTATACGCCGGAGGCCACCGAACGGACCTATGCCCGGCTGGCGGAGCTGGCCGGGATGCTGCTCGAGGCCGGCTGGCCGGTAGTGGTGGACGCCACCTTTCTCGACGCCCGGCGGCGGGAGACGTTCCGGCAACTGGCACGAGTGCGGGGCATGCCGTTCACGGTGCTGGATCTGCAGGCGCCGCCAGACGTGCTGCGCGAACGGGTGCGGCGGCGACAGGCCTTGTCGAAGGATCCGTCGGAGGCGGATGTGCAGGTGCTCGAGCATCAACTGGCCGGTTACCGGCCGATACCGGTCAGCGAGCCGGACGTTCTGCGAATCGATGCGAGCGGCGAATTCGACGTGACCGAGCTGGCCAGTAAGCTGGGGGCTGGTAAAGGCTGAGTGCGCCTCGCAGCGTCGGATGCACTTCCGCTACGGCCTTCGGCCGATGCCGGCAACCCGGGCCCTGTGCTAATGTAGAACGGCTGCACGTCCGATAACCACAACGATCCCCCGTCACCGCACGCCATTCATGCCGAGCAAGAACGCCCACGAACTGCCCCGCGGCACCCGCGTCGATGGCTACACCATCGAGCGCACGATTGGCGGCGGCGGGTTCAGCGTGGTCTACCTGGCGCGCGACGATGCCGGCGAGCCGGTGGTGCTCAAGGAATACATGCCGGCCAAGCTGGCGGCGCGCACGGAGAATCACACGGTCATCGCCAGCAATCCCAACTACGAGGATCGCCTGGCCCAGGGCCGGCGACTCTTCTTCCAGGAAGCCAGCACCCTGGCCAAGCTCAAGCATCCCAACATCGTCAACGTGATCAACTTCTTCCGCGCCAACGGCACGGTGTACATGGTCATGGACTACGAGGAGGGACACAACCTGCAGGCCTACATCCAGCGCCACCGGGGCAAGCTGAGCGAGGCCTTCATCATGACCGTGTTCCCGGCCCTGCTCGAGGGCCTGCAGGTGATCCACAGCCAGGGCCTGCTGCACCTGGACGTGAAGCCCGGCAACATCCACCTGCGCGCCGGCGCCAATCCCCTGCTGCTGGACTTCGGCGCGGTGCACGAGATGATGCACACCCGCCAGTTCCAGCCCAACCAGGTGGTCACGCCCGGCTTCTCGCCCATCGAACAGCTCGACCCCGGCGGTTACGTTGGGCCCTGGACCGACATCTACGCCCTGGGGGCCACCATCCGCACCTGCATGGCCGGCACCCCGCCGCCGCCGTCCACCAAGCGCCGGGAAAAGGACACCATGCGGCCTGCCGCCTCCGCCTTCCGCAAGCGCTACTCGGCGCCGCTGCTGGAGGCGGTGGACTGGGCCATGGAAGTCGATCCCCTGCTGCGCCCGCAGAACGTGGACGAGCTGCTGGCGGCGCTGCGCAAGGTGCCCGAGACGAAAGGCAAGAAGGCAGGCTGAGCATGCAGTTCGAATTCGGCATCACCAGCCGCCTCGGCAACCGGCAGATCAACCAGGATCGGCTGGCCGTGATCGAACAGGAAGGCGGCGCCCTGCTGGTGCTCGGCGACGGCCTCGGCGGCAAACCCGGCGGCGATTTGGCGGCCCAGACCCTGGTGGACACCATCACCGAGGAACTCAACCTCAACCCCCTGCCGGCCGAGCAGCCGGAGAAGTTCCTGCACGAACTGCTACGCCGCGCCCATCACGCCATCCTCATGGCCGGGCAGGAGCAGAAACCGCCCATCGCCCCCGGCACCACCGCCGTGCTGTGCCTGGTGCAGGATCGCAAGGCCTGGTGGGCCCACGTCGGCGACAGCCGTTTCTACCTGTTCCGCAACGGCCTGCCGCTGTACCGCACCCAGGATCATTCCTACGTGGAAAAGCTCTATCAGGAAGGCCGCATCTCCCTGCGCCATACCCACGACCACCCCATGCGCAACTACGTGACCCGCTGCATCGGCCTGCAGACCCGCGATCCGGAAGTCACCGTCAGCCAGCCGGTGGATCTGCGCGAGGGCGACATCCTGCTGCTGTGCTCCGACGGCTTCTGGGAACCGCTGGACGACGCGCGCATGGGCGCCGCCATCGGTGAGGGCCGCCTCAGCGACACCCTCGCCGGGCTGGCCGAACAGGCCGAGGACGCCAGCTATCCCAACGCCGACAACACCTCGGCCGTGGCCCTCAAGGTGGTCTCCCTGCAGCAGCCGGGCCGCCGAACGCCCCCGCCCGACCAGCCGGATCGCCGCACCGCCGATCCGCTCGCCTCGGCCATTGCCGAAATCGAGCAGGCGATCCGTACCTATGAGAAGGAAATGAAGAAGAAATGAACAGGGCCCCGCGAAAGGGGCCCTATGCTTTCGCTGCCCGCTTGCGCGGGTGCCGACGTCACTTTATGCGCAGAACCGCGCCACCCTCCCCCACAGCGATACAGGTCTGACCGTCGCAGGCGATGTCCCACACATACATGGTCCCCAGGTCCTGCGCCAGCCAGTCGACGCCGTCCTCGCTGCTCAGAAGCTGGCCGTACAAATCCGGGCCAATAAACCGCTTGCCATTCCAGACAATGGCTGTGATCCAGAAAGTGCTCACACCCGGATTGCGCCCGGTCCAGCTCACGCCATCCGTGCTGGTGAGGATGACGCCGCGCCCGCCCGCGACGAAGCGATCTCCGTTCCAGGCCAGGCCGTACAGCGCGTTGGTTGTTCCGGACGTCTGGATGGTCCAGGTCAAGCCATCGGCACTGGTGAGGATCGCGCCATTGTCACCCACCGCCACGAACAGGCTGCCGTTCCAGACCACTTCGCGCAGGGTGTTCGTAATCCCCGAAGCCCGTACCGTCCAGACAAAGGCATCATCGCTGGTCACGATCGTACCATTCGTGCCCACGGCAACATACGTACTGCCATTCCAGGCGATCCCGTTTAGCTGCTCTGTGGTCGCACCGGTAACAACCCGCCATGATCGGCCATCCAGACTGGTGAGAATAGCGCCACCCTCGCCCACGACGACAATGCGTCCGCCACCGATCCTCACCGCATTCAAGACTTGTGAATAATCACTGACCACCATGGTCCATGCCGAACCGTCGGCGCTGGTCTGAATGGAACGGACGGCGCCCACTGCAACATAGAGGCTGTCACCATAGAGATTGTCACCCCAGGCGACACCCTTGATGTCAGTCGTGAAACCTTGCGGGAATCGGGAGGTCCAGTTCACGCCGTCGGTGCTGCTGAGGATCGTGGCCGTGCTGCCCACAGCGACCACGACTGTCCCGTTGCCTGCGGCAGCATACAAGTCACGCGTCGTTCCGCTGTTCCGGGCAGTCCAGGTGGTTGCATTCGTACTGGTCAGGATCAGGCCATTCGTCCCCAGAGCCAGGTAACGCGATCCGTCCCAGGCCACTCCCACAAGGAAGTTCGTTGTTCCCGAGCTTTGACTGGACCAGGTTTCGCCATCCGAACTGGTCCAGATCTCGCCATAGTTGCCGACGGCAACGAGCAAGACACCGTTCCAGGCTACATCGTTCAGGCGGGTGCTTGTTCCCGAAGTCTGACTGGTCCAGGTCTGGCCATCCAGACTGGTGAGTATGGTTCCAGACGAACCGACTGCCACGAACTGGCTACCTGTCCATACGATGCCGGTCAAGTCGCTTGTCGTCGGTGAAGCCACGGCTGACCAGACAACCCCATCGACACTGGTGAGAATCTGTCCATTCCCGCCCACGGCCACGAAGAGACTTCCGTTCCAGGCGACTTCCTGCAGCAGCGAAGCAGCATCTGACACCTGTTGCCATGTCGTGCCATCGTCACTGGCATAAACGGCGCCCTGGTTATCCGGCGTCACGGCCACGGCCACGTAGCGGCTGCCCGACCATGCCAATCCAACGAGATGATCCGTGATTCCTGTATCGTGCGTGGTCCAGTTCACACCGTCGCTGCTGGTCATTACCGTCCCGTTACCCCCGACCGCAACATACCGGCTCCCGTCCCAGACCACCTCGGCGATTGAATTGGCATGGGGCTTCGGGTTCAGGCGTTCCACGTTCAGCGCCGTCAATCCCGTCGTCACGGAGGTTGTGGACGAACCGCCGCCACAGGCCGCCAGCAGTAAGGCAGCCAGGATACCTGTCACCAGTCGCATCATCTTGCACATTTCCGACCTCCCGATTCCGTCTCCCTGTCGTCGTGTTTACCAGGATTATCGACGCGCTTGCCGAAGAAATAGAATATGTCGTGTGTGCTAATAAAATTTTATTATTATCATATGGATAGCCCGCTCACCTTGGACACGGAAATCCTCCCTGCGACGATGATTCACTGACATCCTGACCGTGTCCAACGACATTCTGGTGAACTGATATACTTTTCGGCCCCAACCCATCCACAACCAAACACAAGGAAACACCCGCCATGCGACCCAGCGGACGCGCGCCCGACGAACTGCGCCCCATCACCATCACCCGTCACTACACCAAGCACGCAGAAGGCTCCGTGCTCGTCGAGTTCGGCGACACCAAGGTGCTGTGCACCGCCACCGTGGAGGCAAAGGTACCCGGCTTTCTCAAGGGCCAGGGCCGGGGCTGGGTGACAGCCGAGTACGGCATGCTGCCCCGCTCCACCGGCTCGCGCATGGGCCGCGAGGCGGCCCGCGGCAAGCAGGGCGGGCGCACCATGGAAATCCAGCGCCTGATCGGCCGCTCGCTGCGCGCGGCGGTGGACATGGAAGCCCTGGGCGAGCACACCATTACCGTGGACTGCGACGTGATCCAGGCCGACGGCGGCACCCGCACCGCCTCCATCACCGGCGGTTTCGTGGCCCTGGCCGATGCCATCGCCTGGATGCAGAACGAAAAATGGATCACGGCCGATCCCCTTATCGACCACGTCGCTTCCGTCTCGGTCGGCATCTACAAGGGCGTGCCGGTGATGGATCTGGACTACGCCGAGGACTCGGACTGCGACACCGACATGAACATCGTCATGAACTCGGCCGGCGGCTACATCGAGATCCAGGGCACGGCCGAGGGCGCGGCCTTCAGTCGCGAGGAGCTCGAGGCCATGCTCGAACTGGGCAACAAGGCCATTGCCGAACTCATCGAACACCAGCGCGAAGCGCTGGCGGCGGACTGATGGTCGGCATGAAGATCGTCCTGGCCAGCAACAATCCCGGCAAGGTGCGTGAAATCGGCGCCATGCTCGCGGACAGCGGCATCGAGATCCTCCCCCAGTCGGCCTTCGCCGTCAGCGAGGTGGAAGAGACGGGCCTGACCTTCGTGGAGAACGCCCTCCTCAAGGCCCGCCACGCCGCCGAGCACACCGGACTGCCGGCCATCGCCGACGACTCGGGACTGGTGGTGGACGCCCTCAACGGCGCCCCGGGCATTTATTCGGCCCGCTACGCGGGCGAAAACGCCTCCGATGCCGACAACCTGCACAAGCTGCTGGAGGCCATGGCCGACGTGCCGGACGAGCAGCGCAGCGCCCGCTTCGTATGCCTGATGGTATTCCTGCGCCATGCCGCCGATCCCCTGCCCCTGATCTGCCAGGGGATCTGGGAAGGGCGCATCACCACCGCCCCGTCGGGCGAGGGCGGCTTCGGCTATGATCCGGTGTTCTTCGTTCCCGAAAAGGGCTGCACTTCGGCCGAACTGCCGCCGGAAGAAAAGAACCGCCTGAGCCATCGCGGCCAGGCCCTGCGCTGCCTGACGGCGGCCCTGCAACGTCATGGCCACTGAGCAGCCGCGCATCTTCGTCATCAGCCTGCCGCAGGCGCAGGATCGGCGCGCCTCCATCTCGCGCCAGCTCGACGAACAGGGACTGGACTACGAGTTCATCGACGCGGTCCACGGCAAGTCCCTGCCCCGGGAAGAGCTGGATCGCATCAACCGGCCACTGCTGAAACACTACCGGCGGCCCTTCGCCCCCAACGAGGTGGGCTGCTATCGCAGCCACGGCAAGGTCTACCAGAAGATTGCCGAGGAAGGGATCCCGCTCGCCTTCGTGCTCGAGGACGACGCCCTGATCAAGACGGATCTGAAACGTCTGTTCGCCGACATCGCCCGCCTGAAGACACCCTGGGAGTTCATCAACGTCGGCTCACCGCCGGGCAAGCGCAACTACATCTATGTCAAGGAACGGGTGGGCGATCTGGCGCTCATCGAATATCCACACAAGGAGGTCGGCGCGCACGCCTATCTCATGACCCATGCCGCCGGCGTGAAACTGCACCGGATGTGGCAAAATCCCTATCGGCATAACGATGTGCAACTGGAATTCACCTGGCGCAACGGCATCCGCGGCTACTACTACCTGCTGCCCAATCTCGTCTGGGTGGCCGAGGGCCTGCCCTCGGCCCTGACCGCCGAGCGGGACGCCATCAACGAGCAGGGCACGGCCCTGTCCGCCAAGTTCAATCCGGGCTACATCGCCTCCTCGATTTCCATCTCCCTGCACTGGACCTGGCTGCAGTGGCGCGCCCGCTGGCGGTACTGGCGCGGCGAGCTGCAACGGCCGGACGACAGCCTGTTCGAATGACACGCCCCGGACTGCCGCTTGTCAGAAACGGCAGGGTGGGCTATAAACCCTTGCCAGAAATATCGATAACGATCGTCTCATACGAACCGCATGTAGGAGCGGCGCAAGCCGCAACAGAACAATAAATCGGGTGTCTGGGGTAGCAGGCCCGTTCGAACAATAAATACCCCCGGGTAAAGGAGTCCCGATGGAGGCGTTGCTGTTCAGTCAGGCCAGTCTGAGCCGGCTGGTGCGGATCCGGCGCAGGCTGGAGGAGGAATTCGGATTCGAATACCGGCTCGCCGATCGGCACCAGATCCTCGAACTGCTCACTGCCGCGTCGGCCTCGCCCGACCGCGCCATCCGGCGCGACTTTCACGAATTCCTCGACACGCTCGATTCGCGCCAGCGAACCCGCCTGCAGAATCTCGGCATCCCGGTTCCGGAAATGGAAACGGAAACGGAAAACTGATCCAGATCAACAAACGCGATTGTCGTTTTCCCTCCCGGCCACTATAGTCTTTCCACCGTTGAGCCGAAACGCGGCAGCTTCCTGAAGCCAAAGCGTTTTTCGACATGACGGGCCGGTTTGCCAACCGGCGGATCGTTTCCGTTCTCTGCAATGGGAATCGATTTTTTCAAGCTGGCATTATCTCCATGACCGCTTCGGGGGCCTTCCCTGGCCCCCAATTTTTTGCCCGCGAATCGCCGTTTTCCCGTCATCGCCACCGCCGCCAGCCGGATACGGTTACAATGCATCGTCATGGCCTGCCCCGACGGGCCGTCAACCGTTCGGCCATCCCTTCATGTTCCGTTTCGCCTGTCCGCCGCCCCTGTCGTTGTACGCGCACTTTCCCTGGTGCGTGCGCAAGTGCCCCTATTGCGACTTCAATTCCCATGCCCTGCGGGACGATCTGGACGAAGACCAATGGATCGATGCCCTGCTGGCCGATCTCGACCGGGAGTTGCCGGCGGTGGCGGGACGCCGAATCGATTCGGTGTTCCTCGGCGGCGGCACCCCCAGCCTGTTCCGGCCGGAGTGTATCGCGCGGTTGCTGACGGGAATCCGTACCCGGCTGCCGGTGGCAGAGGACTGCGAAATCACCCTCGAGGCCAATCCGGGCACGGTCGAGCAGGGCCGGTTCCGGGCATACCGGGAGGCTGGCGTGAACCGCCTCTCCCTGGGTATCCAGAGTTTCGACGACAGCAGCCTCCGGGCGCTTGGCCGCATCCACGACGGCCGCGAGGCTCGCGCGGCCGTCGTGGCCGCCCATGGGGCAGGTTTTCCCGAGCTGAACCTGGATCTGATGTTCGCCCTGCCCGGCCAGAGCCCGGCGCAGATGCAGGCGGATCTGGATCAGGCCATCGCCCTTGCGCCTTCCCACCTGTCGTTCTATCAGCTCACCATCGAGCCCAACACGGCCTTCGCCCACCAGCCACCGCCCCTGCCGGACGAGGATAGTGCCTTTATGATGCAGGAACGGGCAGGGGAACGATTGCAGGCCGCCGGGTTCGAAGCGTACGAGATTTCGGCCTGGTCCCGCCCCGGCCACCGTTGCCGGCACAACCTCAATTACTGGAAATTTGGCGATTATCTCGGAATCGGCGCCGGCGCCCATGGCAAGATCACCGACCCGCGGGACGGCTGCATCCGGCGCCGGGTCAAACCCCGCCATCCGCGGGACTATCTGCGGGCCGTTTTCAACGGGGATGGCGGACCGGTGGGCAACACCCGAACCCTGACGCCGGTGGACGCGCGTTTCGAATTCTTTCTGAACGCACTGCGCCTGACCGACGGCTTCGACATCGCCACCTTCGAGGCGCACACGGGATTGCCCTGGCCAAAAGCCGATCCCGCCATCGCCACGGCACTGGCCGAGGGCTGGCTGGAACAAAGCGGCGACTGGTTGCGTCCCACCGAACGGGGCCGGCTGTTCCTCAACGACGTGCAGGCCCTGTTCCTGCCGGAGAACGAAAATGCTTCATGATGATTACCAACCCGTCGATTGTGCGCGGCACAGCGAATACGAGCTGGCTGCCATGCGAGGCGAGTGGCTGGACCTGCGCTGGCAGGCGGACGGGCAATGGCACAATGCCTGTCTGCAACCCCGGGATCTCGAAACCCGGAACGGTGCCGAATATCTTCTGGCCCGGGACCGGCAAGGCCGGAGGTATCGCATCCGGCTGGATCGCATCCATGAAACCCGACCCTGCAAGGAAAACACGCCATGAAACCGCTGCTGCTGGCCATGCTGGCGCTGCTTGGCGCCGCCTGTTCCCTGCCACCCGCCGAGGAACTGCCGGTTCCCTTCACCACTGTCGCCATGGGCGAGCAAAGCGGCATCCATCAGCCGAAAAACGTGGTGGTGCGCACCGCGGATGAGTGGGCCAGGCTGTGGAAGCTGCATGACGCGGGCAAACGCCCGTCGATCGACTTCGGCCGCGACATGGTGATTGCCGTATTCCTTGGACAGCGGCCCACGGCGGGTTACCGTGTGCGGATCATGGACGTGCGACAGGGCCCGGACCAACTGCAGGTGCACGTGCGGGAGCGCAAGCCCGACAGCAATGCGGTTCTGGCCCAGGTACTGACCTATCCCTACGTGATGATCCGGCTGCCGAAGAAGGATCTGCCGGTAACCTTTGCCTTCCGGGATTGACGGCAGCGGGCTGCCCCCGGACGGGTTCAGAACTCGCCAGTGGCGCCCCGCTTCATGATATCGAGAATGATGGTCTTCACCTGCAGGGCCTCTTCCTTCAGATCCGCGGGCAGGGGCTTGCCACCGTAGATCATCATGTCCATGTTCAGGGAATAGATCCACAACTGGCCGGTCTTGTCCTCGATAAGGGAGACCCGGCAGGGCAGGTAGGCGGAGAAGGCGTCGCTGTAGTCCATCATGCGCGCCGCCGTGAGCGCATTGCAGAACATGAAGATCTTGGCGAAGCGGTACGGCTTGCCGCTCATGGCCTCCACCTGCTTGTACAGGGGCAGCTCGCCGACGTTCTTGATGTTGTGCTCGTTGGCGACGAAGCGCATGGTCTCTTCCACGTCCTTGGCGGTCAGGCCCTCTTCCACCTTCGCCTTCCAGACCGTGGCTTCGGCGGCGTTGCCGGTCTCCAGCAGTTTTTCGCCCAGCTCGCGATAGACCTGCCCGGCTTCCGGATCGAACTGCTGCCACTGTTGCCAGGCCGGATACATGGCCACGGCGCAATAGATCACGACCGCCAGCGTTGCCACCCCCAGCAGCGCGAAAAGATTCCAGAGTATTTTCATGCTCGTCCTCGATCGATGTTTTGGTTGATCCGCAACCGGGTATCCCGATTGCTCCCTTCTGTGCGCCGGACGGCCTGCTGCGACGCGCTGAAAACTATAGCACGCCGGGGCGCGACTCAGCCGGTCCGCCGATAGAGCAGATCCCATACCCCGTGGCCGAGACGCTCGCCCCGGGCCTCGAAGCGGGTATGCGGCCGCGAGGCCGGCCGGGGAATGAACCGGCCGGGACCGGCCACGTTCGCGAATCCCTCGGCGGCATCGAGCACGGCAAGCATGTGCCGGGCGTAGTCTTCCCAGTCGGTGGCCAGGTGGAACTCGCCACCTGGAACAAGCTTGCGCCGGACGAGCTGCACGAAATCCGGCTGCACGATGCGCCGCTTGTGATGACGTTTCTTGTGCCAGGGGTCGGGAAAGAACAGGCAGACCCGCGCCAGGCTCGCATCCGGGATCTGCCGCGCGAGCACCTCCACCGCATCGTCACGACTGACGCGGATGTTCTCCACGCCCTGCTTTTCCATCTGCAGCAGCAGGTTGCCGACTCCCGGCCGGTGCACTTCGATGCCGAGGAAATTCTCGTCCGGGTGTCGGCGGGCCATCTCCAGCAGCGCCGCGCCGTTGCCGAAGCCGATCTCCAGCGTCACCGGCACCGCGCGCCCGAACAGCCTTTCGAAATCCAGCGGCCCGTCATCCAGGGACACCCCGTAACGGGGAAACAGCTCGTCCAGCGCCCGCTGCTGGCCACGGGTCAGCCGCCCCTCGCGACGGACGAAGGAACGGATGCGGCGGTGCTTTTCCGACTGGGGCATGTTTCAGGCTCGGTGGAAGGAACACGGAGGGCACGGAGACACGGAGGACACGGAGTCGGGTATGTATTGCTGCGGTATGGCTGGGCAGATGAGCAAAACGATATGTTTCCAAAAAACTCTCCGTGCCCTCCGTGTTCTTTGCAGCGGCCCGGTTCAGAAGAACGTCCCGTCCAGCGGCGAGGAGGCGCTGGCGTAGCGTTTGCGGGGCATGCGGCCGGCCAGGTAGGCCTCGCGGCCAGCCTCGATGGCCTTTTTCATGGCCGAAGCCATGAGCACCGGGTTCTGCGCTGCGGCGATGGCGGTGTTCATGAGCACGCCGTCGCAGCCCAGCTCCATGGCAATGGCGGCGTCGGAGGCGGTGCCGACGCCGGCGTCCACCAGGATCGGCACTTCGGCGTTCTCGACGATGGTGCGGATGTTGTAGGGGTTGCGGATCCCCAGGCCCGAACCGATGGGCGCGGCCAGGGGCATCACCGCCACGCAGCCCATCTCCTCCAGGCGTTTGGCAACGATGGGATCGTCGTTGGTGTAGACCATCACCTTGAAGCCGTCCTTGATCAGGATTTCGGCCGCCTCCAGGGTGGCAACGATGTCGGGGAACAGGGTCTTCTCGTCGCCCAGCACTTCCAGCTTCACCAGATCGTGGCCGTCGAGCAGCTCGCGGGCCAGGCGGCAGGTTCGCACCGCATCCTCCACCGTGTAACAGCCGGCGGTATTGGGCAGCAAGGTGTAGCGATCCGGGGGCAGCACGTCGAGCAGGTTCGGCTCGCCGGGATTCTGGCCGATGTTGGTGCGGCGCACGGCCACGGTGATGATTTCGGCGCCGCTGGCCTCGATGGCCTGGCGGGTCTCGTCGAGATCCTTGTACTTGCCGGTGCCGACCAGCAGCCGGGAATGGTATGCCTTGCCGGCGACGACCAGCGGGGTATCTTGTTCGGTGCTCATGGCAGTTCCTGGAATGACGGGCAGACGGGCAAAACGCCCGAGGGATGACAAAAGGGGATTATACCGGATCAGCCGCCGCCGACGGCGCGCACGATTTCCACTGTGTCGCCGGCCTGCAGGACGTGGTGGGGGTGCTCGGAACGGGGTACGATTTCCCGGTTCACTTCCATGGCGATGCGCTGGCCGATGAGGCCGAGGTTCTGCACCAGATCGGCCGCCGTGATGCCATCGGGCACTTCCTGGATTTCGCCATTGACGGTGATTTTCATGCCCATAGCGTAGCGATCCGGCCCGCTTTCCGTCAATCCCGGCCGCTGGCACCCGGGCCCGCTTTGTGGGTAATATCGCAGGTCCGTCAACCGGATGACGCCACATCGACGCCCATGGACAACCCCAGCTTCATCCCGGCCAACGTCGCCGGCACCCTCGACGGCCTGTTCCGGGAACGGGTGCGACTGAGTCCTGACCGGACCGCCTACCGCCATTTCCGGCGTGATACGAAACAGTGGCAGCCCCTCTCCTGGGCCGAGATGGGCGCCCGGGTCAGCCGCTGGCAGCAGGCCCTGGCCCGCGAGGATCTCGATCCCGGCGATCGGGTGGCCATCCTGCACAGCAATGGCCCCGAATGGGTCGCCTTCGAGCAGGCCGCCCTCGGTCTCGGACTGGTGGTGGTGCCCCTGTACACCGACGATCGGCCCGACAACATCGCCTACATTCTCGACGACTCGGGCAGCCGGGTACTGTTCGTGCAGACCGACAAGCAGCTGCGCGCCCTCGATCCCCACCGCGAGGAACTGACCACCGTACAGCGTTACGTGGTGGCCGAAGCGAAACATCCCGAGCGGCTGGCCGAGGATCCCGACGCCGTGCTGGCGGCGGACTGGGTGAGCGACGCGCCCGGCCTGCTGCACGAACGGGGCGGGGATCCCAACGCCCTGGCCACCATCGTCTATACCTCCGGGACCACCGGCAAGCCCAAGGGGGTGATGCTCAGCCACCGCAACATCCTCGCCAACGCCGAAGCGGCCATCCACGCGCTGGGCATCGACGATACCCATGAACTGCTCTCCTTCCTGCCCATCTCCCACACCTTCGAGCGCACCTGTGGCTATTACGTGCCCATGATGTGCGGCGCCACAGTGAGTTATGCCCGCTCCATCCAGCAACTCGCCGACGACCTCCAGCAGATCCGGCCCACGGCCCTGATTTCGGTGCCGCGCATCTTCGAGCGCATCCACGACAAGCTGCAGATGCAGTTGCGCAAGGACTCGGCCGTGCGCCGACGCCTGTTCAACCTGGCGGCGGAAGTGGGCTGGCGCCGCTTCGAGGTGCAACAGGGCCGCGCCCGGCCCGGTCCGTCACTGCTGTTGTGGCCCGTGTTGCGGAAACTGGTGGCCAGCCGCGTGCAGGCCCGGCTGGGCGGCCGCCTGCGCTTTGCCGTCTCCGGCGGCGCCGCCCTGCCGCCGCCGGTGGCGAAGATTTTCATCGGCCTGGGGATCCCGGTCATCCAGGGCTACGGCATGACCGAGACCAGCCCGGTGCTCAGCGCCAACCGTCTGGACCGCAACCTGCCGAAGTCGGTGGGGCTGCCGCTGCCCGGCATCGAACTGCGCACCGACGAGAACGAAGAACTGCTGGCCCGCGGCCCCAACGTGATGCTCGGCTACTGGAACAACCACCGCGCCACCTCGGAAATGATCGATCCGGACGGCTGGCTGCACACCGGCGACAAGGCCCGCATCGACGAACAGGGCTTCGTGCACATCACCGGGCGCATCAAGGACATCGTGGTCATGTCCAACGGCGAGAAGGTCCCGCCCGCCGACATGGAAATGGCCATCACGCTCGATCCGCTGTTCGAACAGGCCCTGATCATCGGCGAGGGCCGGCCCTACCTGACCGCGCTGGTGGTGCTCAACGGCGAGGAATGGTTCCCGCTGGCCACCGAACACGGGCTCGATCCCTTCGAGGAATCCAGCCTCCAGGATCGCAACCTGCAGACCACCCTGCTCAAGCGGATCGGCGAAGCCCTGCACGACTTCCCCGGCTACGCCCGCATCCGCCGCGTCACCCCCCTGCTCCAGCCCTGGACCATCGAAAACGGCCTGCTCACCCCCACCCTGAAGGTCAAACGGGCGAAAGTGGTGGAGGCACATGGGGAAAACATCGAGAACATGTATAATTAGTCAGGGGCGAGGAACTAGGAACGAGTGCCTAGGAAAAGCGTTTGAGTCGATGCTTCGAAAGAGCGGGAGCCTTGCTCGGGGTTTTCGACTTCGAAGTCGTGTCCATGATTTCGGGCAAGACATCATCGAAGCCAAATTACCAACGTCTTTCCTAGCCCCTCGTTCCTAGTTCCTCGTCCCTGACCACCTGCGGGTGTAGTTCAATGGTAGAACCTCAGCTTCCCAAGCTGATGACGTGGGTTCGATTCCCATCACCCGCTCCAGACAGGGTGCGGGTGGCCGGGAGCGGGTAGCGGGGCAAGCGCACCGTCTACCGCTTCCGGCCATCCGTGACGCCTTTTCGCTCCCACTCCCTTCTCCGAAACAAAACGCTTGAACTTGACCGGCGATTCCGGTTCCATGCCTTTAGGGGATTGACCCCGTTGCCTGATCCGCAAGGGAGGTGCCCATGGCCCGATCGGCGCGCAAGGTCGTACACTGGATTCTCGGAAGCATTCTGCTGCTGGTGATCGTCGGCGCTGTGGCGCTGTGGGCGCTGGTGGATACCGGCGCGTACAAGCAGCAGCTCGAGACGCTGGTGAAGGAGAAGACCGGCCGGGAACTGGTGATCGCCGGGCCGTTGCGGCTGACCCTGTTCCCGGCGCTCGGCGTGAAGACCGAAAAGGTGGCGCTGGGCAATGCGCCCGGCTTCGGGGATGCGCCCATGCTGGAAGTGGGCGAAATGGCCATCCGCGTGGAAGTGCTGCCCCTGCTGATGGGCCGGGTGCAGGTGGATACGGTTATCCTCGACGGCCTGCGGCTGCGCCTGTCCCGCAACCGGCAGGGTGTGACCAACTGGGACGATCTCCTGCCACCCTCCACCGGGCAAGCCTCGCCGGAGCTACCCCTCTCCCGCAAGCCGGCCGGCGGCGAAAGCGGCCCCCTGCCGCTGCTCGCCGTGGCCGGCATTCGCATCCGCGATGCCCGCATCGACTGGCAGGACGACATGAACGGCCAGACCTATCATCTCGGCCCGCTGGATCTGTCCGTGGGGCGCGTCACGCCCGGCCGCCCCTTCCCGATCACCGCCCGTATCGGCATCGAAAGTCATGCACCAGACCTGCGCGGGACGGTATCGCTGAGCAGCAAGGTTGCCTATGAACCGGTCGGGCCGCAGATTCGGCTGGCCGATCTGGAAATCAAACCGGAACTGAACGGCAAGGCGCTGCCCGGCGAACGGCTTGCCGGTCGTCTGGTCTCACCGAAACTCGGGATCGATTTGCAGGCCGATCGGCTCGACAGCCCGCGGCTGCAGTGGCGGCAGACCGATTTCGCGCTGGCCCTGCTCGACATATCCGTGAAGAATCTGCGCAGCGCGCCGGACTATCGCGCCCGGCTCGAAGTCCCCGCCTTCGACCCGCGCAAGCTCCTGAACCGCCTGGCCGTCTCCCTTCCCCCCATGGCCGACCGGACGGCCCTGGCTTCACTGACCCTGACAGGAGACATCCGTGGCAATACCCGGCGAGCCGCGTTGCAGCAGATCCGGCTGATTCTCGACGACAGCACGCTGACCGGGGAGATCACGCTGGCATCCTTCACACCACTGGCCCTGCGCTATACGTTGGCACTGGATGGCATCGACGCGGATCGCTATCTGCCGCCGCCGGCGACCAACCCGGCATCCAAAGCGCCTGCGCCACCGGCCGGTACGGCCACCGCAGCCGCCGGTGAGGGACTGCCCCTCGACTTTCTGCGCCGCCTCGACGCCAAGGGCCTGCTGACCATCGGCAGGCTGAA
>Ga0256832_1001563_pt1 | contig 15569 bp, 12 predicted proteins | sample 134614metaG_FD_190534 | JGI IMG/M metagenome (GOLD analysis project Ga0256832, IMG submission 190534) | Hydrothermal vent microbial communities from Lau Basin, Pacific Ocean - 134-614 | ecosystem: Environmental > Aquatic > Marine > Hydrothermal vents | place: Pacific Ocean: Lau Basin | collected...
TTCTCTTTTTTCTCCAAAGATTCTATAATCTCATCTATCGTTTTTAAATTGGTAGCCTCTATCATTTTAAAAAATGTCAAAGAGAGCACAAATGCACTGTCTGCATTTAGAAATAGAAGATTTTTCGATTCGCTTAAAATTTTAAAAAATCTCTCGGTAATTATCGCTCCAAATCTTATATCCCCCTCAAAGAAGCGATCTTTCAAATAGGCTATCATCTCGTCTATTATGATTTCGCTCTCATAATTTTCAAGCTCTTTTATAAAATTTTTAATTTTTTCCCTATCTCTTTTTAAAATGGCTTCAAATATCTCCTCTATGATTTTTGGATCCAAAAGCCCTATCATATTAGCTACGCTTTTTGCGTCTATAAATCCTTTGGAGTATATGATTGCCTGATCCAAAAGAGTTAAGGTATCTCTTAAAGAGCCCTCTCCGCTTCTTGCAAGCATCTCCAAAGCTTCTGTTTCATACTCTATATTTTCAAGATTTAAAATGTGAATTAGATGATTTACTATATCTCTTTTTGAAATTTTTTTGAATCTAAAGTGTTGGGTTCGGGAGAGAATAGTTGGGGGAAGCTTTAGCGGATCTGTGGTCGCTAAAATAAATTTTACATATTCGGGAGGCTCTTCAAGTGTTTTTAAAAGGGCGTTAAATGCCTCTTTTGTCAGCATATGGACTTCATCTATAATAAATATTTTAAATCTTGCGCTGTTTGGTTTATATTTTGTCTGTTCTATTAAAGATCTTATATCATCTATTTTTCTGCTGCTTGCGGCATCCATCTCGATTATATCGATATGACGGTTTTCGTTTGCCATTTTGCAGTTTTCGCAAACTTCGCAAGGTTTTGATGTAGGCCCTTTATCGCAGACCATACATTTAGAAAAGATTCTTGCGGTTGATGTTTTTCCGCTTCCTCTAAGTCCTGAGAAGAGATAGGCGTGAGAGAGCCTGTTTTGATCGAGGGCTGCCGTTAGGGTTTGAGTTACGCTGTCTTGGCCTATTAGTTTGTCAAAAGATGAGGGGCGGTATTTTAAAGCTAAAACTTCAGACATATCTACCCTTTAAGCCAGAGTCTGGCTACTCTTTTTAGATTTTCCGGATTTTCGGAAGCAAACAGTTTCAAATCTGTTTTTGAGAAATTTTTATCATATCCGTAATTTGATTTAATATATTCCACTATTGCCTCTCCGGAGTGAATAAGAGCGGCACTTTTGAAATATTTTTGTATCTCATCCTTTATCAAAGGAAAATGCGTGCATCCCAAAATTACAGCTTTTGGATTTTCTATGTTTTTAAAATAGTGTCTCATCGTAACTTCCAAAATCTCGCCTTTAAATATACCCTCTTCAACTATCGGGACAAAAAGAGAGGGAGCAATGGAGATTAAATTGTTAAATCCCTCTTTTATTAAAAGTTTTTCATATTTTTTACTTGATATTGTAGCTTTTGTTCCCAAAATCAAAATTTTTGCATTTTTATCATCTATTTTTCTCTGTAAAGCTTTAACTCCCGGTTCTATGACTCCCACAACTTTAAAGGGGGCAACCTCTCTCATCTCCTCTATCGCATAAGCGCTTACGGAGTTGCATGCCGCTATTAAGATATCTATATTGAAATTTTTAAAAAATTCAACCGCTTCAAGGGAGTATCTGATAATCGTATTTTTATCTTTAACCCCATAAGGGACTCTTGCGGTATCTCCAAAATAGATTATCTCTTTGAAAATTTTTTTCTCTATCAGACTCTTAACAACCGTAAGTCCGCCGACTCCGCTATCAAATACGCCGGCTCTCATTACTCGTTCATAATGGATAGAAGCTCTTTGTTATCTTTTGTTTTTAGCATTTTGGAGTATAAGAATTTCAAAGCTTCCACATCGTCCATTTGAGAAATTGCGGTTCTAAGAGCCCATATTTTTGGAAGTTCATCGGGGGGAGTTAAAAGCTCTTCTTTTCTTGTTCCCGATTTCATTATATCGATAGCCGGATATATTCTTCTATCGGCTATATGTCTTGATAGAACTATTTCGCTGTTTCCAGTTCCCTTAAACTCTTCGAAAATTACCTCATCCATTCTGCTTCCGGTATCTATTAGAGCTGTTGCTATTATGCTAAGGCTTCCTCCCTCTTCAATATTTCTTGCGGCTCCAAAAAATCTTTTTGGTTTATGAAGAGCATTTGCGTCAACTCCTCCGCTTAGAACCTTTCCGCTTGAAGGGGTTACTGTATTGTATGCTCTTGCAAGTCTTGTTATCGAATCAAGCAAAATTACGACATCTTTTCCAAGCTCTACTCTTCTTTTTGCCTTCTCTATTACAAGCTCGGCCACTCTTACATGGTTTTGGGCTGGAAGATCGAAAGTTGAGCTGTAAACCTCTCCCTTTACGCTTCTTTGCATATCGGTAACCTCTTCTGGCCTCTCATCTACTAATAGCACTATAAGCTCAACTTCCGGGTGATTTCTGCTTATTCCGTGAGCTAACTCTTTCATAAGCTCTGTTTTACCGCTTCTTGGAGGAGCCACTATTAAAGCTCTTTGGCCTTTTCCTATCGGAACGAAGAGATCTAAAACTCTTCCTGTAAGTTTCGTAGGCTCATATTCAAGTTTTAATTTTTCAGTTGGATAGAGAGGAGTTAGATTGTCAAATAGAGGTCTGTTTCGAGTCTCTTTTACCGGAAGATAGTTTATTGCTTCTATTTTCAAAAGAGCGCAGTATCTCTCTTGCTCTTTTGGGGGTCTAACCTGTCCGGTTACGATATCTCCGGTTCTTAGAGCAAATTTTCTAATTTGGGTGCTGCTTACGTAAGCGTCATTGAAGCTGTTTGAAAAGTTTGCGTCCATCGCTCTTAAAAAGCCGTAGCCATCCGGCATAATCTCCAAAATTCCGGTAAAGAGGATATATCCGCCTTTTGTAACCTGAGATTTTAGAATTTCAAAAATCAGATCCTGTCTTTTTAGCTCGTTTGGATTCTCTACTCCAAGCTCTTTTGCAATCTTTAAAAGATCGTCTATCGGTTTTTCTCTAAGTTCTTCTATTTTATACCCTTCTACCGGAACATGTGTCCTTGTTTTAGTATGATTTTTAGCATTGTTTAAAGAGCCGTTTTCCGTTTTTTCTTGAGTCTCTTTTAATTGGGTATTTTGATTTGTGATGTCGCTCATGTTTCCTTCTTTTGTAGTATTTTTTAGATTTAAGTCGCAGTCTGTAGTTTGATAATATTTTGAAGTTTTACTTGAGTGCGAAATATAATAGCGTTGGATATAGCAAAACTCCAAAATATTTCATATATATCGGTATTTCGAAATTCTCTTTTAATAATACCGAAAAAATCCCTAAATCTTCATTTTTTTTGATTCTGTCAAGAAGTTTTATTTTAAAAACTATATCTAAAACTTTCAGTAAAATTATTAAATTTATCAAAAAACCAGATTTGTTTAAAAGTAACTTTATAAAGATAACATAATATAAAGTGGAATGTAAAGAAAAAAAGAGAATTATATTTTTTTTGTAAATAATTAATAAATTTTGAACATACTCTATAAAGTTATCGCCTTTTTGCCAAAAGGCTTCGAAAAACTCAAGTAATGCAAACAGTAAAATTAATAGATATTTCTCGTTTATGGGGAAATCTTTGAAGAAGCGGACAGAAGTCCGCTTTGATTATTTCAATCCGTGAATATACTCTGCTACCGCTTTTATATCGGCATCGCTCATAGAAGCTACTTGACCTTTCATAAGGCCGCCCATTCCATGAACATTTCTTTTGCCCTCTTTATAACCTTTCAAAGCCTCTTCTATTTTAGCTACATCCCAGCCTTGAATAACTGCAGATTTTCCAAGAGCTTTTTTCTCTCCTTTTGCTCCATGGCATCCTGCGCATTTTTTATAAAGAGCTGCTCCGTCAGCGGCAAGAAGAGTTGAAGCTGCAGCAAATAGTAAAGCTATTGATAACTTTTTCATGATTCCTCCTAAAAATTTTAATGCGCAAATTATAGCACATATCTCTTTGAGAAAACTTAGTTTTTCATATCAAAAAAAATTATCAATAAGTATATAAAACAAAAATATTATAATGACGATAATGCAAATTAAAGAGGATTCTCTCATAAAGTGGACTTCCAATGAGATTCTATAAAATATATTCAATTATATTTGTTATTATTTTATATAGTTTAAACAAATTATCTCTTTGTGCAGAAAATAGAGAGTATGCTGTTTGCAGGGAGTATGCTTTTGAAAATAGTAAGGAAACTTTAAAATCAAAAACTTTCTTAGAGCAAATTATTGAAAAAGAGCCTCAAAATGTTAAATGTCTTTTAAAATTATCAGATATTTATATACAGGAAAATAAAATTTCCAAAGGATTTGATCTTTTAAGAAGAGCTTACGAAATAGACCCAAAATTTGTAGAAAAAAGTAAGCTTTCCGATATTTTGGATATGGCTTTAAAGCTTAGTCGTTTAAAAGAGAAGGCTTATAGAGAAAATTCTACAACACTTTGGAATGAGCTTGGTGATGAGTATTATGATATGGGGCTGTTCTCGGAGGCCTCTGTATTTTATAAAAAAAGTTTAAAACTTGATCAAAACCAGAGTAAAATCCATATCTATCTGTCTGTCTGTCAATATAATATGTCTTTGCCTTATAGCGCAATAGAGCATTTAGAGAGGGCATTGAAAATAGATCCGGATGATTTTTACGCCAACTACTATCTTGCTACTATTTTAAAAAACAATATAAGAGATTATAAAAAAGCTCTTATCTACTTTAAAAGGGCTAAAGAGATTTTGGATAAAAAAGGCGTTAAGGCTTTTGAGAGCAAAGAAGAGTATAATTACTACAAAAAAGAGTTAAAGCGGGAATTAAATGTCAAATCAAAATAAAGCCCTTTTTTTGGATAGAGACGGAGTTATAAATTATGATAAGGGATATGTCTGTAAAATAGAGGATTTTGAATTTGTAAAAGGGATTTTTGAAATTTTAGACTATTTTCAAAAAAAAGGCTTTAAACTTTTCATTGTAACAAATCAGTCGGGGATTGGAAGAGGCTATTATACGCTAAAAGATTTTGAGATTTTAAATGAATGGATGTTAAAAGAGCTTAAAAAAAGAGGCATAAAGATAGAGAGAGTCTATTTTTGCCCTCACGCCCCGGAAGAGGGATGTTCTTGCAGAAAACCAAATATCGGGATGTTTCAAAAAGCTTTTAAAGAGTTTAAGATAGATAAAAAATTATCATGGATGATAGGCGACAAATTATCCGATACTAAAGCTGCTGTGAGCGCTGGAATTGAGAATACAGTTTTAATCGGTGATTGCTGGATTAGAGATGAAAACGCCAAATATATAGTTAACGATATTTTTGATACAATACGCCTCATAAGATAGTTTTTAAAAAGAGGATTTTATGAGGTATTTAAACGACTCTTTAGAGAATAAAAAGATTTTAATAACCGGAGGAGCCGGTTTTATAGGCAGCAATCTTGCTTTCTACTTTCAAGAAAATCATCCCAAAGCTAAAATTTTTGTTTTGGATAGATTCAGAGACGAAAAGAGGTTCTCTAACGGTAATTTGATAAGTTTCGGGCACTTTAAAAATCTTTTGGGATTTAAAGGCGAAGTTATAGAGGGGGATATAAACGATAAAGATCTTTTAGAGAGACTCTCTGAGTATAAGTTTGATATTATTTTTCATGAAGCGGCAATTTCCGATACCACCGTTTCTAATCAGTCCTTGATGATTAAAACAAACGTAAACGCCTTTAGAGATCTTTTAGATTTAGCCGTTTTCTCCCATGCTAAGATGATTTACGCTTCAAGCGGCGCTACCTATGGAAATGCAAAGGCTCCCCAAAGAGTTGGAAGAGAGAATCCCGGAAATGTTTATGGGTTTTCAAAATTGATGATGGATAATGTAGCTTATGAGTATATGAAAGTTTACCCTCATCTTACGATAGTTGGGCTTAGATATTTTAATGTTTACGGCCCAAGAGAGTATTTCAAAGATAAAACCGCTTCCATGGTTCTTCAGCTTGGACTTCAGATACTCTCTAAAAAAGCTCCAAGACTCTTTTTTAATTCTGATAAAATTTTTAGAGATTTTATCTATATAGAGGATGTGGTGCAGGCTAATATTAAAGCTATCAAAGCTAAAAGAAGCGGAGTTTATAACGTCGGAACAGGGAAGGCGAGAAGTTTTGAAGATATTGCCAAGATTTTGTTAAAAGAGCTAAACAGCGATCTTCAAATAGAGTATTTTGAAAATCCATACGATAAAAAGGCCTATCAGACTTTTACCGAGGCCGATATAGAGGATACTAAAAAATATTTAAATTATGAGCCGAGATTCTCGTTAGAAGATGGAATAAAAGCATATATCCCCGAAATTAAGAGAATTTTTGAAGAAGAGGTTAAATGAAAGAGAGATTGATTTCCTGCATGCCTAAAGTTTTGGTAATAGGCGATTTGATGCTTGATCATTATCTTTGGGGAAGATGCGAGAGAATCTCTCCCGAAGCTCCTGTTCAGATAGTAGATATCTATAAAGAGGAGATGAGTTTGGGAGGTGCGGGGAACGTTATAAACAATCTTCTCTCTTTTGGGGCTAAAGTTGGAGTTTTAAGCGTTGTGGGAGACGATAAGACGGGCGAATTTATAAGAGAAGAGCTTTTTAAAAAGGGCGTTTTGGGAGATATTTTTGTCCAAAAAGGAAGAGTTACAAGCAAAAAAAGCAGAGTCATAGCCTTGCATCAGCAAATCGTAAGAGTCGATAGAGAGAGCAGGGATGATATAAGTGAAAGTTTGCAAAATAAAATTATAGATAGGTTTTTGGATATTGTAAGCGGTTATGATATTGTTTTGCTCTCAGATTACGGAAAAGGGGTTTTAAGTAAAACTCTTACCAAAAAACTAATAGAGATTTCCAATGAAAATAAAAAAAGAGTTTTGGTAGATCCAAAAGGATCTGATTACTCAAAATATAGAGGCGCTTTTTTGATAACTCCAAATAAAAAGGAGGCTTCCGAGGCTACATCCATTAATATAAAGGATGATGATAGTTTAAAGAAAGCCGGTTTTCTTTTAAAAAGAGAGCTTGATTTAGATTATGCGGTTATTACCCTCTCAGAAGAGGGAATGGCCATATTTAAAGATGATATGATAAAAATTCCAACCGTTGCAAGAGAGGTTTATGATGTTACGGGCGCTGGAGATACCGTGCTATCGGCTTTTGGATATGCTCTCTCTTGCGGTTTGGATGTAATAGATAGCGCTCATTTTGCAAACTCGGCAGCGGCGGTTGCCGTAGGGAAAGTTGGCAGCGCTACAGTTACGATAGAGGAAGTTATAAAATATGATCAATCCCTTTTGGCCTGCGATAGCGAAAATAAGATTGTAACCAAAGATGAGATAGTTAAAATTTTAAAAAACAGCAACGAAAAAATAGTCTTTACAAACGGATGTTTTGATATTTTACATATCGGTCATGTCAAATATCTTCAAAAAGCCAAAACTTTAGGCGATATTTTGATAGTGGGAGTAAATTCGGACGATTCGGTAAGAAGGCTTAAAGGAGAGAAGAGACCCATAAATCCTTTTGAAGATAGAGCCTATCTGCTCTCTGCCTTGGAGTGCGTGGATTTTGTAATTGAGTTTAAAGAGGATACCCCCTATGAGCTTATAAAAGCGATAAAGCCCGATATTTTAGTAAAGGGAGCCGATTATAAAGACAAAGAGGTAGTAGGAAGCGACATAGCAAAAGAGGTTAGATTGATAGAGTTTATAGAAGGTAAAAGCACAACGGAGATTATAAAAAGGGTAAAAGAGAGATGATGGAATTTATGCAGATGGTTCAAAATGAGATAGGCGAGCACCAAAAGGTAGTCCAAAAAGTTTATGACGAGCTTCAAAGCTATATCTATACCGCTTGTATGATAGCTTCCGAGACGATAAAAAAGGGCGGAAAGATTTTGCTTTTTGGAAACGGAGGGAGTGCGGCTGATGCTCAGCATATAGCAGCCGAGCTTGTTGGAAGATATAAAAAGGATAGAGAGGCTTTGGCGGCTATTGCTTTAACAACCGATACTTCAGCCATTACGGCTATAGGAAATGATTACGGATATGAGTATGTATTTGTAAGGCAGATTGAGGCTTTGGCCAAAAAAGAGGATATGCTAATTGGGATATCTACAAGCGGAAACAGCGAAAATGTCTTAAGAGCTCTTCATAAAGGAAAAGAGATAGGATGCAAAACGATAGGTCTTAGCGGGAAAGGGGGAGGAAAAATGGACAGAGTTTGCGATTTGAACATAGTTATTCCCTCTAACGATACCGCAAGAATCCAAGAGATGCATATAATGATAGGGCATATAATATCCGAAGCTGTTGAGAGCTCTCTTTGACAAAAGCCTTTAGGCGTTAACCACCTCTAAGGCTTTGTCTATTTTTTCGTTTATATCTCTTTGATGTATTGGTTTTACTATAAAATCGAAGGCTCCAAGATTTAAGGCCTCCTCTTTTCTTGTCTCGTCTGTAGTTAGCACCACAACCGGAATATAGTTAAAATTGTGCCTGCTTTTTAGATTTTCCAAAAACTCTATTCCGTCCATTATCGGCATTTTTATATCCAAAAATATCATATTGATATCTCTGTTTTTTTCCAAAACATCCAAAGCTTCCAATCCGTTGGAAGCTTCATAGAATTTTTCTACATGAGGATTTTTTAAAAGAAGGGTTTGAAGAAGTTTCTGGTTTATTGCATCGTCTTCTACTATCAAAGCTTTTATAGCACTGCCCATATTTTCTCCTTATTGCATGGCTAAATAGATATCCAAAAGAGATTGTAAATATTCTCTGTTGGCGCTGTTTTTTAAGATATCGTCGCAATATTTTTTATCTGTCGGATCGATATCGGAATCATTATCTACAAAAAGTAATATCGTCGTATGTTCCCAATTATTTTGCTTTTCTATCGCATTTAGATTCTCTCTAAAATCCGATAATGAGAAATCGGGAATCTCTTTATCTATCATAATTATTTTATAATGAGTGTTTTTAATTTTTTGATAAAAATCTTTAATATCTTTTGCCATATCTACCGATTCGTTTAATGTGGATATCACTTTGTAGAAAATTTTGCTCTCAATTTGGCTCTTTTTGAAAATAAGAATATCTTTTTGTAAAGAAGATTGTTCTAATGAATTTTCGTTTTGATTCTCTTTTGTTGTCTCTTTTTCATTTATAATTTCTACCTCTATATCCTCTTTTTCTTCTTTAGAGAGAGAGTTGCTCTCTTCCCCTTTTATATGCGTTATTTTATTTTTAGGAAGGAACATGTTTAAAATTAGTAAAATATCAGCTTTTTTTATCGGTTTTGTTATATATTCGTCCATACCTTCGCTTAAAAATCTCTCTCTATCTCCTTTTAGTGCGTTTGCTGTTACCGCTACTATCGGGATATGAGGCAGATTGTTTTCCTTTTCATACTCTAAAATTTTGTGAGTTGCTTCTATTCCGTCCATTACGGGCATTGCTATATCCATAAAAATTATGTCGTAATTTCCAGATTTTCTTTTTGCAACAGCAAGCATTCCATTATTTGCTATATCTACTTTTATTCCCATGTCTTCTAAAGTTAGCTTTATTAGTTTTTGATTTATCTCATTATCTTCTGCTACCAATATAGAGGCGTTGAAACTGTCTCCCTCTATTTTTTCTTCTTTTGTTTCATTATGTGTTTCTATTTTTCTTTCATGTATTTTTGGAATCAGATTTTTGCATTCATCCAGGTTTTTCACAAGTTTGGTAACATTTAACGGTTCATATATTGGTTTTACATATTTTGAATTTAAACCTAAAGTTTTGGATTGATAGGATGATTTTAAAATCAATAAAACCGGAATTTTTAAAGATGCATAATTATTTATCTCTTCATTATATATCATATCATAATCGATTATTAATAAATTGACGCCTGAGTTTTTTATAAGATGTGTAACTTCCGAAAACTCTGAAAAGAAAACAACATTTACTCCAAAATATTTTAAATAGTCATAAATATATTTTACATGGTCTTTTTGTTTTACTGCCGGAGTTAGCATAGCGCATTTGTAGTAGCCAAAACTGTTTTTATAATCTTTCTCTTTTGAAGGAACGCTTGTAAATTCAAGCGTAAAGTAAAACTGGCTTCCTTTTCCCTCTTCGCTTTTAACTTTTAGCTCTCCTCCCATAAGCTCTATAAATTTATAAGATATTGTAAGCCCAAGACCTGTTCCTCCATATTTTCTTGTAATTGTAGAATCGGCTTGAGAGAAGGCGTCAAAAATATGATCCATTTTATCTTTTGGAATTCCTATTCCGCTATCTTTTACGCTAAAATATACTTTTACTCTATCCTCTTCTTGACTTAATTTTCTAATTTCAACATCGATATAGCCGTTTTCAGGTGTAAATTTTACGGCATTGCTCATAAGGTTTATTAAAACTTCTTTTATTTTGGTAGGATCTCCTTTTAGATAATGGTTTAGGGAAGGATCCATAAAAAATGATAGATGAATATTCTTTTCAGCAGCTTTTGGTCCATAAACCTCTATTGCATTTTCAAACTCATTTATTGGAAGGAAAAGAATATCCTCTATCTCTATTTTGTTGCTCTCTATTTTTGATAGATCCAAAATATTGTTTATAATAGTCAATAGGTTATTAGAGCTTTTATCTATTACGTCTACAAAATCTCTTTGCTCCTTATTTAAAGGAGTATTTTTCAAAAGCTCTGTAAATCCCATAATCCCGTTTATCGGTGTTCTTATTTCGTGAGACATATTGGCCAAAAAGATACTTTTTGCCTTATTTGCCTCTTCTGCTCTCTCTTTTTCTTTTGCTATCTTCTCTACCGCTTTTTCTATCGCTTTATAAGCTTTCAATGTTCCTTTTACGGTAGTTAAATCCACTTTTTCTTCAAATTCGGCAAAGTTTACAACCTTGTCAAAAACCTTTTCAAGCTCTTTTATGGTAAGAATTCTTTTTGAGAGCGAATATCCAAGAACAAATAAAAATAGCGTCAAAATCCAAATACTCAAAGCTGCTATTAGCTGAATGATTGTCTGCTTAGAGTGTATGGCTATATTCTTATCAAGAGAGTTTTTTATAATATTTGCAGAATCGCTTAAAACGCTTATTTTATCAGTCATCTTTTTGAACCACACTATAGGATCTATTAAAAACTCTCCGTTATTTACTCCTCTTATAAATTCTATTCTTGCCTGATCAGCTTCTTCAATTATTTTCTGTTTTCTTTTTAAAAGCGCCTCTATTGAAATTTTTGTAGGAGTATCTATTAGAGTGTTTGTTTTTATCTTTCCAGCTTGCGCATGAAGAGTCAGCCATGTTTTTACCTCTCTATCTTTTAGAGGAGCATAAGAGCCTAAAAGTTTTGAGACATATCCCCTCTCTTGTCCGCTATATTCTATTTTCTCCATAGTGGATATATAGTTTGATATAAGAGAAGTGATTATTGGATTTAGATTGTAATTTAGGGGTTTTGAAAACTCCTTAAAGATATAGGAGTTTATTTTGCTGTAATAATCGAAAAATATTTTTTCAAAATCTATTTTTAAAGCATCGGCTTGAGCTCTTTTTATTTTTATCTTAGAGAGCATCTTTTTTAGTTGCAAAATTTCCATATCGTCTTGATTGGATTTAAACTTGGAATAGAACTTCTCTATTGCTTTGTTTGTTTGAATTCTCTGTTTTCTAAGCTCCTCTTTTCCCACTGTAGCCTTGCTTCCTATGTAAGCTCCGGTAAGTCCTCTCTCTCTTGCTATATTCATAGACAATTCTTTTAATATCTCATCATTTTTTAGCAAGGCTTTTAATTCTTCCGATTTATGATACTCTTTATAAGATGTATATAAGAAATAAGAAGATGTTGCAAAAAGCAGTGATATGGGCAAAAGCCCTATAAGTTTTAAGGTAGTAGTGATTTTCATAATTCTCCCTTAGGTTAAATCTTTATTTTTTCAAGAGAAAATCTAAGTTCCTCTATATCTTTTTGAAGATTTTCAAGTTCTTTTTCAAAGTTTTCTATATTATCTTCTTTTAATATTTCTTGCATTTTTTCCGCTTTATTTGAAACGGATTTTATATTTAAAATGTTTGCTGCACTTTTTACGATATTTAGAATATCGGCAATTTTTGTATAATTTTTATTTACTATATGTTTTTTCATAAGAGATATATTCTTTTGCATATCGGCAATGAAATCTTCTATAAGCTCTTTTTCTTCATCTGTAGAAATTCCTAAATTTTCAAAACTTTCTTTGATGCTTATCTCTTTTTGACTCTTTTCTTTTTCAAGCTCTTTTTTTAATTTAAATTTTTTTCCAAAGTTTTTACTTTTTTCATCTTTTCTTTTTGGTTTTAAAACTTCCAAAAATCTCTCTTGAAAAGAGTCTTTTTTTTCCTTTTCTTTCTCTTCTTGTTCTTCTTTGGATAGAAGTTCTGAGAAAAATTTCTCTTTACTATTTTCATCTTTTTTAAGAGATGGCGCACCAAGATCTATAAAAGAATCTTTTTTTTCAGATTCCTTTGAAGTGGAAATTTCCTCTTTCTCTTCTTTTTGAATCTCTTCTCCACTTTCTTCTATTTTAAAAGGAATCTCCTCTTTTTCTAAAGGATTTTGCTCTTCTTTTTCAAAGATATCTAAAGAGATAGGTTCCTCTTTTTCCTCTTTCTCTTCCTCTTCCTCTTTGAAGATATCTATCGATAATTTTTGAATATCCTCTTTTTCTTCTTCCTCCTCTTTCTTTAAAGAGAAAAAATCGATATCTTGCGTTTCTTCTTTGAAAATTTCCTCATTTTCCAATTTAAAATTGGAAAGCTCACTCTCTTCTTCAAAATTTATATTTTCAAACTCCTCTTTTTGATCTTCTTTGAAGATATCTATACTCTCTTCTTGCCTATCTTCTATTAAAGGTTTTATTTCAAAAGATTCCTCTTCATTTTGTAAAAGGAAATTATCCTCCTCTTTTTCCTCTTTTTCAAAGATATCCAAAGAGATAGGCTCCTCTTTTTCTTTTTCCTCTTCTTCATCAAAATTTAAAGAGGCAATGGGCTCTTTAAGAGCAGGTATCTCTTTTTCTTCTTCTTTATACTTCTCTTTGCTCTCTTGCAAGATATTTTTAGCCTCTATCTCTTCTAATGAAGTGTTTGGGGTTTGGATTTTTGGTTCATTATTAAAAAAGCTGTTTATAAACTCTATGCTGTAAAATTTATCGCTCTCTCCAATCGAGTTTATAAGATATATCTCTTTTATCTTAATTTCGCTCTCTATTACTTGAGAGTTTTTTAGAGTAATTAAAACTTTTTTATTCGGCGTTCCGCTGTGAAGGGCGTATTCTATCCAGGAGAAGTTTTTGAATTTGTAAATATATCCTCTCTTTTCTACAAAGAGATCTGCTACATCTTTGTATATGGCCTTAAACTCTTCAAGATCCTCAAATCCTAAGAAATTGAGCATCGTAGAGCTCATTCCCAGAAAATTACTGTATTTGTCGTAAAGAATCAAGGAAAATCCTTTTTATTTATTCTTTTTTTATATTTATAGCTACGTTTTTTGGCACTATCTTAGATAGCTCTTCTATGGAAGCTTTTTTTATATTTTCAAAAGTTTCAAAATAATCTAAAAGTTTTTTTATTCTTGCTTCCGAAAGCCCTTTTGTTTTCAAAAGGCTTATCTCTTTATCTTTTTTTAGTTTCTGTTTTCTGTGAAAAGAGATGGCAAATCTATGAGCTTCGTCTCTTAGCCTTTGGATAAATTGCAATCTCTTATCGTTTTCGCTTAGATTTAAAACTCCGTTTACGCTATAGAGCGTATCTTTTGCCTTTCCTTTGGCTCTATGGGCTTTTTTATCTATCTTCTCTTTTGCTATCGCAATAATATCGACGTTTTTATTATTTTGTTTAATAATTTTAACTGCTAAATTTAACTGTCCCGCTCCGCCGTCTATTATCCAAAGATCGGGAGGCGGAATTTTCTCAAAACTTTCAACTCTTCTTGTAAGCAGCTCTTTCATTTGATCATATTCGTTTTTGGAGTTTAAGTTGTAGTGGCGATAGAGAGATTTTTTAAACTCTCCCTCCCATCTTATCATAGCTCCCACGCTTGCGCTTCCTTGCATATGGGAGGTGTCGAAAACTTCGATAGTGTAAGGCGTGTTTTCTAAAAACAGGAGGCTTTTTATTTCGTTTAAAATTTGATCTTTGTTTTGATTTTTTTCAAGTTTTAAAATTTCTTTTGCATTTTTTAAAGCTATTTGGATTATATTTTTTTTCTCCCCCCTCTTTGGAATCTGGATTTTCACTTTTTTTGAAAAAATATCCTCTAAAAGCTTTTCTATCTCCTCTCTCTCTTCGAAATCTTGAGCGATTAAAATTTTGTTTACAAAAGATGGAATCTCTTTTTTATAATATTCCAAAAAGGCTCTTTTATAGATTTCGTCTTTATTAAAACCTGTATCAGATTTTAAAATATTATGAGTGCTTGATACCACTTTTCCTTCTCTAATAAAAATTCTAACCACGCATGCTCTATTTTGCTCTATCTCTACCGCTATTGTGTCAATATCCTCTTTTTTTGCTATATCTATTGAGGTGTGAGGATTTGAGTTTTCTATTTTCTCTATTCTGTCTCTAATTTCGGCGGCCTCTTCAAAAAGAAGATTTAAAGCCAATCTCTCCATCTTCTCTTTTAGCATTTGAATTAATTTTTTCTTGTCATTTATTACTTTTAGAGCCTCTTTTATAATCTCTCTATACTCTTTTTTGCTTATTTTCCCTTCGCATGGGGCTTTGCACTTTTTTATCTGATAGAAAAGACAAGCTTTTTTCTCTCTTAAACACCCCTTTTTTTGCACAAGAGGAAAAAGCTCATACAAAGAGTCTATTATCTCTTTTGCCGCACTTGAGAAAGGGCCGAAATATTTTATATTTTTGCCCTTAATGACCTTTCTTGTTATTTCAAATCTTGGAAACTCCTCTTTTAGATCTATATAGATATAAGGGTATGTTTTATCGTCTCTTAATAGAATATTGTATTTTGGTTTTAGCTGTTTTATAAGGGAATTTTCCAAAATCAAAGCGTCATGCTCGCTCTCTACTACGATATACTCTAAATTTTTGGTTTGAGTTATCATTTTGTAAATTCTTGGAGAGAGATTGGAAGATGGCGATAGAGAGGGAGTGAATCTAAAATAGCTTTTTACTCTCTTTTTTAAACTTTTTGCCTTTCCTATATATAAAAGCTTTCCATTCTCATCAAAATATTGATATACTCCGGGCAAATCTGGCAGATTTTTTATCTTCTCTTCAAGCATCTCTTTCCCTTATTAACAATTCTCTTTAAATGTGTAAAGTCAGTCATAAAATATCAGCATAATAGGAGCTTCTAACTAAAGAGCCGCTTGCTACGGCTTTAAATCCCATAGATAAAGCTCTCTCTTTTAACTCTTCAAACTCCTCTTTTTTGTAATATTTTATTACTTTGGCGTGATTTTTTGAAGGGGAT
>Ga0256832_1001564_pt1 | contig 15558 bp, 11 predicted proteins | sample 134614metaG_FD_190534 | JGI IMG/M metagenome (GOLD analysis project Ga0256832, IMG submission 190534) | Hydrothermal vent microbial communities from Lau Basin, Pacific Ocean - 134-614 | ecosystem: Environmental > Aquatic > Marine > Hydrothermal vents | place: Pacific Ocean: Lau Basin | collected...
TCGGACGGGCCACGGTCGCGCCCGCCGCCGTCTCCGCCGCGACCGTAGCCGCTGCGGTGTCGACGTTCGCTGTCGGGGGGGCCGGGCGCGGCGGACGCGCGGTTTCCCTCGGCCTTGGCTCTGGAGGGCGCGGGGGAGGGGCCGGCTGCGGCGGGGGAGGCTGCGGCGGGGGAGGCTGCGGCGGGGGAGGCTGGGCGTTGCTCGGGGCCGCCGGCCTTGCCGCGGGCGCCGAGCGCGGGGGGGTGGCCCGCGGAGGAGGGGTCCTCGGCGGCGGAGGAGGCGCCGGTACGGAAGGCACGGCCCCGACACCGAACAAGGTCTGCTTCCGGGGGTCGGCTTCGGTCGCGTCGGGTGGGGCGTTGGCCGCCTCCGCTGCGCGGAAGAAGGTCTGGAGCTCGGCGATGTCACCGAGGCGCTTCCAGGCTTCGCCGGAGCGCGAGATGCGATCGTCGACTCCGAGCTCCCCCCGCGTGATCCGTTGCTGGAGGTCGCGCAAGCTTGCCAGGCGTTCTTCCGTTCCGTCCTGGCGCCGGACCATCCACGCGCGCTCGCTCTCGCCCGGCTGTGCGCCCGGTGGGTAGACTTTGAAGAGGTGACCGCAATTGGTGCACTTGACGGTCGTTCCTCGATCGGAGACGAGCGTTTCGTCGAACTCGTACTCCGTCGCGCACCGCGGGCAGGTGACGTCCATGAGGCTTGGAGACGGTAGCACGGCTGCCGCGGGGCGCAGCCGTGCAAGTGCACGAGTGCTATAGCGAACGGCGGGGCCGGTCGCTGGAGGCCCCAGGAGGAACCCGATGAGCGTGATCCAGGTCACCGACGCCACCTTCGAGCGGGAGGTCGTGGCGTCGCCGCTCCCCGTGTTGATCGATCTTTACGCGGACTGGTGCGGTCCATGTCGCCAGATGGCCCCTGTGATCGAGGAGCTCGCTGCGGAGCTCGAGGGACGCTTGAAGACCGTGAAGATCGACATCGACGCCAACCCCCTCTGCGCGCAGACGTTCCAGGCGTCCTCGATCCCCATGTTCGTCGTGATGAAGGACGGCAAAGTGGTCGGTCAGCAGCTCGGGGCCGTCCCCAAGTCGGTGTTGAGACGGCTGGTGGAGCCAGCCCTCGGTCCGGATGAGGCGGCCGTGGACGCTCGGTCCCTGGAGGCGATGCTCGAGGCGGGCGAGGCCCTGGCGGTCGACCTGCGCGATCCGAGCGCCTATGGTCGCTTCCGGATCCCAGGGGCGATCAACCTGCCGGCGGCGGAGCTGGGGACCCGTAAGGACGAGCTCCGGGCCGACGACGGACGGGTGCGGGTCCTGTACGGGCGCGCCGACGAGGCTGCCGGCGTCGCCCGCCAGCTCGCGGCGGAGGGCTTCGACGTCCGCTACCTCGACGAGGGCTTCCTGGGCTGGGAGAGCGCAGGGCTGCGGGTGGAGCGCGGGTGAAGCGTCTCCCCCTCTGGGGCGAGCGTCCGAGCCCGCTTGCCGAGCAAGAGGTCCAGGCTCGGGTCCTCGTGACCGTCGCCGGCGCGGCGGACGACACCTCGGCCCTGCGCTTTGGCGCGCTGCTCGCCGAGGCGATGGGGGTCGGGCTCTGGCATGCCGGCGCGGGTCTTCCGGCGCTCGGTGGGGGGGAGCACGCGGCGGTCGCCGTGGGCGCCGAGTTGGCCTGCCGGCTGACGGCTCGCCTGAGGGTCGTGCTCACCGATGGGCTGCCGCGGGCCGCCTGGCGTGACCGGCGACTGCAGGCCGACCTCGAGCTCGCCGAGGTTCGGCCCGAGGTGGCACGCCGGCTCGCCGAGGTGCTCCGCGCCGCCCATGCGGGAGGTACGGAAACGCTGGAGCCGGAGCCGGAGCCCTGCTAGCTTCCGCGCCCGCAGCGCCACGCCCACCCCTCGGCGGGCGCTGCCATGGACGGCCCCGTAGAACACGCGGGCCTCGTAGGAGAAGAGATGGCTGACAAGCCCGAATACATCCCCGGCCTCGCGGGCGTTCCCGCGGCCCGCTCGAGTGTCTGCCTCATCGACGGCAGCGTCGGAAAGCTTCAGTACCGAGGTTACCCGATCGAGCAGCTCGCCGAGCAGTGCACCTACGAGGAGACGGCACACCTTCTGCTCTTTGGTGAGCTCCCGACCCGCGAGCAGCTCGAGACCTTCGAGCAGGAGCTGGCCACGCGCCGCAAGCTGAAGTTCCGCATCGTCGACGTCCTCAAGCAGCTCCCCGAGAGCGGGCACCCGATGGACGCGCTCACGGCGGCGGTTGCTGGTTTCGGGATGTTCTATCCGGGCGATCACGTCGCCGATCTGGAGTTCCGGCGTCTGTCCGCGGTGCGCCTGGTCGCCAAGTTGCCGACGGTCGTCGCGGCGTGGCACCGCATCCGGCGGGGCGACGATCCCATCCCGCCGCGTCCGGATCTCGGGCACGCCGCGAACTTTCTCTACATGCTCGAGGGCGAGGAGCCGGACGAGCTCGCGGCCAAGGTCATGGACGTCGCGTTGACGCTCCATGCCGAGCACTCGATGAACGCGTCGACGTTCACCGCGCGGGTCACGGCTTCGACCTTGGCCGATCCTTACGCGGCCGTCGCGAGCGCCATCGGTTCGCTCGCCGGGCCGCTTCACGGCGGCGCCAACGAGCGGGTCCTCGCGATGTTGCGGACCATCGACGGCTCCTCTCCGGAGGCCGTGCGTCGCTGGGCGGAAGACCGGCTCGCCCGCAAAGAGAAGATCATGGGTTTCGGCCATCGGGTCTACAAGGTCAAGGACCCGCGCGCGGTGATCCTCCAGGGGCTCGCCACGCAGCTCTTCGAGCGCTACGGCGCCACGCCCATTTACGACCTCGCCGTCGAGCTGGAGCGCCAGATGAGCGAGCTCGTCGGTCACAAGGGCATCGCGCCCAACGTCGACTTCTACTCGGGGATCGTCTACGAGAAACTCGGCATCCCCGTGGACCTCTTCACGCCGGTCTTCGCCATTGCCCGCGTTTCCGGTTGGCTTGCGCACCTGCTGGAGCAGCTTCAGGACAACCGCATCTTCCGGCCGAGCCAGATCTGGGTCGGGGAGGCGGACCGCACGGTGCCTCCGATCGACGCCCGCTGACGGCTGGGTGGTCTCAGCAGCCGGGGACGACGCCGTCCTGGAGATCGACCCGGAGCTGCAGACGTTCGAACGTCCCAGGGGTCGTGTGCAAGCGGCAGTCTTCGTCGAGGATGATCGCTTCGGCGTGGATAGGGATCTGGGCGAGCATTTCGAGGGCTTTGTCGGCGCCCAGCACGAACGCGGCCGTTGACAAGGCGTCGGCGTAGAGTCCACTGGGCGCCAGCAGCGTCACGCTCACGGTGCCCCGCGCAGGCAAGCCCGTGCGTGGATCGAGGATGTGGTGCCAGCGCTTGCCGTCTTCGTCGATGAAGAAGTGCTCGTAGTCGCCGCTCGTGCTGATGGACCCGTCCTCGGCCTCGAAGAACGCGAAGTACTCGTCGGCGCGCCGTGGGTGCTGGATACCCACGCGCCACGGCCGCGGGCCGGCGACGTCCGGGCGTGGCCCGTGCACCTGCACCTGACCTCCCCCGAAGAGCATGTAGCTCTGGATCCCGGCTTCGCGTAGGATGGCCCCGGCGCGGTCAAGGGCGTAGCCTTTGGCGATGCCGCCGGTGCCGATGGCCATGTCTTCGCGTCGCAGGCGCACGGTGCGCGCCGCGGGGTCGAGCTCGATGTCCTGCCAGCGGATCAGGCCCAACCGCGGGCGCACTTCGCGTCGCTGAGGGATGTGCTGGCGGCCAGGGCGGAAGTCGTACAGGCCGCGCAGCGCGGCCCAGCTGAGATCGAAGGCGCCGTCGCTCCAGCGGGACACATCCACCCCTGCCTTGATCACCGCGAAGACGTCCTCGGACACCGCCACCGCTTCCTTGCCCGCGAGGCGGTTGATGCGGGAGATTTCGCTGTCCTGTCGCCACTCGCTCAGCACGCCCTCGAGGCGCTCGAGCTCGGCGAAAGCGGCGGCAACGGCGGGCTCGGCGGTCTCCGGCGGTGCGTCGACCTTGATGACGAAGATGGTGCCCATCAAGGGGCGGCTGCGCGTGAAGAGGGGGCGCGGTCGGCTCGGGCTCGATGTGGTGGCCGGGCGTGGGGGCGTCACTTCGACGGTTTCGGTCTCCGGCGGAGCGTCGTCCGGGCCGCAGCCGAACGCGGCGCACAGGCACGCCGCGAGCAGGCCGGCACGAGTCATCCTCATGGGAGCCGGACCTGCAAGCCGCCGCTGGCCTCCGGGAGGAAGGAGAAGTTCCGCAGCACGCGCACGGAGACGCCCCCTTGCAGGTAGATGCCCAGCCAGCGGATGGGCTCGACCTGGAGGCCGAAGCTGCCCTGGAGCCCGAGATCGAAGTCGCGAAAGCCCGCCGTATCGCTCCGGGTCGAGTCCAGCACGAGCCGCGCCCCGAAGAAGCCCTTCACGATCGCCTCCGGCGAGGTGTATCCCCGCACCCCGACCCCGAAGACGCGCGATCTGGCAAGCGCCGCGTCGTCGTCGCGCAGCCCGAAGGTGGCGTAGCCGGCGAGCTCGAGCTGGTCGGTGATCGAGTAGGCCAGCTCGAGGTCCAGGAAGGGTTCGCTCAGGCGGCTGCAGAAGGTCTCCGGTTCGCGGGATGGCTCCGCCGACTCGCAGGGGGAGCCGTCGGCGTACTTGATCGCAAAGAGATAGGGGACACCGGCGCCGAGGCGCAGGGCGACCGTGCCTGCGTGCCGGCGATCGTCCGCGGTCCGAGTCGGCCTCTCTTCCTCGATGGGCGTGTCGAGGACGCGCACTCGGCTCACCGCGCCGGGAGCCTCGCTCGGGCCGGCGGTTCGATTCGTGGGCGTCTCGCCAAGGGCCGACGGCTCGGGTTGCGCATCGCCCGCGTCCTCATGGCTGACGGCGGGCGTCTCGGCGTCTGTCGGGTCTTCGGGCGTCCCGGCGTCTGGCGGGTCTTCGGGCGTCTCGGCGCCTGCCGGGTCTTCCCTCGCTTCGGCGATGCCCCGTTCCGGGGTTCCCTCGGCGGTGGGCCTCCCTGGTGGCTGTGCGCCGGCGCCTCCGGCGAGGTTGGCCCAGAGCAGCAGCGCGGCCGCCGGTTTGCGTAGGCTCATCACGGCTCTCGTGCCTCCGGCGCACAGGAAAGCGCAGTGCACGACCCGGACGCAAGGACTACGATGCGCCCCGTGCGAACGGCTTTGCTCGTCCTCGGCTCCTGTTGCCTGCTGGCGGCGGTGGTCGGCCCCGTGCGTGCGCTTGGCGAGGCGAGTCGCGTCGAGCTTCGCGCCGTCGCCGTCGCCGACTTCGAGGAGCCCCGCCCCACGGCTCGGCGGCGCCTCGCCTGGGAGGTGCGTCAGCGCACCAGCATCGACACCCGGCTGCAGCCGGGTCGCTCACGCTTGGACGACCCCGCCGTGTTCGAGTCGCCGCTGCTCTATTGGGCGGGCGACCGGGCCTTTCCGCCCCTGTCAAACGGCGAGCTGGTGGGGTTGCGGCGCTTCATCGACTTCGGGGGCATGCTCTTGGTGGACGACGCGGCGCCCGACGACGACGGTTTCGATCGCTCGATCCGGCGCGCGCTGCGGCGCGCTCTGGGCGCCGGCTCGCTGCGGCCGATTCCACGCGACCACACCCTCTACCGGTCCTTCTATCTGCTCGATCGGCCCGTCGGACGAGTCCAGGGGCCGCCGCACCTCGAAGGTGTGGAGCGGGGCGGTCGGATGGCGGTGGTTTACTCCCGCCACGATCTCGGCGGGGCCTGGGCCCGCGACAACCTCGGCACCTGGCAGCATGCGGTCGTACCGGGTGGGGAGCGCCAGCGCGAGCTCGCCATTCGGCTCGGGGTGAACCTCGTGATGTACGCGCTCTGCCTCGACTACAAGGACGATCAGGTGCACGCGCCCTTCATCATGCGACGCCGCGGCGGTTCCCCCTGAACGGACGCGATGGACCCGGAAGTCGTCGACACCCTGGGCCCGCTTCGCTTCGCCGTACCGGGCGGAAGCCTCACCGCTGGGGTCCTTGCGGTTGTCTTCGCGGCCCTGGTGTTGTGGGAGCATCGCCGGCTGCGGGCGGTGCGGTGGACCGTCCTGCGGGGAGGGACCGCGGCGCTGGCGTTCCTCTTGACGGCCCAGCCGCGCTGGAGCGCCCAGCGCCTCGAGCGTGTGCAGGGGCGGGTCGCGGTTCTCGTCGACGCATCGCGGAGCATGGCGATCGAGCATCCGAGCCGCGCTCAACATGTGCAGCACCTGCTCGAACGCTGGGATGGCGAGGCGGAGGGCGTCCCTCTATGGCGCTTCGGGTCGGAGCTGCAGACGGTCCCCTGGGGACCGGACGCAAGCCGCCCTCGGGACGACGAGAGCCGTTTGGCGGCGGCCCTCGAGGAGCTGGCACGGGGCGGCGAAGCCGAGGGGCTGGGGGCCGTGGTGGTGGTCTCCGATGGCGCCGCGAACGATCTCGATGGGCCGATCGACGTCGGCGAGCTGCGGGTCCACGCGGTGCGGGTGGGCCGGGAGGATCTTCGCGACGACAGCCTCGTCGAGGTGCACGCCGACCGGGTCGCTTTCTTGCGGCAGCCGGCCAAGGTCCGGGTGGTCGTGCGCTCGTGGGGAGGCGGCGGGATCGACGTGCCGGTCACTTTGCGCGAAGACAACGAGGTGGTCACCGAGGCGCGCGTGCAGGTGCCCGACGGCGGCGAGGGGGTGGTCGAGCTGCCGTTTACGCCGCGCCGGCTCGGTCGCGCCGTGTATCATGTGTCGATCCCCCGCGCCGACGACGACGCGGTGCCCGCGAACAACGAGCGGGCGTTCCTGGTTCGGGTCGGTCGCGATCGGCTGCGGGTGCTCTTGGTGGCGGGAGCGCCGAGCTGGGATGTGCGGTTTCTACGCGCGTTCCTCAAGCAGGATCCGAGCATCGACCTCATCTCGTTCTTCATCCTGCGTACCGGCAGCGACATGCCCATGGCCGAGCCCGAGGAGCTCGCGCTCATCCCGTTTCCCACCGACGAGCTCTTTCGCGAGCACCTGGGATCGTTCGACGTCGTCATCTTCCAGAACTTCGATTACGGGCCCTACCAGATGGCGGGTTACCTCCCCCGCATCCGCGACTACGTGAAGCGCGGCGGGGCCTTCGCCATGGTGGGCGGCGACAGGAGCTTCGGTAGCGGCGGGTATGCCTCGACACCCCTCGAGGAGGTGCTGCCGGTGGAGCTCCCATCGGCGTCCACTCCCGCCGCGCGGCTCGTGCTCACCGACCGCTTCCGGCCACGACCGGTGGCCGAGCTGGCGCGGCATCCGCTCCTGGCGCTCGCGAACGACCCGGCGGCGTCCGTCGCGCGTTGGGCCTCGTTGCCGCCCCTCGACGGCGCCAACGTCGTGCGACGCGCTCGGCCGGGAGCGACCACGTTGATGGTCCACCCGAGGCGACGCGGAGGGCGCAGTCTGCCGCTCCTGGTGCTTGGCACGGCCGGTCAGGGGCGGGTGCTGGCGCTGATGTCGGATTCGAGCTGGCGTTGGGGTTTCACCGCCGGCGGTTTGACCGGCGACGCGTCCGCTTTTGAGCGCTTTTGGGACCGGGCGTTGCGTTGGCTGGCGCGGGACCCGAACCTCGAGCCGGCGCGGGTAACGACGGATCGCGAGCGCTACGGTCCCGAAGCCCGCGTGGAGCTGCGCGCCCTGCTTCGGGACGCGAGCTATCGGCCCTACGCGGCCGAGCCGGTGCGCTTCGTCCTGGTGGATGCGGTTGGGGAGGAGCTGGCCGCAGCGGACGTCGTCACCGACGCGGAAGGGCGCGCGCAAGCGGTGTTGCGGGGCCCGGCGCAGGAGGGCGCCTATCGGGCCGCGGTCCACCGGGGCGACACGCGGCTGTGCGAGGAGCACTTCCTGGTCGAACGGGGAGGCCAGGAGCTCGCCGATCCACGTTCCCAGCCCGATCGGCTGCGACGACTCGCCGAGAGCACCGGGGGGCGGTATGTCGACGCTCCCGAGGACGCGCCGTCCCTCGACGCCTTCGACGCCAGCGTGACGCGGCGGCGCAGCCTCGACGAAGTGGCCCCCTTCGCCCACCCTGCCTTTGTCGCGTTCGCGGCGCTCGTGTTCTCCCTCGAGTGGTGGCTGCGCCGCCGCGCCGGCCTGAGGTGAGTCAGCTCGGGTCGCAGACCTCTTCGAAGCTCAGCTCGAGGGGGACATCGATGGCGCCGCGGATCTGCACGGGGGCTTCGCCCCCAGCCTCGGAGCAGTCCACCAGGGTGCCGTCGAAGAAAGCCGCCGCGCGGCCGCCGGGGACGCCCACATCGAGGCGCTCGAAGGTCAGGCTGCCGTCGGCGGCCTCGGTGCAATTGCCCCACACTCCATCGGTCGCCGAGACGTCGGGCTCGATGTACCGGAGAGTGAGGGCTGTCGCGAAAGCGAGCTGGAGCGGGGCGCCGATGGGGATGAGCCCGGCGCCAACCTCCGCCTCGTCGATTGTCAGGACGACCCTTCGCGCTTGCGTGCCGCACCCCTCGGCTTCGCTGAGGACCAGGAGCAGCTCTCGTTCCGACGAATCGCAAGGCGCGGCCCGGTAGGTCGCGAACGCGGAGCGTGCGGTGAAGCCCCGGTCGACGCCGCCCTGGCTCACGGCGGCGCGGTTGGTGTCGTCGCCGATGGTCACGCAGCCGGGCGGCAACGAAGCGTCGACCGGCGAGGAGGCGTCTGCAGCTGTGCCGCTGTCGGCGGGACCCGGAACGCCAACGCGGCCGCCACCGGTGCCACCGACCGGCGCGGGCGGGGCCGGCGTGGAGCTATCGCAGGCCGCCGCAGCGAGGAGGACGAGGACAGGGCGCATGGCTCATCGTAGTACGCCTATGGGCCCACCGCGAGGGGCCCCAGAAGCAGGGCAAGAAACGGCTCAAAAGCCGACCACGGCGGCGCAGCCCCGGGGGCCGCAGGCGACGGACGGCTCCTCTCCGCCATCGGCCGTCAGCCGTAGCACGATGCCGACGGCGATCCCGATCAAGCTCACGCCCATCAGCACGTCGGTGGCGATCGCGAGGGAATGCATGGTGTCCGCGTCCGCCCTGCGCGAAGCGGGGCAGACCGAGTCGACGCAGTCCGAAGCGATGTCGTTGCGCACCACGAAGCTCGCCACGCCGGTGCCGATGGCGGCCAGGCCTACGGCCCCCGCAACCGAGAGGACCGTGACGGTGGGGGTGAGGTTTGCCTCCCGCCCCGAAGAGTCGGGCGCAGGTTCGGCCGAGTCCGAGGTTTCGGAGGAATCCGAGGGTTCGGGCGATTGCGTCGGTGTCGAAGCCTCTTCCCGACGTCCCATCTCCTCTTCGATGAGCTGGATGCGCCGGGAGACGAACTCGATGTTTTCGGCCTCCGGGAGCGCCGCGCGGTACTCCCGATACCGGCGCAGGGCCTCCTCGAGCTGGCCCAGCCGGTCGTGGGCATTGGCGATGTTGTAGAGCAGCACGGGGTGCGGCTCGATCGCGTAGGCCTCTTCGAAAAGGGCCAACGCCTCTTCGAAGCGGCCGGCGGTGTAGGCGTCGCGCCCTCGCAGGAACGCGGCGTGAGCCCGGGCGGACCGCTCGTCGGTGGGAGCAACATCCGCACCCGACGGGGCTGCATCCGACGGGGCCGAGGCTGCTTCCGCCTCCTGAGCCGAAACCGGGAGAACCGGTCCGAGCGCGACCAGTGCGCCCCCGCCCAAACCGAACCAAACCAATCGCAACACAGACCGCATCACAACCCCACTACCGGCCCCGGCGTCGGCCGGATCAGCGCCTCGCCCGTACCGCACGCCCCGACCGAGCAGTTCCCCCAGCAGGACACTTGGCCTGAATCGAGAAGTGCGCACGTCAGCTGCGACTCCGGTCCGGGGCCGGTGGCTATCTTCGTCGCGCCCGAGAGCGCCCGCACTGGAGCGGGCGTGCGGTGGGGGTCGGTGGTGCCGTCGCCGAGCTGTCCATGGAGGTTCGCGCCCCAGCACAACGCGCTGCCTCCTGCCCGCACCGCGCAGGTGTAGTCCTCTCCGGCGGCGACGGAGACCGCGTCGGTCAGGCCCGGCAGCGTGTACGGGGCGTCGAAGTTCGAGGACATGCTCGGGTGGCCGATCGCGCCCGCCCCGTTGGCCCCCCAGCAGACCACCTGGCCTTGGCCGGGGATCGCACCTTCGGCGATGGCGCAGGCGTGGGACCTGCCGGCGTCCACATCGATGGCCCCGCTCACGCCCATCACCGTGACCGGTACGGTGGACGCATTGCCCGTACCGTCACCCAGCCGTCCTGCCGCCCCCCAGCACTGCACCGTGCCGCCTGCTCGTCGCGCACAGGTGAAGTTGTAGCCGAGGGCAAGCTGTACGGCGTCGTTTAGACCCACGACCAGGGCGGGCGTGTTCTCGACGACGTCGTGCCCGCTGGGCGCTCCCCCGCGCCCGAGCTGTCCGCTGGAGTTCAGGCCCCAGCACCAGATCTGGCCTCCGTCGATCGCGCACCCATGGGTGGTTCCGGTTCTCACCTCGGTGACGCTGCCGCCGGGCACCTCGATGGGCGCGAAGGAGGCGCTGGTCGTCCCCGCGGTGCCCAGGCGCGAGAAGCTGTCGTCGCCCCAGCAGTATCCCTCGCCGCCGACGATCGCACAGCTCGAGAGGTGACCTGCGGCGAGGTACGTAGCGCTGACGAGCCCCGCCACGGTCACGGGAGATGAGCTGTTCCGCAGTTCCCCGGTCCCGAGCTGTCCTCGCTCTCCGAACCCCCAGCAGTACGGGGTTCCACCCATGAGGACGCAGGCGTGGTGGTCGCCGACGCTCAACGAGGTGACGCCGGTGAGGGGAGTGCCATCGGCCGCGAGCACGTCCCGCGGCGTGGTGGCGAGGATGGATTCGTCTCGGGCGAGCTGACCGTATTGGTTCCTGCCCCAGCACATCAGGGTCGGGCCATCGACCGCGCAGGCGCCGTCGTAGATGGGTACGATCCTCGGCGCCGTTCCAAGGCCCGCCGGCCGCACCGGCTCCGTCGTGAACCCGTCCGTCCTGTCGTCGCCGAGCGCTCCGGCTCTTCGGGTTCCAAAACAACCCGGCCCCATGCCATCCACGACGCAGGTGAAGCGGTCGCCGCACGCGACCTGTGTGACTCCCGAGAGCGCCGGAAGCAGGGTGGGGGCCGTGCGGGTGGCTTCGTCCACCGCGCCGTTGGCTCCTCCGGCCCCCCGGCCCCAGCAGTAGAGCTCTCCCGTCCGGTTGGCGGCGCAGACATGGTCCTCGCCGGCGCCGAGCGAGACGATCTCGCGGAGCCCGACGTCGATCGGCGTGAGCACGACGTCGGTGCCCGCGGACGCCCCGCACTGGCCGTAGTTGTTGTGGCCCCAGCAACGGACCGTTTCGTCCTGCAACCTCGCGCAGGTCGTGCTCGCCCCCAGCGCGACCTCCGCCACGGGGCCCGGCAAGCCGACGACCTTCGTTGCCTGCCGTGTGCGGACCGTATCGCCTGTGCCCGTCTGTCCGACGTGGTTGCGTCCCCAGCACCACAGGCCCCCGAGGTCGTCTATCGCGCAGGTCTGAGCTTCCCGGCTCTCGACCGCGGTGAAGGTGCGATCGGCGAAGTCCGGGTCCGCGGACGTGACGAAGTCGGGTCTCACCCGCGTGGCCATCACGTTGTCCCCGAGCTCCCCGTATCCGCCTCGGCCCCAGCAGAGGAGGTGCCCGGAGTCATCGATCGCGCAGCTATGGTAGCGACCGACCGTCACGTCGCGAACGATCAAGGGGCTGCCGCCCATCGTGACCTCGGTCGGCCGCGCCCGAGCGCCTCGGTCCCCCGTCCCGAGCTGACCGACGACGTTGTTGCCCCAGCACAGCAGCTTGCCCGAGAGCTTCACCACGCAGGTGTGGGTCTGGGCCCCCGCCACGTCGACGATCGGGTCGCAGATCCCATCCCGGCAGGTGCCGTCGCACGCCGCGCCGCAGGCGCCGCAGTGGTTGACGTCGGTGGAGGTGTCGATCTCACAGCCATCCGCCGCATCGCCGTTGCAGTCCGCGAAGCCGTCGTCGCATTCCGCGACGGCGCAGGTCCCCGAGGCGCACGTCCAGGTTGCGTCCATGCCCTCGCACTGCACCCCGCACCCTCCGCAGTGGTCGACGTCGGTGGATGTATCGATCTCACAGCCGTCCGCCGCATCGCCGTTGCAGTCCGCGAAGCCGTCCATGCAGGTGAACCCACAGCCGTTGTCACATCTCGGCGTGCTGTGCTCGGGCACGGGGCAGGGCGTGTCGCAGGCGGTGCAGTGCAGGACACTGGTGGTGACGTCCACGCAGCTCGATCCGCAGAGCTCACTCCCCGGAGGGCATGATGCGACACAGCTCGGATGAGTCCGCGAGGCATCACAAAGGGGCGCAGGCGCGGCGCAGCGCATGCCGCACTCGCCGCAGGTGGCGGGGTCGCCCAGATCCGCCTCGCAGCCGTCGCTCGGATCGGCGTTGCAATCGTCGAAGCCGGGAGCGCAGCCGCTCATCACGCACTCTCCGGCCTCGCAGCCGACGATGGCGTGGGCTCGGCTCGGGCAATCCGTCGCCGCCGTGCACATGCCGGCGTCTCGAGATGCGGCGTCGACCCCTCCGTCATCGACAAAGACGAACATGTCGGGGTCCTGAATCAGCGAGCACCCGGCGAGAAGCGACGGCAGGACGATTGCGAGCGTCTTGATCTGGAACGGCGAGGCCGTGAGACAGCAACTCATTCGGCGTCAATCGTAGGGGGACGGTGGCCGAGGGCGTCCGTGAATCGGTGTCCGATCGATGTCCACCTCCTGTCCAAACCGATCGCCGTGGTATCTTCGAGCCATGGAGTCCGTGGGCGCTGCCACCTTCGGAGAGGCGCTCGGGAGGCTGTCGCGGTCGGCGTTCGTCGGGCGCGAAGAGGCGCTGGCCGTCCTCGAGACGGCGCTGCTCGAGGCCTCGGCGGAGCCGAGGATCGTGACCTGTGTGGGTCTGGCGGGTGTGGGCAAGACCACCCTCGTCCAGCACTTCGTCGAGGCCGCAGCTCGCAGGGGCCATCGCTCCTTCTGGATCGAGGGCGAGCGCCTTGCCCCGAACGTTCAAGCCTTCGAGCGTGAGCTTCGGCGCGAGTGCGATTGGCGAGGTCTGGGGCACGGGGAGAGGGCCGATATCCTGGTCATCGACGCCTTCGAAAAGCTCAGCCGCCTCGAGAACTGGCTGTTCAGCGAGGCCCTACCCCAGGCCGGTGCGTCGCTCCTGGTGCTCCTGACGTCCCGTGAACCCTTGCGGGTCAGGACCACCGTGCGGCCGGGCCTGCGTGACATTCATCGCGAGCTCCGGCTGGACGCTTTCGATTTTGCCGAAGCCCAAGCATACCTGCACAGGAGCCGCGTTCCTGAGGGACTCCATCGTCGGATCATCGAGTTCACCCAGGGCCACCCGCTCGCGCTCGCCCTGGTCGCGATGCGCTTCGCTTCGGACCCGACGCACGAGTTGACGGCCGACCTCGAGGCCGACGTCATGCGGACGATGCTGGAGGAGTTCCTTCGCGAGATTGGCCCAGGTCCCAGGCGGGATGCCCTCTACGCCCTCAGCCTGCCACGAGCCACCGACAGCGAGCTGCTCAGCGGAATGCTGGGGTACCCGTCCGAGGAACTCTACCACTGGGCCGAGCAGCTCCCCTTTGTTCAGCGTTCGCGAGGCGGGATCTTTCCTCATGGTCTCGTGCGCTCGATCCTGCACTACACCGCTCAGGACCTGCCTCGCTTCAACGACTTCGCGAGCCGTGGCCTCGAAGTGATCCTCCAGCGGGCGCGCGGCGCCCCGATCGATGTCCAGCGCGAGCTCCTGCTCGAAATGCTCTACGTGGGTCGCCACCGATCCCAAGGCAGCGCCCCCTTTCCGTTGGAGGGGGCGCGGTCGACCTCGCTCATGGTCGGCGGCCCGCAGCACGTCGAGCCGTGCGCGCGGATCCTCCGGCGAGTGCTCGGGCCTGAGTCCGAGGCCTTGTTTCGCTACTGGATGAGGCGGCAGCCCGACCGCTTGCACGTCGCCGTCGACGAAAAGGACGAGCCCGCCGCCTTCTCCTTGAGCTTGCGCTTGTCCGAGCTGACCGACGCGGACCTCAGACGCGATCCCGTCGTCGCCGCCGCGCACGCCGCATGGCAGCAGGGTTTCCAGGGGGGCGGTCCGACGGCTTGCTTTCGCTTCTTTCTCTCGCGAGGCGGCCACCGTCCCGACTCCCCTTTGATCGAGAGCATCGTCTGCTCCGTTCCCTTCGCCACGGGCACCGCCAGCCCGCCCATGACCACGCTGGTCTTTGCCATGCCCTGCCCCGACCTCTGGGAGCCCTTGACGGCGCTCTTTCCCCTGGAGCGGATCCCCTCCACCCTGGCCGACGTGGATGGGCTTCCCCACGGGGTCTTCATCGGAGACCTCTCGGCGGGGCTGTCCGCAGGCATGTCGCCGGACGAAGCGACGCTCGCCACGATGCGGATGCTCGCCCTTGCGATCCTCGGGCAGGGCGCTCCGATGCCTTCGGCCCCGGCTTGTCCTTTGCCCATCTCGCACCTGCGTGACGCGCTGCGCGACCTGTACCGCCCGCACCAACTCGCCGGCAACCCATGGGTGGCCTTGCCTCCCTTCTCAGGAAGCACGGAGGCGTTTGTCGAGCGTGTTCGCGCTCTGATCGGTGAGATGGCCGACAACCCCGCGTACGCCGACAGTGCCGCGGTACTGCACGCGACCTACATCGAGCCGGCCGTGAAACAGCAGGCCGCCGCGGTTCAATTGGGGCTCGCCTACGGAACGTACCGCCACCGGTTGCGCAAAGCGATCGCCGAGCTGAGCTCCCTGCTGCGTTCCGGATGAAAGAGGGCCAAGCTCTCCGCCCGCCGGCACCTGTGTCAGTCGCAGCCGCGACCACCGTCTTGAAGGCATGCCGCGTTACTACGTCACCCTCTTCTACGTGGAGCCCACCTACGCCGCCCGCTGTGGCGTCCCTCCGCGGGAGTATCGTGGGGGCTTCGACGTCGAGGCTCCCGATCCCGTGTCGGCGATGAAGCGCGCCCGCGAGCTTTTCCGCGAGGTAGAGCGGCGTAGCAGCGTGGGCTGGGCTCGAGAGATCGTCCGATGCGAGTGCGAAGCGATCGCCGCACGAGCGGGGTGGATCCCCTTCAGTCCCACATCCGCGTGAGGCCAGGCCGGCCGCATGCGCAGCTTTCGGGAGGTTGGGCGGCGTTGGGACCTCGCCGCCGTGGCTGATACGTCCGCGGAGCTTCCGCGAGAGGCCGCAGCCTCTCTTCACGACCGCGATACCTACGGCCAAGCGTAACGGGCGCGCTGGAGAGTGCGCACACTCCGATCGCATCTACCAGGAGCACCGTCGCGTTGCACGGGATGCGTGGAGTGCTCGCGGGAGTCTTCGGCACGTCCGGGAGTCTTCGGCACGTCGAGTGGAGGATGCGCACAGGCTGCTCTCTTGACGAAGGGCCGGCCGGGTGCGGTGCGACTCGACGCCGGGAAAAGCGCGCCGTGGTACCGTCGAGCCGATGGTGAGCGACGAGTGGGTCCTGTACGTCGACGAGTCCGGGGACTT
>Ga0256832_1001565_pt1 | contig 15558 bp, 12 predicted proteins | sample 134614metaG_FD_190534 | JGI IMG/M metagenome (GOLD analysis project Ga0256832, IMG submission 190534) | Hydrothermal vent microbial communities from Lau Basin, Pacific Ocean - 134-614 | ecosystem: Environmental > Aquatic > Marine > Hydrothermal vents | place: Pacific Ocean: Lau Basin | collected...
CAGAGCCTCGGGAATATCGGCGAAGAGCCGCGCCATCTCTTCGGGGGATTTGACGTAGAATTCGTGCACCGAGTGGCGCAGGCGGTTGGGATCGTCGTACTGTTTGTTCATGGCGATGCACATGAAGGCTTCGTGGGCATCGGCATCTTCAGGGTTGGTGTAATGGGTGTCGTTGGTGGCGACGATCTTGATCCCGGTCTCCAGGGAGAGGCGGATGATCTGCTCGTCGATACGCTGCTGATCCCCAATGCCGTGGCGCATCAGCTCCAGGTAGAAGTCGTCACCGAAGATCTCCCGATACTCCAGAGCGATCCGCTTGGCCTCTTCGTAGCCGCCGGCGCCGAACTTCTTGTTCCGCTCAGTGAGGTTGAGATGCCAGTTGACCTCCCCTTGCAGACAGGCGGAGGTGCAGATAAGCCCCTCACTGTATTCTTTCAGAAGCTTCTTGTTGATCCTCGGGTAGTAGTAGAAGCCCTTGAGATAGGCCTGGGAGCTGAGATACATCAGGTTCCGGTAGCCAGTCTCGTTCTTGGCATAGAGACAGAGGTGATAGCGCTGCCGGGTACTCTTGTCCCCCAGCTCCTCGCTGTTGTGCAGATAGGCCTCCATGCCGATGATGGGCTTGATCCCCTCTTTGCGCATCGTATTATAGAAGTCGATGGTCCCGAACATGTTGCCATGGTCGGTCATGGCCACCGAATCCATCCCGAGCTCTTTGACTTTTTTGGCCAGGGCTTTGATCTTGTTGGCCCCGTCCAGGAGGGAATATTCGGTATGCAGATGCAGGTGGGTGAATCGGGGTCTGTCGGACATGGCTACCTCTTCTTCTTTACTAACGATCAAACCCTCTGAATCATTTTTTCAAGAGAGGTTTCACTCGATGGCGACAAAGGAGCGCTCAACCTGTAAAACGGGCGCTTGCGTTCGCGACTGCCAGAGCTATCGAGTGAAACCGGTTTTTTCAGAGAACTCAATTTCCAATTGACTATATCAAAGGAGGGCTGAGAGTGGATTGAACATCGGAAACTATCCAAAGATCTCCCTATACCGCTCAGAATCGAAACCGACGATGACCTCTCCATTCTCCAACTCGATCACCGGACGCTTGATGAGAAGATTCTCTTTGCAGAGCCACTCCCGCATCCCCGCTTCGCCCAGGTTCAGCTCCTTGAGCTTCAGCATTCGGTATTTGGTTCCCCGTTTGTTGAAGAGGTTCTCGATGGGGACCTTTTGGAGCCATTCGTCAATCTTTTCACAGCTGACCGGGGTCTTTTTGAAATCGATGAATTCGAAGTCGACCCCCTTCTCTTTGAGGTATTTCAACGCTTTGCGTACCGTATCGCAGGTTTTGATGCCATAGACTTTGATCATGGTCCCTCCTTCAGATAGTTTTCGAGCCGCTCCACCCCTTCGGCCATATGTTCGATACTGCGGGTATAGGCGAAGCGAAGCTTGGTGGCGGTGCCGTGACGGCCGAAATCGATTCCGGGGGTCACGGCGATGTGGATCGCCTCCAGCATCTCCCGGCTGAAGGCCGTGGAGTCTTCGGTGTAGGCCGAGACATCGCACCAGAGGTAGAAAGCTCCGTCGGGTTTGGCATCGACGGGCAGAAGCGGGTTCAGCGCCTCGTAGAGATAGTCACGCCGCCGGCGAAAGGTCTGACGAACCTGCGCCAGGTAGTCGTAATCGAAAGCCTCCAGTGCCGCGTACTGGCTCAGCGTCGGCGCCGAGATAAAGAGGTTCTGGGCGATGATCTCCGCGGGACGGATCAGGTTTTCGGGAACGACCATCCACCCGATCCGCAGCCCCGGCATGCAGAAATATTTGGAAAAGCCGTTGATGACGATCGCTTCGTCACTGAACTCCAGCGCCGTATGGGCTCTTTTGCCATAGATCAGACCGTGATAGAGTTCATCGGAGATCAGAGCGATCCCCTCTTCCCGACAATAGTCCGCCAACGCCTTCAGGGTTTCGGCGTCGTAGAGGGTCCCGGTGGGATTGGAGGGGGAGGAGATATGCAGGACATCAAGGGCGGTGCCCTCCAGATCCTTGGGCCTCAGCAGGTAGCCGTTGCCGCGATCCACCGGAAAGAAACGCGGCTCGGCATCCACCATCGCGGCGAAATTGGGATAGCAGGGGTAAGAGGGGTCGGCCAGTCCCAGCCGCCCCCCCGCCTCCAGGGTCAGCAGATAGGCCACCAGAAAGGCGTTGCTGGTACCGGGGGTGATCAGGATCCTTGCCGGGTCCACCTCCACACCGTAGTCGTGCCGGTAGTGGGCCGCGATCCGCTCCCTCAGTTCCCGCAGACCCATGCTTTCGGTATAGGCGAAAAGCTCGCGCTCCACCGCCACCCGCAAAGCCCGTTTGACACCGGGTGGAGGCGGCAGATCCGGCTGGCCTACCTCGAAATGGATCGTATCCCCATAGGCCTGGGCCTGCCGTACCAGGTCCATGACCCGAAAGGGGGTCATCCGTTCATAGCGCAAAGGTATCCGCTCCCGCTCAGCAGTAGGTCGCCAGGGTGCCGTTCCTGACCGTCTCGCAGCTCTCCTCGCCTACCAGCTGCCGGACGATCTCCAGGGCGAAGCAGATGGCGGTGCCGGGCCCCTGGGAGGTGATCACCTTTTCGTCCACCACCACTTTTTCGTTGATCCAGTCTTCGGGCCGAATCTGCTCCTCCACACTGGGATAGCAGGTGTATTTGGGGCTGAGCACCCCCGCCACATGGAGGGCGTAGGGAGCGGCGCACATAGCGGCGACCCATTTGCCGCGGGCTTTGAACTCTTTGAGCAGCTTCTGGGTCAGTTCGTTCTCCGCCAGCCGGTTGGTCCCGCCCCAGCCCCCGGGAAGGACGATGATGTCATATTCATCCACCACCGCATTGGCCAGAGGCATATCGGCCTGGACGGTGATCCCGTTGGCCCCGGTGATCAGGTCCGTGGCGAACTCTCCGGGCAGATAGGCACTGTTGACCTCCACCCCTCCGCGACGCAGTATGTCGATGATCGTGACCCCTTCGATCTCCTCGAATCCTTCGGCCAAAGGTACCAATGCACGTGCCATGACAAACTCCTTTACAATGAAATATCTAATGTTTGGAAATTATAACGGAATTGAGAGCGCCTTCGGCACAGTAGTTAGTCGATAGTCAATAGTCGATAGTCTCTAGTTTACAAGCTGCTTGAACGGAGATTTGCTCTTTTCTATTTCTTTAATGAAAAGCGTTGCAAAGCAACGCATACCAAAATTCCTAGTTACCAGTTACCCGTTTCTAGTTACTGTTCTATTTCACCTTTTCGAGATACTTCCCTTCGGTAGTATCGACTTTGATCTTATCCCCTTCGAGGATATGGAAAGGGACCTGGACGACGGCACCGCTCTCGAGCGTGGCGGGTTTTTTGCCGCCCTGGGAGTCGCCTTTGAAGTTGGGGGGCGTTTCGACCACTTCCAGGACCACGGTCTGGGGGATCTCCACGGTGATGGGCTTGCCGTTGTGGAAGAGGATATCCGCCTCCATGCCGTCGATCATGAAATCGAAAACATCTCCCACCTGCTCATGGGTCAGACCGATCTGGTCGAAGGTCTCGCTGTCCATGAACTGCAGAAACTCCCCGTCGTCGTAGAGATACTGCATCTTCTTCTGCTCCAGGTTGGGAACCTCGAACTTGTCCCCGGCGTGGACTGTCTTTTCGATCACCTTGCCGGTGGAGAGGTTGCGGATCTTGATCCGGACGAAGGCGGCACCTTTGCCGGGTTTGACGTGTTGGAACTCGATCACTTTGTAGGGGTTGCCGTCGATCTCGAGGCGGGTGCCTTTTTTGATATCCCCCATTCCGATAGTTGCCATAGCTTACTCCTGAACGATATTGATGGGGTGATTATAGCGAAGAGAGGATAAAGAGCCGGGCCCAAGAGCCCGAAATCGTCAGCGGGTGATGGAGATGTCGTTGGGATCGTGGTGGATCGGATTCTCGTCATCCAGCTCCATCGCCTTGGCGTTGTCGAGAAGGACCGGAACGAAGATCAGCGAAACAAAGACCGCTGCCACGGTCCCGGAGATCAGGGCGACCCCCAGACCGCCGAAGATCGGGTCGCTGGCCAGCAGCGCCGAACCGAGGATGATCGCGATGGCGGTCAGCATGATCGGTTTGGCCCGGGTCGCCGACGCGACGGCGATGGCCCGTCGTTTGGGGAAGCCTTTAGCCTCCATCAGCGATTTGGCGAAGTCGATCAGCAGCAGGGAGTTCCGGGAACTGATCCCCATCAGGGCGATGAACCCGATCAACGAGGTCGCCGTCAGGAAGAAGGTATCCCGGGTCACCAGATCCGCCACCCAATGCCCCACGATGACCCCGATGATGGAGAGGAAGCTTCCGATCAGGGTAATGGCCGGCAGTGTGTAATTTTTATAATAGATCACCAGCAGGAGGAAGATCAGCACCAGCGCCCCGATGAAGGCCCCTCCCAGGTCCCGGAAGGTATCCAGGGTCACTTTCATCTCTCCGTCCCAGCGCAGCAGGAATTTCTCCCCGGTTTTGGGATCGGTCAGGTGCAGATCGAACATATAGGTGGACATGCCGGGTTCTTTTTCGACCTTGTAGCCGCGCTTCTTGAAATATTCGATCATCCGATCCCTCGCCTCCAGCAGAGGATAGACCTGGGACTCCTCATCGGTTTCGGCGGTGACGTTGATCATCCGATGAAGATCTTTCTGCATGATCGAGGGCTGGGAATCCACCTCTTTGATCTGGACCACTTCACTGATGGGAACCATCATCCCTTTCATGTTCATGAGGTTTAGTTCGTTGAGCTTGCTCTTGAGAGCCTCCAGGTTTCCGCTCCGGAAGAGCTTGGTCCTCGGATCGAGGATCTCGAAGATCTGGATCTGATCCGGCTCGTTGGCGGAGTTCTTGTGAGCGACGGCCATCCCCTCGAAGGCCAGATAGACGATGTTGTTGACCTGATCGACACTGAGCCCGCTGCGGGCGATCTTCTCTTTGTCGGGGACCAGTTCGTATTTTTTGTAAATGTCATCGGCCATGATATCCACATCCACCAGGCTGGGGGTCTTTTTCAGAATTGCTGCTACCTCTTTGGAGAGTTCACGGATCTTTTTCAGGTTGTGCCCGGTCACCTCTACCACGATCGCCGCCAGGGTCGGCGGACCGGCAGGCTGCTCCACGAACTGGACGACAGATCCCGGAACGATCGGCTCACAGGCCTTTTTGATCACCGGACGGAGCCGATGGACCATCATGTAGGAGGTCTCGTCCCGTTCATGTTTGTCGGTGAGGTTGACGGCGATCTCGGCGACGTTTTCACTGTTTTTCATCCCCGAGCCCTTGACCAGTCCGGCATAGTCGAGAGGGATTCCCATCCCGGCGTAGATCTCCATGTCGGTGATCTCCGGCTCCTTTTTGAGATGCTCCACGACACAGCGCCCCACCTGATAGGTCTGCTCGATGGAACTGCCGGTGGGTGTCTTGATATAGACCGAGAAGGTGTTGTCGCTCTTACCCGGAAGCATTTTGGCTTTGACGATCTTGGTGGGCAGCATCATCACCGAGCCTGCCAGGGCTATCAGGGTCAGGAGGATCACCAGTGTTTTTTTGCTTTTGCTCTCCAGGATGGCATGGACGAAGTTCTCAAATTTTTTCATTTGTCTCCTCCGTCACGATGATGGGCTTTGGGTTTTTTGAGCATCTTGAGACTCAGATAGGGGGTAAAGATATAGGCGACCACCAGCGAAGCGATCAGAGCCACCGGCACGTTGAGGGGAATCGGCTTCATGAAAGAGCCCATCATACCCCCGACGAAAAGCATGGGGATCATGGTCATGATGATCGCCAACGTAGCGATGTTGGTGGGTGCCCCGATCTCATCGGTGGCCTCCACCAGGATCTCTTCCATACTCCGTTCTCCTGCTTCGTGGGAGTGGAGATGGCGATGGATATTCTCAATGACGATGATCGCCGCATCCACCAGCAGACCCAGCGAGAGCAGGAAAGCGAAGAGTGTGATCCGGTTGATGGTCTGACCCGATATCCAGGCGATAAAGAGGGTCACTGCCAGGATCGCCGGGACGGTCAGGGTGACGATCACCGCCTCCTTGAAGCCCAGGGCAAAGACCAGCATGACGGCGATGATAAGAATCGTGATCAGCAGGTGATCGACGAGTTCGTTGACCGCATCGTTGGCCCGCTTACCATAGTTCCGGGTCACGACATAACCGAATCCGTGTTTGTGGAACTGATCCTTGTACTCCTCCATCAGCTTGAGGACATCATTCGCAACGAAGACGGCGTTGGTCCCGGCCAGCTTCGAGACCGTCAGCGTGATCTGTTGCTTGATCGGTGAAAGCTTCGCTTTGCGGATCTCCTCGATATCTTTGCCCTTCTTGAAACCGACATAGGCGGTTTTGAAGTTCTGGAAATCGATCCCCCGCTCGACCCGGGCCACATCCCTGAGATAGATGGGAGATCCCATATACTGGGCGACGATGATGTTTTTCACATCCTCCACGTCGTCAATGGCGTTCTTGACCCCGAAGATCAGGAGTTTGTGGTCTTTGGTTCGCCCTTTGACATCGGGGACGTTGACGGCGATGGACTGGATCGCCTTCATGATCTGACCCATGGAGAGATTGTAGGCGGTGAGTTTGTTGAGATCCACTTCGACGTTGAACTGGGGCTTATGGGCTCCCACCAGAGTCGTTTTGGCAACATTCTTGACCGCGTTGACCCGCTGCTGGACTCTCCGCATCAGGGGAAAGAGTTTCTCGTAATCGGCCTTCTGCCCCTCCAACGGATAGAAGGCGAAGGTGAGGATCGGAATATCGATATCGATATCGAAAGGTTTGACCAGCGGCTGCATCACCCCTTTGGGGAGGTGATCCATGTTCTGCATCACTTTGTCGTAGAGCTTGAGGTTGGCGTCTTCCCGGCGTTCCCCGATCTTGTAGACCACGTTGACGATCCCCACGTTGTGCATGGCGATCCCGTAGATATGATCCACCCCTTTGATCTCCCGGATCTTGCGCTCCAGAGGATTGACGATGACGTTCTCTATCTCTTGGGGGGTGGCTCCGGGCATGGGGGCGATGACCGCTCCACCGGAGATGGCGATCTGAGGATCCTCCTCCCGCGGCATCACCTGCAGCGAGATAAAGCCCAACAGCAGCAAAGAGATCCCCAGCACCAACGTCAGGGGATTCTTCAAAAAACCCAGGGCCAGTTTTCCGGCGACATCCTTCGGTTGGTAGTTGATCATTGCTTTTTATCCTCTTCGGGGATGTAGACTTTGGCATACATACCGGGGAAGACGAAGGCATCTTTCTTGTCGAAATCGATCTTGACCTTGAACTTGTGGGTCATGGGATTTGAAGCGGGGATGATGGCACTCACCTTGCCCTCGGTTTTCAGACCGATGGAGGGGATCTCCACCTTGACCTTCTTGCCGATTCTGACATGGACCAGGTTGCTTTCGCTGATCTCCACCAGGACCTTCAGATGCTTGAGGTCGGTAATCACCAGGGCCGGCATGCCGGGGATCTGCATATCGCCCTCGTTGAGTTTCTTGGCGACGACGACACCGTCGTTGGGAGCTTTGATCGTCAGATATTTGTACTGGTTGAGCACCGCCTCTTTCTGGGCTTCCGCCTGCTCCACCTGCTTCTTGGCGATCTCCACCATATCCCGCATATTCTTGGCGGCCAGTTCCAGCTGTTCCAGCTCGAACTTGGAGACCATGTCCTTTTCGAAGAGCCGTTTGTTTCGTGCAAGGTTGAGCAGGACATTGTTGAGCTGATTCTGGTTCATCTGCAGGGCCAGACGGGCCTGGGAGATCGCCAGGTCCACCTGTTTGACCGCCGCTTCGATCTCTTTGGAGTCGATCTCGTAGAGGATCTGGCCCTTTTTGACCATGTCTCCCTCACTGACACGCATATTTTTGACAAACCCCATAAAACGGCTGGTAATCATCTTCTGATTGTCCGAAATCACGGTGCCGCTCAGCTCCAGGACGCCTGAGAAGACTGCACCGGTGGCCAACAGGGCCATCAAGAGGATTTTTTTCATGAACGACCTCCCATGTCGAGAATTTTTTCTAATTCGAAGACTTTTTCACTGTGTTTGTTGGCAACCTGCAGATACTCCAGAAGCACCTGCAGTTCGATGGACTGTTTGATCAGGACATCGGTGATGGAGGCCAGTCCCTCTTTGTATTTGGCTTCGTAGGTTCGATAGACCTCACGGGCCAGGTTCAGCTGCTTCTGCTCACTCCGCAGATCGTACTCCAGGGAGCGGATCGCCGTCTGAAGCTTCTGAACCTTCAGCGCGATCCCCTTTCGGGCCAGTTCCACCTGCCGGGCCACCTTCATGTGTCGTACTCTGGCTTTCTCCAGTTTCGCTTTGTCACTGCCGCCGTTGAAGATATTGAGCTTGACCTGCATTCCCACTGTATAGAAATCTTTTTGGGCAAAATCGTTCCAGAGGGTATTGTCGGCACTTCCGTACTCCGCAAAGACCCCGACCGTGGGAAGAAAGTTGGCTTTCTCCGTCGCGATGGCGTGGCGGGCCACCTCCAGACCCATCTTGGCTTTCTGGATGTCGAGACTCATTCGCTCGATATCCCGTTTGTCGATCTTGGGGGCATGGATGACCAGATGGACCTTTCTGATAGAATCGACCTTCGTATCGAGAAGGAAAGAGAGGAACTGATAGGCCAGGTCACGATTGAGTCTGGCCTGATTGAGCATGCTGTCGACCTTGGCCAGGCGGGCTTCGATCTCCAGAACATCGGTCTTTTTGGTATACCCCTCTTTTTTCATCTCCAGAATGGTCCGCTTGAGTTTGAGCATGTTACGGCGAATCCGATTGAGGTTGTAGACGTAGCGCTCCACCAGAGTGATATTGTAAAAGGCCTTTTTGACCTGAAAAATCTTTTCGTCCCGAAGTTTGCGCGTGTCGAGCTTGCTCATCTCGTAGAGTTTTCGGGTGATCTCTTTGTATTCGGTGAGCTTGCCGCCGGTGTAGAGGGGGACCTGATAAGTGAATTTTGTCAGAAAATGATTCCGCGATCCAGGATAGTTGAGGTCATCCGGAGCTACATCCAGCATGCGATTTTGCATTGCCGGATTTCCGAGTGTCGCCCCAAGTTGATTGTAGGGAACCTGGCTGGTCAGTCCACTGATTCCGCCGAGAAAATCTTTAAAGCCGAAATCCCTGAATGTTGCCTCACGGCTTTGGAGTTTGAACCCGAAGACATTTCCTGCATCGTTTGAACGCAGTGCCTGGAGAGTGATGGTGGCGGAACCCCAGTTTTTTCCCTCCACCGCCAGTTCATCGTACTTTTTCATCGTTTCATCGAACTGGGCGACTTTGATCTCGAGATTCTTTTTGTCGAGAATGTTCAAAGCCCTGTCGAGTGTCAGGTTTTTGAGTCCGGCGAAGAGAGGCAGGACTCCGATCAGCGATAGTGAGAGGATTCGCCACATGATATGCTCCTGTCGTTACGGTGCGATTTTGTGCATTATAGCAAAAAATATGAAGAAGTGAATAATTGAATAATAAATAGTTAACTGAATATGAATATTCCGCGAATTATAGCAAGCTACGCTTATGCAAGTCTTTAATAGAAATGATTGATCGATGAAAAGTGGAAGGTGGAGACTATAACCAAAACGGTCAGAGGGAGACCGTCTTGACGCTGATGCAGGCGGGAAGCGCAGCCAGCTCGTCGATGATCTTCCTGCTGATCTCTCCGTCGACACGGACGACGGCGAGCGCCTGTCCCCTGTTGTCACGTCCGAGGCGGAAATCGGCGATGTTGATCCCCTGACTCGCGATGATCCGTCCCACATCCCCGATGACTCCGGGTTCATCGTTGTTCTTGAAGAGGATCATCCGACCTTTGGGCTCCAGATCCAGTGTATATCCGTCGATATCGACGATCCGCTGCAGGTTCTCTTCGAAGACGGTACCGCTGATGCGGAACACCTGACCGTTCTGGGTCGTCAGCTTCACGGTGACCAGGTTTTTGAACCCTTTGGCATCGGGGATCGTCTCTTTGAGGATCTCGATCCCCCGCTCTTTGGCCACATACTCGGCATTGACATAATTGATACTGTCCGCCAGAGATTCACTCATGACCCCTACGGTGGCGAAGGTCGCCAGCGAGTCGATATATTCGGAGACCGGCCCTTCGGCGATCACTTTGATCGATTTGGCACCGCTTTTGGGCACCTGGGCACTCATATAACCGATCTTCTGGGTCAGTTCCAGGAAAGGCATGACGAAATCGGGGAGTTCGTTCTCCCGGATAGGAAGGTTCAGCGCATTGGGATAGGCGATCCCCTTCGCAGCGGCGATAGCGTTCTCGGCAGCCTGGACGGCGATGTTGCGCTGAGACTCCCGGGTATTGGCTCCCAGGTGAGGGGTCACCGTCACGTTGTTCAGATCCAGGAGCGGATTGTCGATCGCCGGCTCTTTGTCGAAGACATCGATACCCGCCATGGCGATCTTGCCGCTCTTGAGCCCCTCGTAGAGCGCTGCTTCATCATAAAGACCGCCCCGGGCGCAGTTGATGAGGATCACCCCGTCCTTCATCCGGGCGATCTCCTCCCGGCCGATCATCCCGATGGTCTCTTCGGTTTTGGGCGTGTGGATCGTGATGATGTCACAGGCAAGGATATCCTCGAAATTCTCCGTATAGGTGATATCGAGATCGGTCGCTTTGCTGGGGTCGATATAGGGATCGTAGGTGATCACCTCCATCTCGAAGGCCTTGGCCCGCTTTCCGACCCGTGAACCGATGTTCCCGAAACCGATGATCCCCAGTTTCTTGTCCTTGAGCTCGGTACCGTACCAGTCCTGGCGACGCCAGACCCGATCGATCTTGAGGTTGTTGTGAGCATAAGGGAACTGCCGGACACAAGCCAGCATATGGGCCATGGTCATCTCCACCGCAGCGATGGTGTTGGCGGTGGGGACGTTCATCACAACGATCCCCAGCTTGGAACAGCCGGGAATGTCCACATTGTCCACCCCTACACCGGCACGGACAATGGCCCGCATCTTTTTCGCCTGTTTCAGAAACTTCTCGTCCACATCGGTGGAACTGCGGGTGATCGCGACATCGGCCAGAGGGATGAATTTTTCCAGAAGCTGATCTTTGGGCTCATCGGCGGCGTTGATGAGCTCCACCTCCGGATCGGAGGCGAGGATTTTGAGTCCGCTCTCATGAATATGATCACAGACTACGATGGTATATTTGGACATCGAATCGATTCCTGAGTTTTATTTTTTGAGCTGGTCTTTGATCAGGTCACCCAGCGTCATGCTGTCGTCCTGCTCCTGGTTGAGCTGGTCGAGAGCTTCACGCTCCTCCTGCCGCTCCAAGCGGCGGACGGAGACGCGGATCCGGTCGTTGCGGGGATCGATATGGGTAATGACCCCTTTGATCTCCTGACCGGGCTCGATCTCGTCGAATTTGAGAGGATGAAGATCCTCGGTACGGATCAGCGCATCGACGTTGTCATCCAGGGCGATGAAGACACCGAAATCTTTTTTGTCCTTGACGGTCCCGGTGACGATATCACCGACCTTGTGGGTATCGGCGAAGGCTTCGGCGGGAGATTTCTCCAGCGCTTTGCGGCTCAGAGAGATCTTGCCGGCATCGGTGTCGATCTTGATGATCTTGACCTCGACTTCGTCTCCCACCTTGAAGAGATCCTTGGCCCGTTTGCTCTTGTCCCAGGAGGCCTCCTGATTGTGCAGAAGCCCCTCGACATTGTCGATCTTCACGAAGGCACCGAAATCGGTCAGCGAGGAAACGGTCCCGGTCACGATATCGCCGACCCGATGCTTGCGGGCGAACTCCTCCATGGGCTTAGGAAGCAGATTTTTGAGGCTGACGCGGAGACGACGCTTCTCCTTGTCGATCTCGATCACCTCGACATTGATCTCTTCACCGACGGTCAGATAGTCTTTGGGGTGTTTGACGTTTTTGTCCCAGGAGATCTCGGAGACATGAAGGAATGCCTCCAGGTCCTCACCCAGGTCTACGAAGACACCGTAGGGCTCGATGTTGCTGACGGTCGCGGTGACGGCGTCGCCCACACCGAGGATCTCGTCGATGTTCTCCCAGGGGTCGGGATTGGCCTCTTTGACGGAGAGGGAGAGATGGCGTTTTTTCTTGTCATAGTCCAGAGCGACGACATTGACCTCATCCCCTTCCTGGAAATATTTGGAGGGGTTGACAGGTCCCTTGTGGGAGATCTGGGAGTAGTGAACCAGACCATCCATCCCGCCGACATCTACGAACATCCCGTAACTGGTGATCTTCTTGACGGTTCCGACCACGGGCTCTTTGCTCTCCAGGAGCTTTTCGACGATCTCCTGAACCCGTGCTTTGTCCCGCTCGATCAGCTCTTTGCGGGAGATGACGACGGAGCCTTTGTCCTTGTCGACTTTGACGATGACACCCTTGACCTTTTTGCCGATGGCGTCGGTCTTGGAGCTGAGGTAGGAGAGGGTCCTCGGCATGAAGAACTCCAGCCCGTCCGCTTCGACCACATAGCCGCCTTTGTTCTTTTTGGTGACGATACCCTCGACAATGTACTCCTGCTCTTCATCGTACTCTTCGATGAATTCGTTCATCGCCTGACGCTTTTTGGCCAGGTCGTAAGAGACCATGGGCCGCTCGCCCCGACTGCCGGTGATAACTACGGGAAGAGTGTCCCCCTCTTTGAAAAGCAGATTCCCCTCTTCGTCCCGCAGCTGATCCAGGCTGATAAAGGCTTCGTTCTTCCGGCCGATATCTACGATCGCCTGGTTCTCTTCTTCGTTGATCTTGACGATTGTCCCCTCTGTCAGGTCCCCGCTGCTGCGGTCTTCCTTTTTGAAAGACTCCTCCAGCATCGCTTCAAAATCAACGTCCTCGATTTCGATGTCTTCGAACTTCATATACCTATCCTTACTTTACTCTGAGTTTGGCGCTAATTATACTCTATTTTGTTTAAAGCTTGATAGGTAGGTAGCTATGGAAGAGGAAGGCGGCCTCAGTCGGCCAGCTCTTTTTCGACACGGACGATTTCGCGGATCCGGTCGATGACATTCTGGACGATCCAGTCGGGGGTGGAGGCACCGGCGCTGATCCCGCAGAGTTCCTTGTCCCGGAACCAGGCAGGGTCGAGTTCGCCTTCGTTCTCCACCAGATAGCTGTCGTCACAGTAGTTTTTGCAGATAGAGTGAAGCTGCTTGGTATTGGAAGAATGCTTGCCCCCGATGACGATCATCACATCGGCCTCTCTGGCCAGCTCCGCCGCGGCATCCTGATTTTCGAAGGTGGCGTTGCAGATGGTGTTGAAGACCCGTACCTCTTTGACCCGAAGAACCAGTGCGTTGACGATCTTCATGAAATCGGCCGGCTTGCGGGTGGTCTGGGCGACGATGGCCACCTTGGACTTGAGCGGCAGCTCCTCCAGCTCCGATTCTTCCAGGACCACAAAAGCATCCCTCGGATCCTCGGCATAGCTGACGACCCCTTTGATCTCCGGGTGGTTCCTATCCCCGAAGATGACGATGCTGTACCCTTCCTGACTCATCTTCTCCACGATCTGCTGCGGGGTGGTCACATAGGGACAGGTGGCGTTGATGATCTCTTTGCCTTCGGCTTTGAGCTGCCGATACTCCTCTTTGGGGATACCGTGGGTCCGGATGACGATGGAGTCGACCTGCTCCGCCTCTTCGAAGCTCTCCACCAGGCCGATATCGAAATGTTTTCGGAGACGGTCGATCTCGTCTTTGTTGTGGATCAGGGGGCCGTAGGTGGCACTGGAGGGGTGCTCTTCGGCGATCTTGATCGCCCGTTTGACTCCATAGCAGAAGCCGTAGGATGAGGCGAGACGAATCTTCATGACTGCACCTCCGTGATCCGGGAAAGGATCTCGAAGAAGTTGGGGAAGGAGGTGGCGACGCAGTCGATATCCTCGATCTCCATTCCGCAAAGCAACCCGGCAATCGCGAAACTCATGGCGATCCGATGGTCACCGTGGCTGTCGATAGTCGCCCGGTGAAAGGTCCCTCCGTGAATGGCATAACCGTCGGGGTACTCCTCGGTCTCGATCCCACAGGCCTGCAGCGCAGCAATCACCGAAGCGATCCGGTCACTCTCTTTGACCCGCAGCTCGGCGGCGTTGCGGACGCGGCTGGTCCCCTCCGCCGTTGCCATGGCCACCGCCAGAGCGGGGAGTTCATCGATGAGCCAGGCGATACGCCGGGAGACCTCCACCGCCGTCAGACGTCCGTTGTAGGTAACGCGGATCTCTCCGACAGGCTCGTAGATATCCTCCTCGAGCCGATACTCCACCTGCGCTCCCATGGCTTCCAGGACTTTGAAGGCTTCGATCCGTGTCGGGTTGAGGGTCACGCCGGGGATCCGCACCTTCGCCCCGGGAACGATGGCTGCCGCTACAGCGAAAAAGAAAGCGCTGGAAGGATCGGCAGGGACGGTAATATCCAGAGGTTCCAGCGGTCCCTCCGGCGGAGTCACGGTGATCCAGCCCTCCGTATCGGTGGTGATGGAGACCCCCATCCCCCGGAGCATCCGCTCGGTATGGTCCCGACTGAGAAAGGATTCACGATAATGACTGGGGGCATCGGCTCTGAGCGCCGCCAGGATCATCGCCGATTTGACTTGAGCCGAATCGACGGGGGATTCGTAGCGGAAGGCTTTGAGCTGCCCGCCACGGATATGCAGGGGGGCCAGATTGCCCTCTTCCCGTCCGTCGATCTTCGCTCCGATGCTCTGCAGAGGGGCCGTCACCCGTTTCATGGGACGGGATCGGAGATAGCGGTCTCCGGTCAGGACGAAACTCCCCTCTACTCCCGCCAGGAGTCCGCAGAAGAGCCGCATCCCGGTCCCGGCATTGCCGCAGTCGAGGATATCGTCAGGTTCCCGCAGCTCCGCAGGGGGCGTGATGCGGATCACCTCACCCCGATCCTCGATCTCAGCTCCCAGCTGACGGACGATGGAGAGAGAGGCCATCGTATCCTCTCCCCGCAGAAAATTGCGAACGGTGGAGGGATGGTCGCTGAGCAGCGAAAACATGGCACAGCGATGGGAGATCGACTTGTCGGGAGCGATCGTCTCAAGACTCAGGTCAAAGGGGGTCCGGCAGGCTTCGACGACGGCGCGGCTCATCGCAGTCGTGCTCCGCAGGCCTCTTGGAGTGTGGTGAGGATCCGCTGCATCACCCCTTCGATCTCTTCATCGGAGAGGGTTCCTTCCCCGGATTGGAGGAAGAAGCGCAACGTCATGCTCTTTTGATCGCCCAGATGCTCATCCTCGTAACGGTCGATGGGGAAGAAGCGTCGCAACAGGGGTTCCTCCAGCTTCTCCAAAGCCTCTTCCATCGCCCGATAGGGCAACTCCCGATCCACCAGCAGACTCAGATCCTTGAAAGTTCCCTGGAAATTGGAGACAGGTTCCGCCTCGATGTAGGGCGGGATCAGGACATCGAAATCGAGTTCGGCGACAAAGGTCTCTTCCGCCAGGCCG
>Ga0256832_1001566_pt1 | contig 15555 bp, 11 predicted proteins | sample 134614metaG_FD_190534 | JGI IMG/M metagenome (GOLD analysis project Ga0256832, IMG submission 190534) | Hydrothermal vent microbial communities from Lau Basin, Pacific Ocean - 134-614 | ecosystem: Environmental > Aquatic > Marine > Hydrothermal vents | place: Pacific Ocean: Lau Basin | collected...
TGAAACAAAAACAACCTACAATTTTGCAAAAAAAAAAAAAAGCTCCAACCCATGAAAAATCTACTTGCACTTATCTCCATCATCAGTTCACTATTTTTGACGCAAGTCGCTACAGGACAATGCCTTTCGAATGGGATTACCTTCAGCACCCAAGGTGCGATTGATAGTTTTTCGATTCATTTTCCGGGCTGTACCCAAATCGGTGACTCTGTAAAAATTCAAGGCAATTCTATTACTAATCTGAATGGTTTGAGCTCGCTAACTTCTATTGGTGGTAGTCTATACTTCTCTTTTAATCCCGCCTTAACTAATTTTGATGGACTCAGCCAGCTATCTTCTATTGGCGGAAATTTAGAAATCCAATACAATACTGCCCTAACCAATATTGACGGGCTGAGTCATCTGACTTCTATTGGCGGAGATTTACATATCGAGTCCAATAAAGCCTTAACCAATATTGACGGGCTGAGTCATCTGGCTTCTATTGGTGGTAATTTAAACTGTTCTTTCAATGCCGCCTTAACCAATATCAATGGATTGAGTCAACTAGCTTCTATTCCCCAAGATTTAACGATTTTTTTCAATCCGGCCTTATCCGACATCGGTGGCCTGAGTCAATTCTCTTCTATTGGCAGGAATTTTCTTTTCTCTGAGAATACGGCCTTAACCAATATCGATGCACTCAGCCAGTTGACTTCCATTGGTGGAGATTTCTGGTTTGAAGCCAATAATGCGTTAACCAATATCGACGCCCTGAGCCAATTGGCTTCCATTGGAGGGGGGGTAAGCGTCTCTTACAATGCCAACTTAACCAATATCGATGGACTGAATCAACTGTCTTCTATTCCCGGCCCTATACATATCAGCGGCAATCAATCCTTAACCAATATAGATGGATTAAGTCATCTGACTTCCATTGGTAGTATTTTATCAATATTTGAAAATGAGACCTTAACCAATATTGATGCACTGAGTCATCTGACTTCAATTCCCGAAAATATAACTATCCGCGGAAACAATGCCTTAAACGATATCGACGGACTCAGCCAGTTGGTTTCGATTGGTGGAAGTTTAGATGTCTCTTTCAATGATGCCTTAACCAATATTGATTCACTAAGTCAACTGACTTCCATTGGCGGGAGCTTAGGAATCGAATTCAATGATGCCCTAACCAATATCAATGGATTGAGCCAACTGTCTTCCATTGGTGGAGATTTAGTGATTGAATCCAATGATGCCTTAACCAATATTGACCCACTAAGTCAGTTGGCTTCTATTGGTGGGGGAATAAACGTCTCTTACAATGATACCTTAACCGATATCAATGGACTGAGTCTGCTCTCTTCTATTCCCGGCGATTTATTTATCGTCGGCAACAAAACCTTATCCAATATCGACGGATTGAGCCAGGTCTCTTCTGTTGGCGGCAAATTAATAATCTTCAAAGTGCCCGCCTTAGCCAATATTGATGGACTCAGCCAGCTTTCTTCTATTGGCAATAATTTAGAAATCCAATACAATACTGCCTTAACCAATATCGACGGGCTGAGCCAGCTAACCTCCATTAGTGGTGGGTTGCTTATCCAGCACAATGACATCTTAACCAATTGCTGCGGCATCAAAGAACTCCTAGCCACGTCCGGAGCCATTACGGGAGCCATATCCATACATGATAATCCTTCTGAATGTAGCAATAAAGCTGAAATCCTTGCAGCTCCGTGCGCCCCTTCTTCATCAATTCAGGCTAATCCTTTTCCGGATATTGATGTTTATCCCAATCCGGTAGATGATGAACTGAACGTAGTGTTGTCGAATGAATTACACCATCACGCAGTGATTTATCTCTATGATGTAACCGGTCGCCTTTTGCGTAAGCAAGGTCTAAGCAGCAAAACGAATAGAATGAATATCCACTCGCTACCCAAAGGCGTTATTTTTTACACCATCTTGTCAGAATATAAAATACTAAAACAAGGAAAATTGATAACTATTTAGGCACCCACTATTTTGGTCAAAAAATGACCTTTTTGCGCCTGTTTTTGCTAAAATTTTCTCACGTAGGGACGCACGGCCGTGCGTCCCTACGTCAACATACACAAAAATGCCTATTTTTTGCCTTAAAATAGGAGCACCTAAACAGTTACTCTTTATTTTTGTATCAGATTACTGCTTTTAGAACTTCACGAGCTTAGGAGTCCAGATGTCGGCCTACAAATGAAGGAAAGCAGGTTAATTATCAATTATTTTCGTACCTTTCGCTAAGTTTTCGACAACCCAAACATTGTGCAACAATAACCTACGCCATGATGCTTCATCTTTTTGCACTGCACTACGTTACAAAATTGGTTATTATGCTAGGCATAACGCCCACTTTTGTGGCTTGTTCAGCACTAAAATATTTTGCCTGATGGCGTATTTTATTATTGCTCAATGCCTAAAACAAAAAAAAATATGCGTCTTCTTGCTCTGATTTTTCCCATTTTACTAGCACTTTCTTGCTCCACGTCACCCAAAAGCGCTCACGAAGCTCCCCTAAAGGTAAGACCCGACAAGCCCACAGTTGCAACACCCAAAAGTGGCCAAATTCAATTCCCTTCCAAAGATGGACTACCAATCACAGCCGATTTATACCAAAAAGAAGGAAATAAAGACTTTATCCTTTTGTGTCATCAAGCCCAATTCAGCCGCGGGGAGTACATCAACACAGCGCCGATTCTAGTAGATATGGGCTTTAATTGCCTAGCCATAGACCAGCGTTCCGGCAGAAAGGCCAATGGCATCATGAACGAAACCACGAAAGCGGCCAAAGCCAAACACCTAAACATCAGATACACGGACGCCATCCAAGACATCGAAACCGCCATTGACAAAGCCTATGAATTAAATCATCAACGCCCTATCATATTAGTAGGTAGTTCTTATTCCGCAGCGCTGGCCTTGTACCTGGGCAACACAGACAAAGTCAAAGCCGTAGCCGTATTTAGTCCGGGTGAATATATCCGCAGCTTGAAAATCGGAAAAGCTGCCGAAAAATTAAAGAAACCGGTATTTGTGACTTGCGCCAAAAAAGAAATTGATGGCGTAGCGGACTTAGTCAAAAACGTGGATTCCCAATATTTGTCCTTCTATCGCCCCACAGAAAAAGGCATTCACGGCTCCCGGGCACTTTGGGACAGCACCGAAGGCCATGAAGGCTATTGGAAGGCTTTTAAGGATTGGCTGAAAAGAAATTAACGGTAATTAAAGGTCAAAGGTGAAGGGTCAAAGATCAAAGGTAGGCAGGAAAGAGAGCGTACTCCTCGAACCTGCCGGCAGCAGGCGGACGCCGAAGACAATTAACGATGTAACGGTATAACGGTGTAACGGCTAGGCAGCCAAGAGAGCGCCCCCCTTGAACGCCGAAGGCATTGAACGTGCGAAGCACAAGTTGAACGTCCGAAGGACAATTTGAACGCCGAAGGCAATGAACGGTGTAACGGTGTAACGGTGTAACGGCTAGGCAGCCAAGAGAGCGTACCCCTTTTGAACGCCGAAGGCAATTGAACGCCCGAAGGGCAAACTGAACGTGCAAAGCACAAATTGAACGCCAAAGTCACCCAAACTAATCATCAAATTTCAAGACCTGCAAGAAAGTCTTTTGCGGGACATCGACATTCCCGATTTGGCGCATTTTCTTTTTCCCTTTCTTTTGTTTTTCCAGCAGCTTGCGCTTACGCGAAATATCTCCCCCATAACATTTGGCGGTGACATCTTTCCGCAAGGCAGAAATGGTCTCCCGGGCAATAATCTTAGCCCCGACCGAAGCTTGAATCGCTATGGCAAATTGTTTTCGCGGAAGCAACTCCTTCAAGCGTTTACATATTTTGCGACCCAAATAATCCGCCTTCGACCGGTGCACCAAGGCAGACAAGGCATCTACCGGCTCCGAATTCAATAAAATATCCATCTTCACCAAGTCGGAAGCCCTAAAATCAATCATCTGATAGTCAAACGAAGCGTACCCCCGAGAAATCGACTTCAACCGGTCATAAAAATCAAAAACAATCTCTCCTAAAGGCATTTCAAAAAGCAATTCTACCCGGGACGTGGACAAATAATTTTGATTTTTCATCATCCCCCGTTTTTCGATGCAAAGGTTGAGTATTTTGCCGATGTATTCGGGCTTGGTGATGACGGATGCCCGGATATACGGTTCTTCCACCTTGGCCAACTTAGTCGGCTCCGGCAAGTCATTGGGGGTATGAACATCTATCTTCGTTCCACTGGTTGTATAGGCGACATAGGACACGTTGGGAACGGTGGTAATGACTTCTTGGTCAAATTCTCTGGACAAGCGCTCCTGAATAATCTCTAAGTGCAACATCCCCAAAAACCCACATCGAAAACCAAAGCCCAAGGCCACAGAAGTCTCCGGCTCAAAGGTCAAGGACGCATCATTGAGCTGCAATTTTTCCAAGCTATCTCGCAAGTCTTCAAAATGCTCATTCTCAATGGGATAAATCCCCGCAAAAACCATCGGTTTGACATCTTCAAAACCTTTGATGGCTTCGCTACACGGATTTTCCGTAAGGGTTATGGTATCCCCTACTTTGATTTCCTTAGATTCTTTGACACCGGTGATAATATAACCAACATCTCCCGACGAAATCTGCTCTTTGGGCACCAAATCCATCTTCAAATGTCCTATCTCTTCTGCTACATATTCATTACCGGTATTGACAAACTTCATCTTAGCCCCTTTCGGCAACGTCCCGTTGAAAATCCGTACATAGGCGATTACTCCCCGATATTGATTAAAAACAGAATCAAAAATCATGGCTTGCAAAGGGGCTTTCGGGTCTCCACTCGGTGCCGGAATCCGCTCCACTACGGCATCCAAAATCTCCGGCACACCCAAACCGGTCTTGCCACTCGCCAACAAAATCTCACTTGCATCGCAACCCAATAAATCCACAATTTGATCCGTCACTTCATCCACCTGTGCACTAGGCATATCGACCTTATTGATGATGGGAATAATCTCCAAATCCTGCTCAATCGCCAAATAAAGATTAGAAATGGTCTGCGCCTGAATCCCTTGAGCCGCATCCACCAACAACAAAGCCCCTTCACAGGCACCGATAGAACGAGACACTTCATAGGAGAAATCCACGTGTCCGGGCGTATCGATTAAATTAAACACATAAGTCTCCCCATCTTTGACATGGGTCATTTTGATGGCGTGACTTTTGATGGTAATCCCCCGCTCCCGCTCCAAGTCCATATTATCCAAGGCCTGATCCTGCATGTCCCGCTCCCCGATTGTTCGGGTAGTTTCTAACATGCGGTCGGCCAAGGTACTTTTTCCGTGGTCAATGTGAGCAATGATGCAAAAGTTTCTAATTTTATCCATGAAATTGGTCTAGCGTGACAAAATCCGTACGCAAAATAGGCTCCGAAATAGAATTATCCGTAGATGCTTGCGCCAAAAGCCACAAAATTACGCTTTTTATTGCCAAAAAACAGCCTGAACCGGATAGTTTCTCAGAATAGAAGCAACTTTGCACACAAAATAGAGACTTTTGTATGTAGAAAAGCAGCGAAAAATAATTTTGCTCGTTATATAAACAACCTGAACACCCATGAAACCGCTAAATTAGAATGCCAAGCTAACCGGATTCTCTTTTGCAAACAAAAATAGTCAATGAAAAAATATAGTTTTTTACTTTTTGTCGCAGCCGTCTTGTTCTTTACGGCCTGCAAAAAGGATACTTCACCGCTTTATGTTTATGATATCAAGGATGAATTCAACATTGAGCTATACCAAGGCTTATCGTCTGCAAACACGGTGATTATCAAGCTTTCCACGGTTGATTCCTTTCCGGATAATTATCAAATTGATGCCGACCTGACCACCCCAAATAATCGGAGCGAGTTAAATGTCTATCAACTTATTAAACCCACAGACCCCTCTCCCACTAAGACCATCCTGACGAAAGAAATTAGGTTTGAAGAGGCGACTTTTGGCAGCCATCCCATTGATTTTATTATTCGGAACTCCATCGTGAATCAAGGCGTACTACTTGTTGGTAGCGAAAAAATAGAGCTGGATTTTTCTACCAAGGGTGGGCTCACCGCCAAACAATATGAAGTCAACAGGATTCCACCTAACAGCTATTGGGGCTTGGCCTATGTCCAAGGCGCTTACCATAAGCTTTATGTGGATAAATTTTTGGCAGACATCAAAGTATTGTCTTCTCCGCTAGAGAGCCCATTATCCGGTAATTATGGCTATTTTTCCATTCAGGAGGACGGCCAATTGGTATTACCTCCCCAATATAGCGGTAGTTACACTAGACGCTTTTTATTGACTTCCGAGCATTTAGACAAGATTGACTCCTGTCTCCAAGCTTATAAGGCGCTCAATGTCGGCTTCCATGCCCGCATCCTGACATCAGGTGGACAAGTATTCCATCATGTTACTAAAGACGACGAAACGGGCAGCTTACAGGCGGCCACATCAGTTATTATTCAAAGCCGATAAACCTATAGAGACAAGCGTTTTGACTTCAGGGTGAACGAAAGAAAAAAAGTCCCTACGTCAACATACACAAAAATACCTATTTTTTGCCTTAAAATAGGAGCACCTAAACAGTTACTAAAAACTTTTTTCCCGTTTACCCTCAGGGTGAACGAAAGAAAGTTTTTATAATATGTTAGCCTATGTGTGGACTATTTCTCACCCAAGTTTTAGCAGTCTGAAGCCAAGAATTTGTAGCGTTTCTTAGTGTAAACTTAGTGTTGTCTAAAGTGAACTTAGTGGTAAGGGAAAATGTAATGCCTAACCACTAAGGACACGAAGTTGCCACTAAGAATTCACTAAGATATTGATTGTCAACAAGTTAAACACCGCCTTTTTGTGCAATTTTTTACTCCCTGTCTAAGATATTTATTATTTTTATATTCTAATTTTTTTCTTTCGTTTACCCTGGTTTACCCTGTTTCCTTACTGACAATCAGTTGGTTAGCCTATTTTTTTTCACAAAATTCAAGCTTGGCCTGAAACAAAGCCCCAAAGACAACGTTGGAAAGGACATCTGTAAAAAAGTACCCACTCAGCACGAATCCTGTTAACAAAAAAGCATTCATGCCGGGTAAAAAATAAGTACGCTTGTCCATTTTAAGACTCATACGATTATGCTATTGGTTTAAAAATTTATTGGTTTTTTTACCGGTAATTGCGGCCAAGCAATTCAACTTAATATTCCATGATCCGGAATATTCATTGTGGCTTACTTTCTTATCGTTTTCTATGGTATCGGCTGCCGGCTATATTTTTAATGACTTATCCAATTTTGACACCGACCGAGCAGACCCCAAAAGAAGAAAGTATAAGCCCATCGCCAACGGCACCATCAACAAACAATCTGCTTCATTTTGGCTAGCTGTTTTTTTGCTAGGTGGCTTGATGATTGCCCAAAAGAACCTAAACAACCAAGTTGTCCAATGGGAAGCCTCCTATTTTGCATTGAGTATGGCTTACAGTTTATTTCTCAAAAAAATTCCTGTTTTGGGGCTGGCACTTGTTTCTTTGGGAGCTGCTTTCAGGGTATTGGCCGGGGCGGCGGCTTTGGAGATGGCGGCACTCCCCATCTTGTTGGGACTGGCTGCTATCATAAATCTTGCGATAAACTTCACCATTCAGGCACATAGTCACCGTCGATGATTAACTTTTCCGGTAGTTGTGTTTGCTCCGAAAAGTCGGGCTTTTGAAATAGTTGGGAAAGTTGCCAAATTTTATTCCGAATGTATGTTTTCTGTTCAATGGTTGAGTTCGCTCCGAAGAGTCGAAGCACAGAACAAAATTATATTTGACTACAATGCCCTAGTGCAGCGTGGTGTCGCTCCTACGGAGCTGTATCCCTACTATTTTAGTCTTACAAAGATGTCGCCCCGATGGGGCGCAGGCTTATGTATTTTGGCTATTTTCTCTGTTGTCAGCCCCGTTAGGGGCGATTACCTTTTTAACAGACAACATCGCACAAAACCGGAAGCCCGGCAACACCTTGTCTCGGTTGCACTAGTTATCATAAAGAAACCAAATAAGATTTTGTAGGCACAAGATCAAACCACCGCACCCAACATTTTGGAGTAAACTCAACAATTGAACCAAGTCGCCAAACAGAATAAAATTTGATTATTCACTAAATACTTCGGAGTGGACTCAAAGTTTAAAAAGTACTACCTTGCAGCATGAATCAGTCCAGCCAACCCAAAAACAGCCTTTGGCCCATTTTTCTAACGGTCTTTATTGACATGTTGGGTGTAGGGATTATTATTCCGATAGTACCGACACTGTTTTTTGATTTGGATACCAGTATCCTACCGGCGGACATGGCCGCTTCTACAAGGTATATTTTATATGGATTTTTGATAGCGTCTTATCCGTTTATGCAATTTTTCGGGGCACCGGTTTTAGGGGCTTTGTCTGACCGCTATGGACGCAAACCGCTTATTTTAATTTCACTCACCGGGACACTAATCGGTTATCTTATTTTTGCGGAAGCCGTCAACAGTCATAACCTAATAATCATTTTTCTGGCGAGAATGTTGCCCGGATTTACTGGGGGCAATATTTCGATTATCATGTCTGCCTTATCCGATGTGAGTAACGAAAAGACCCGGGTCAAAAACTTTGGATTGGTCGGCATGGCTTTTGGGCTAGGCTTTGTCATTGGACCGGCATTGGGGGGCATACTCGCTGATAGTGAGCGAGTTAGCTGGTTTTCGCTATCCACTCCTTTTTTATTTACGGCCTTATTGACGGTCATTAATATTATCTTTTTGAAGTTTAATTTCAGAGAGACCTTGCGGGAAAAACGAAAAACTGCAGTTAATTTTTTGACCGGATTTTTGAATATAGGAAAGAGTTTCCGGACACCGCATTTGCGGGTTATTTTTAGTAGCGTCTTGCTGTATTCTATGGGATTTGCTTTTTACACGCAGTTTTTCTCTGTGTATCTCATCCAAAAATTCAATTATTCCCCTGCTCAAATTGGGATGCTCTATGGCTGGGTCGGCATTTGGTTGATTATTACGCAAGGAGTGATCGTGCGTAGGATGTCAGGGAAGATTGCGCCTAAAAAGGTGATTCCTATATCCATGATTGGGGTGGGTATTGTCATGGCGACGCTGTTGATTCCCAACAATCCAAAATTCTTTTATTTTATCAATCCCTTGATTGCCATATTCCACGGGATGACTTCGCCCAATATGACCAGCATCGTATCGACCCAAGCAGGGAAATCCTTCCAAGGAGAGATTTTAGGCATCAACCAATCTATGCTGTCTCTAGGCAATTTTTTCCCGCCGATTATCGGTGGTTTTTTGAGCGCCGTCAATGGCAATAGCAGCTATCCTTTGATGGTCTCGGCTATGATTATTTTTGTGGCTTGGGGGCTGTTTGTTGGGGTGTTTTTGCGGGGGGATGGGTGATTTTTTTGAGTCTTTGGTCTTTGGGGCGCGCCTGTGGCGCTTTTGGTCTTTGGCTTCTTTGGTGGTTTGTTTTTGACTTCATCATTCGGTATTCGGCATTCAGTATTCGATATTCTGTTTGTTGAGAAAGTTGAAGAAGTTGATTCGCTCGCAAGCTTCGCTAGTTGAAGAAGTTGAGACGTTCGCCTTCGGCTCTCTTGTTTAGAACTCGTCCCGATTACTATCGTGGATGCGGACTTCGTGGTTGAGTGCTTCGCAGGTTGAGATGATTTGGGTTTTTATTGGGATTTTTACTTCATTATTCGATATTGGGCATTCTGTATTCGATATTTTGCTTATTCTTCCGTGGATGGAGCCTGGGGAGATTTCCAAAATTCTGTGTTGTTGGGCTTCTTCGGTTATCGTCTTGATGGAGCACTTCGTTTCTTTGGTAAATTTTGAAAATCGGCAACGAATGCTATCCCCCTACTGACGGTTTGTTATTTTGCGCCAAGTCATCATCCTGCGTTTGAAGTGCATGTAATGTGTGATACTTTTGCGACTCAAACATCCTATAACGACTCCATTCGAAAGTACCGGCAATAGGGTTTTTCTAGCTCGTTTGATGAGTGCTTCGGCTTGGTGGAGCGTCATTTCTTTTTGTAGATAACCGGGAAGGGGTAGGAAATATTCGCCCGCAAGGGCTTCTAAATCATCCGCATGTAAGGCCTGCTCAATTTCTTTTTGCGAAAGCATGCCTAAAGGCAAATGCTCAGCGGTTATCACCACAAAGTCTTTGGCGGCTCCCATCGAATATTGTCGCAAGACTTCGGACATGGGGGTCGTATCATATACTTTCGTAAAATCATAATTAATCACTTCTGAAACCGGGGTGTTTTTCAGAACATCTTCTGTGGCAATCGCCTTATACTCAATCGTCGCCATCACAAAAACAAACACACCTATCAACACAAAAGACGGAGATGCCAAATAATAACCGGCTACCAGCATCCCAACGGCCAAGATTTTGCCGATAATCGCCGCTATCCGTGTCCCCCGGCGACGCCCCAACTTAAAGGACAAACCCGCCCGCAACATCCGCCCACCATCCAAGGGAAAAGCCGGAATCAAATTAAAACCCACCAAAACCAAATTGGCAATAATCAATATCCGTATAAAAAACTGCGGCCCGTCAAAAATCAAATTCACATCTTCTAACGCCAACAAATCCTGCATCGGAAAATACAACAGACTCGGACTCAATAAAGCCGCTATCCCCACATTGACCAACGGCCCGGCAATCGATACCGCAAACTCATTCTTGGGCTTTTCCGGCATCCGGTGCAACCGTGCCATACCCCCAATCGGTGTCAAAATCACATCCTGTGTCCCCACTCCAAAACGCCGCGCCATCAAAATATGCCCGAATTCATGTAGCAAAACACATAAAAATAAAGTCAAAATATAGACAAAAAACCAGCCCGCCGATGTCCAACTCATCCCATTATACACACTCGAACCCACCGCCCAAGCAGGCAATAGGAAAAAAGACCAGTGAATTTTCACCGGAATCCCAAACATCGTGGCTATCTGAAAAGTCCCTTTCATGTTGTGTATTTTGTCTGATTGACCCTATCCTAACGTAATAGATGCGTAAAGTGTTGGTTGGGTTGGGTAAAAAAAGACGGATGAAAACCTACTCCAAAAACTAATGAGCTTTTAGAGACTCTACAAGGCAAGCCGTTACACAATCGTTTGCACAAACCATTCTCAGTTTTTCACCAAAATATGATTCCCATCACCTTTTGAAAAAAAAGATTTTGGAACCCACTGAACTCCTTAGAATTAGCTTTAGAAAAGGAAGCATAACCAACTCACTATCAGATAGTTATAAGAAGGACACACAAACATTCACAACAAGTAAAAAGTAAAACCCAAAATGGATGCAAACAAAACAAAAAAAATCCCAATAAATATAACTTTCTTTTTTGATATTATAGTTTCTTTTATCTATATTTGCTTTGCTGGGCTAGATTCTTTTGTCAAAGAAAATGACCAAAGAACAGCCCCAAACCTGATTATTCATGATTTTAAAAAAAATTAACTAATGAAAAAAATCTACTTTCTTTTTGCTTTGGTTTTGCTTTTTAGCACAACTCAAATACAAGCACAATCTGTGCTCCTTGTCAACGACAACAGTGCTGGTGCTTCCAGAGTAGAAGCACTAAAAACGGCCTTAGACGACCTTGGCCAAACTTATTCTTACTTTGATGCAGTAGCTAATTCAGCATCACCTACGGCATCCTACATGGAGCCTTTTGACTTGGTCATCTGGTACACCGGAAACGATAAAAGTGGACTATATCTTTGGAATGGAAATGATGAGGATAATTCAGACTTAATCACCTATCTTGACCAAGGAGGAATGCTTTGGCTTAATGGACTAGACTTCTTACGAGATGTATATGGTGCCGCTCCGGACACCTTACACGCCGGAGATTTTGTTTATGACTACCTAGGTATTGAAAGCTATGATGCGCAATCAAAACTAGACGATGGGGTTGTTTATACCGGTGTTCCATTTTTTGAAGTGGAACCAGGAAATGGTATATTCACTCTAGACTCGCTGGTCTGGTCTTATTCAACAATGTGGTATGCAGATGCCGTAACTCCAACGGCGACAGCTACAAGCTTGTACAAGCATGGCCCTGCAGACTATGATTTAGGTGGCAAAACTGGAGCACTGATCAACACAAAGGGAGATGCAAAGATTATGTCTTTTGCCACAGAATTTGCTAGATTTGATGCTCAATGGAGACTGGATACTTTAATGGCACAAGGATTGGCTTATTTTGCTCAATTTGCTTCGGCTTCTATTCCCGTTACTGATATCACCGTATCAAGTGCTAACGGCCTAGCCATCACAGAAAAAGGAGGCAGCTTAACTTTCACCGCAGAAATATTACCGGCAGATGCCACTAACAAAAATGTTGTTTGGAAATTAACAAACAATAATGCCCATGCATCCATCGACCAAAATGGTGTATTGACTGCCGCCGGTTTGAGCTTCGGTAATGGTACGGTAACGGTTGTTGCAGAAGCTGCAGACGGTTCAGGAGTGACCGGAACAGCCGAAGTCACTATCTCCAACCAAGGTTCACCTGATGACTACGAAATATTGCTGGTCAATGATAATAAATATAGTGCAAAAAGATACCTAGAATTAGACACTGCATTAATCAATGGCAACTACAACCATATCGTCTATAACACCATCAATACCGGTACTTTCCCTGATGTGGACTACTTGAATAACTTCGATGTTGTTATTTGGTACACCGGCAACGATGGCGATGCTCTTTACCTTTGGGATGCGACAGACTCTACGGACTTCAAATTCAACGCTCCTTTGATTCAATACTTGGATAATGGGGGTATCGTTTGGCTTCAGGGTTTAGATTATTTCTATGATGCTTTTGACCAAGCACCTTATCCTGCCGGCAGTGACAATATTCAACCCGGAAAATTCATCTACGACTATATGGGAATCAAAAAGTATGTTGCCCAGTCTAAAAAAGATGATGGCGGTGACGGTGTCCCACAACTTGACTTGACACCCGGTCATGAAATTTGTGAATTAGACCCTATGCTTTGGCAATATCCTACCATGTGGTTTGTAGATGCACTGGCTATCACAGATGATGCGGTAGGGGTTTACAATATGGGGCCGAGTAATTATGTATTTGCAGATTTCTTTGCAGCAGTCTATAAAGAGCACAACAAAAGTAAGTTATTGACTTGTACCTTTGAATCTGCCAGATTAGATTCTCAAGACAACTTAGATACTTGGTTCGAAGAAGTTTTAGGTTATTTTGAAACGATTGTTGATGTAACTGAGATTGATGGATTGGCTAAAGAGATTCAGATTTCTCCAAATCCAGCTAAAGATTATTTCACATTATCTTACGATCTAACCAAAGCATCTAACGTAAGTGTTTCAATATTTACACTTGATGGTAAGCAAGCCTTTGCTCAAAATCTGGGCATGCAAGCTGCCGGTCAACACACGTTCGATATCCTTACGGAAAATTTGACGAATGGCCTTTATTTCTGCAACTTCAATGTGGATGGTCAACAAATTACTCAAAAAGTGATTGTTTCTAAATAATTTTATACACTCTGACTTCGGCATCTGTCGAAGTCAGAGTTTTTTTTCTCTAGTGCCAAAATTATCGGGGCTTTTCCACCGCAAACAACCAAAAAAATGATGCCAAAAAACAATCTATTTTCTTATTTCTTACCCCTAATAATGGTATTTCCGCTGTTGCTTGCGCCCATCTTGGGATTTAGTCAATCTAAGGACTATAGTCGTGCTTTTGCGGAAGCTCAATCTTTTGCGCAAGCAAATAAAACGACCAATTATTCTTTACGTACATCTTATCCAATTGAAATTACCCAAAACGATCAAGTCAACGCTTTACTATTTACCCTTTTTCCGAAAGGTTTTATTCTTATCTCGCCTTTCGACGAAAAAACTATCATGGGTTATTCTTTCGAAAATGACTTTGGCATTTCGGACGAATATCAATTCAATATCATGTCAGGCATCCTAGGTCAAATCAACGAAGGCATTAAAAAAAACAACACTCCGTTAATCCCCAGAGAAGTTCAAGACATCAATATTCCCCCATTAATTCACTCCCTATTCGGCCAAGTAAATTGTGTCGATGACAACGATAACCCCATTAATGTAGCCAACCTTTACACGCCCAACCACTATGCACCGGGCTGCGTGGCGGTTTCAGCGGCAACGCTACTCCATTATTACCAATGGCCCATCAAAGGCATGGGGCAGCATACTTATTCTGATAATTATGGCTCATCGAAAGGCACTTACTCTGCCAATTTTGGAGACACCGAATATGACTGGGCCAACATCAAGGAAAGATACAAATACAAATCTACAACCCAAACAGAAAAAGAAGCAATAGCCACATTAATCTACCACAATTGTGTCGCCCTAAACATGAATTTTGAGTACAACGGCTCGACATCCAATGTCAATAAAATACCGGATACCGGAAAAGACTATTTTAGGTTTATTGGAAAATATGCTTCCGCAACATCCCCTATTTTCTGGAAAGTAGTCGATACGAATCTCGTCCACCAAATGCCCGTCATCTTTGCCATTAGCGCAAGCAACGGAGCCGGACACTCTATCGTCTGCGATGGACTAAAAATAGACTCCACAGGCCAAGAAACACACCATCTCAACATGGGCTGGTGGGGTTCTTCCAACGGTTGGTACAAAATAAAAAATAGCTTTAGCGTCGCCGGATATAACAAGATTGACGGCGGAGTCATTAACTATTTGCCTGTACCGATGGCCTTCTCTCCGACCTTAGACACCGGCAATGCTCAGATTTCTTTTAGCTGGCAAGTTAGCCAACGAATACTACCCAGCGCCTACGAAATTCAAGTCAAAAAGGATGCCGGCAGTTGGACAACCATTTCAGACACACTGACCCAGACTACGTACACGATGGATTTAGACACTACCGTCCAAATCTATTATTTTAGAGTCCGCGCAAAATTAATTAATAAATGGCATCAAGACAGTTGGTCAAATACCACTTTCTTTGACACAGAAGCCTTACCCGTTTATGAAATCGGGGACGCTGCAATCCATATTTTTCCAAACCCTTTCTCACAAACCCTTCAGATAGAACTCGAAAAGCCTTTTGAACTCCAAGCCTATTCACAGAGTGGTCAATTAGTCTTTCAGCAGTCCCTTGCGGGAAAAAGTTCAATATCTACCGAAACCTGGCCAAAAGGAATCTACATTTTAAAGATAACGGCACAGGAAGCAACACAAATTTTTAAAGTGATAAAATTATGAAGAAACAAAAACTACTTTCTTTTCCACCCCGTGGAATACACCATTTTCTGGTCTTATTTGTAGCACTCATCTTCGCAGTGAATCTGAATGCCCAAACAAATAGCCGCACCATCCAAGGAGTGGTTATTGATGAAACCGATGTGCCACTAATCGGTGTCTCTGTATTAGTCAAAGGAACAAGTACCGGTACGGTCACAGATTTT
>Ga0256832_1001567_pt1 | contig 15554 bp, 8 predicted proteins | sample 134614metaG_FD_190534 | JGI IMG/M metagenome (GOLD analysis project Ga0256832, IMG submission 190534) | Hydrothermal vent microbial communities from Lau Basin, Pacific Ocean - 134-614 | ecosystem: Environmental > Aquatic > Marine > Hydrothermal vents | place: Pacific Ocean: Lau Basin | collected...
CTCGGCCCGCCCACCATCCCACCTCACACCCTGCGCCACCCGCGTGGCTTCGACTCCGCTCAGCCAGCGGGTGTTTCCCACAGGCGGCGGTCCCTGAGCTTGTCGAAGGGCGGGCCGCCTCGCTTGCGCTCGGCGCCCGTCGGGCCCCTTGCGCGAACCTTCCGCTCCCTGAGCGGAGCCGAAGGGTGCGGAAGGCCCTCCATCTCCCGCGTGGCTTCGACTCCGCTCAGCCAGCGGGGGATGGCAGAACACCCATTAACGAATGTTGATTGAAAAAACAAAGAGGATAAATTAAATCAAAATCTGAAATATTGAATCGATGTTCGATGTTCAGTAGGGGCGCAGCATTGCTGCGCCCCTACAATGATTTTGCCGCATCAGGCTGTGAACAAGGCCGCTCCCTGAGCGGAGCCGAAGGGTGGGCCCTTCATTAAAAGGGCGTTCAGTTGCGATATGTGGATCAAAAATTTTTTGACGGTTTACTTAAACCAATCTCCGCGGCATGTGTCAATATGGGTAATAAACAAAATTTTCACTGATGAAAAGGCTCAAATCTTCTTGGTGGTGGATGGCATTCTGTGCATCCCTGTTGATTTTTCCTGCGTTTACTCAGGAGGTGGGCATCGGCACCACCACTCCCGCCGCCCGACTTGACGTGCAGGCACCGTCGTCTTATTCCAGCGCTTTGTTGCGCGTGATGAAAGGCTCTGACACCTATCTGCTCATTCAGTCGGACGGTAAGGTCGGCGTCGGAACGGCCGTCCCGCGAACGGCTCTGGACGTCAACGGGGCCATCTGGCAAACCGGCACGGGCTTGTCAACCTTTATCGGTGACAGCGCCGGATTTAACGACGACCTGACCGACAATGCCAATGTGTTTATCGGATATAAGGCGGGAAAATCGAATACCACAGGAGATCATAACGCGGCGCTGGGGTATCGTGCATTGTATCACAACACCACCGGTCGCTACAATGTGGCGCAGGGCTCTGAAGCCCTTTATGGCAACATCAGCGGCCGTTTTAATGTGGCTGTGGGACCCAGCGCTCTGGGCAACAACACCTCGGGAGACAACAACGTGGCGGTGGGACCCTATGCCCTTCTCATGAACGCCACCGGCGAAAATAATGTGGCGTTGGGACATGAGGCCCTTTCATCCAACACCACGGGAAGTTATGGGGTGGCGTTGGGGCCGTATGCGCTTTTTTCCAACACCACCGGAGGACATAATGTGGCGGTGGGCATGCATGCCCTTTCTTCGAATACAACCGGAAATTACAACGTGGCGCTGGGCGACTCGGCGCTGTATTCAAACACAAGTGGCGACCACAACCTGGCCCAGGGATATCGCGCCCTTTATTCGAACGCCACGGGAACCCACAACATCGCCCAGGGGTATCGTGCGCTTTATGCCAATACGGACGGGAACTATAATGTGGCCCAAGGATACGATGCCCTTCATTCCAACACCACGGGCGATGACAACGTGGCGCTGGGGCGGGAAGCCCTCTATTCCAACAGCGGCGGGAATTATAATGTCGGGTTGGGGCCTTTTGCCCTTCGAGCAAACACCACCGGCGATTATAACGTAGGGATCGGACTTTATGCCCTTTATTCCAATACCACAGGCACCCACAATATTGCTCAGGGCAATCGCGCCCTGTATTCGAATACGCTGGGCGCTTACAATGTGGCGCTGGGATATCGCGCACTCTATTCGAACACCTTCGGAGAAAATAATGTGGCCCTGGGCAACCGGGCCCTTTCTTTCAACACCACAGGACGCCATAACGTGGCCATCGGACAGCGCGCGCTTTATTCCAATACCACCGGGAGTTATAATGTGGCGATGGGCGATTCGGCGCTTCTGTCCAACACCACGGGACACTATAATGTGGGTGTGGGGCTCTATGCCCTTCGTTCCAATACGACGGGATCTTACAATGTGGCCCTGGGGCTGTTGACACTTGCCAACAACACCGGAGGTTTTCATAACATCGGCATGGGGTTGTATGCGTTATACGCAAACACCACCGGAGGATATAATGTGGCTCAGGGATATCGGGCCCTTCGTTCGAATACCATCGGGAGTCATAACGTGGCGCTGGGCAAGCAGGCGCTCAGCTCGAATACGACAGGCTCCGATAACGTGGCCCTGGGACGGGAAGCCCTTTATTCAAATACGACGGGGAATTATAATATAGGGCTGGGCTATCGGGCCCTCTATTCAGATACCACCGGCGGGTTTAACATCGCGTTGGGCTATCGGGCGCTTTATGCCAACGCGTTGGGGTCCCAAAACGTGGCGTTGGGAAGCGATGTCTTGCGCTACAATGAGAGCGGCGGCAATAACGTAGGGCTGGGCTATCGGGTGCTCTATTCCAACACCACAGGCGACGACAACGTGGCCCTGGGACGAGAAGTCCTGTATTCAAACACGACGGGAGACTACAATGTAGCGCAGGGATATCAAGCCCTTTATTCCAATACGACGGGGGTTCACAATATCGCCCAGGGCGCTTATGCACTTTATGCCAATACAGGAGGATATCATAATATCGCCCAGGGTAAATACGCGCTTTATTCGAATACGACGGGGAACTATAACCTGGCGCTGGGGCGGGAAACTCTCTATTCCAATACGACGGGCAGCTATAATGTGGCACAAGGCCGAAATTCGCTTTATATGAACACCACCGGACAATATCGCACGGGCGTGGGTCATTCGGCCAATTCGGGCGGAACAGCTTATGACAATTCCACCGGGTTGGGATATAATGCCGATCCCACGGCTTCCAATCATATTCGGATTGGGAATAGTTCCATAACAAAAATTGAAGGAGCCGTTAACTGGAGCACATTTTCCGATGCCCGCATCAAGCGGGAAGTGCGTGAAAACGTCAAAGGGCTGGATTTTATCCTGCGCCTGCGGCCCGTGACCTATAGGCTCGACATCGACCGCCAGCAACAGCTGCTTTACGGACAGGTGGATACGAATACGTGGAAAGGCAAATATGACATCGAACAGATTCACTTCTCGGGCTTCATCGCACAGGAGGTGGAAGCGGCGGCCCGGGCGGCGGGTTACGATTTCAGCGGCGTGGTGCCGCCCGGTGACGAAAACGAAACGGGCACCGACCTTTACACGCTCCGCTATGCCGAGTTTGTGGTGCCGCTGGTGAAAGCCGTCCAGGAGCAGCAGGCTATCATCGACCAGCAGCAATCTACCATTGTGCAACAACAGGCCGCCCTCGAAAAACAGGCGGCGGAGCTGGAAGCCCTCCGGCAGTGGAAAGCGGGTGTGGAGCAGCGCCTGAACGCACTGAATGCTTCTTCGTCCCGTTGAGTGCGGGGAATACCGGGAACGCAGGGGCAACCGGCCGGTCGCCCCTGCGTTTTTTGTTGCTTTGTGAGTGATAGCGCCTTATAGGCAGCTCCTTTTTATTTGCATCCAGGACGAAGCGGCAGGGGGAGCGGGGTTGACATTCAGCTCAGGGCTTTTTTCAGCAGGCGCAGCTCTTCGGGGGCGTAGTTGAGGGCATCGGCGTTTTCCGACATACGGCGGAGCAGGTAGGGGATGACCTCTTTGACGGGGCCGTAGGGGATGTATTTCGTGGCGTTGGCGCCGATGCGGGCCAGGGCAAAGGTGAGGTTGTCGCGGATGCCGTAGAGCTGCGAGAACCAGATGTTGGAGTGGTTCATCGGCAGGTCGCGCTGCTGGAGTTCGTCCACGGCCAGCTGGCAGCTCTGGACGTTGTGCGTGGCGATGATGCTGCGGATGCGGTCGGCGTGGGCAATAGAAAGCAATACGGCCCGGTTGAAGTCCCGGTCGGTGGCGGCTTTGGTCTTGTGAACGGGAGAAGGGTAGCCTTTTTCCGCCGCCCGCCGCCGTTCTTTTTCCAGATAGGCGCCCCGGACCAGCTTCATCGCCCCATACACACCGCGCAGCCGACACTCGTCAATATACCACTGGTAATATTCCAGTCGGTCGGTGCGGTAGAGCTGGATGGTTTGCATCACCACGGGGAAGTCCTTGTTCATCTCCCACGTGAGGCGGTGGACAAGGGCGTCGATGGCGGGCTGTATCCAGCTTTCTTCGGCGTCGATGCAGACGGTGATGCGACGCTGTCGGGCATATTCGAAGACTTCCCGCACCTTTTCTTCGTAGCCCTGCCAGCGCTGTTTTTCCGCTTCGGTGGCGGTGCCCAGCGAGATGCGTTCGGGTAGCTCGACGCCGGTGATGCCGGTGAGCTTGAAGACCACCAGCGGGATTTCGTCCCGCTCGACGGCGCGGTCGATGTTTTCATACACGGCTTGCAGCACTTTTTGCTGCGTCTCGGGGCTTTCAGCCCGTTCCACGGCAAAGTCGAGAATGGAATAGACGCCGTGCTGATAGAGCCGTTCAGATACTTTGAGGACTTCCGCCACCGTTTCGCCGCCGATGAAGATGCGGAAGAGCGTGGCCCGAATGAGCGGATGAAACAGGGGGATGCGGCTGGCCAGCATCAGCAGCGGCATCCCGATTTTGTAGAGGAGGCGGTTGGTGACCACCCGATAGAGCCGGTAGGCCAGCCTCAATTCGCCCTTCGAGCGGGCGGGATAGGCAACAGCCGGATCGTCAAGGATCAAAGATGAAGGCAAAAGAGTGTGTGCGCTTTACCCATTACAAAGATACGAGAAGAAGGACCTTTCTTGATTGAAGAACACTGATTAACGATTTAAGATTTAAGATTTTTTTTATTTTATCCTGAGCAGTTTTGATGCTTTTGACAAAAATTGATATGAGCTCGTGGTTTTCCTGTTTGGCTTTTTCAAGCAGCTCTGGAGTTCTATGTAAGTTGCTTCGCTCAATGATTTTCAGGCATACCCGCGTTTCACGCAATTCTTTGAGAGCTAACTTCATCTTATGGACAAAGTCTTTTCTTGACTCGCCACTTTGCGCTTCAGCATAGTTAAGAGCTGCCGAAGTTCCCGAACGAAGCAGTTGTTTTGCCAGATGATTGGCTGCATAATTAATTGGGCATATTCCGGCTGACCTCAATGATCGTGGCAGAAAATTCAATTAGCCGCTCTTCTAAATCAAATCGGTTCATCTTACATTACTTCAAAATTACTTCTTCAATCAGCGTTCGTTAATCGATGTTCTTAAATCAGGCAGAAGGGGGGCACGCCCAAAAGGTCATCTATTGCGTGGAGAAGGCATAGGGTGCATATGGCAGGCGGGGCAGGTTGAACCGATGTAGAGAGACCTCGATGGTGATGCGTTGCCACCACGGCCCTTGCTGGAAGGGGATGCGGTAATGTTCCGAGACGGCCAGCGGAAGGTGGAATGAGAGCCCCGAGAAGGGGGTGAAGCTGACGCCGGCCATCCAGAGGAGGGGGCTGGAAAAGGCGGCCCGAAGGGCTGTGTCGCCGGTCATGCCGGCATCGAAGAAAAGGCGCACGGGCAGCCTCGGCCCCACGGGGATGTGGGAGGAGAGGTTGAGGGCGGCGACCCAGCGGCGGGACTTGCCGATGCTGGACGTGAGCTTGAAATAGCCTTGCTCACGGGTGATGATGCGGCTGCCGAGCGCGGTGTGCGCCGAGCGGTCGAAGTGGGCATTGTCGAAGGTGTAGTCTTGGAGGCCGCGGCCGGGGTCGGAAGCCGAGAGTGCGGCGGGCAGGCGCAGGTAAAAATGGGAAGGGACGTTGCCGAAGGCCCACATCTTGCCGGCGAAGAGGCGCAGGGTCAGGTGTTGGGTGGTGCGCTTGTGGACGCGCAAGGGGAACTGCACCTGATATTCCGAAGTCAGCCGGACAAAGGCGGGATGGGCGATGGCTTCGAGTCGGGCGGTGCGGGCGAAGGCGCCGCTGCGGTGGGCTTCGGCGCGCAACAGGGCGAAGCGGTCTTGGGCCTCGCGGCTGCGCAGCCAGTAGGCGCTGTCGGCGGGGTTCAGTTCGAAAGACAGCCGGTCATAGCGTGTTTGCACCAGCCGCCCTTCCACGCGGTAGGTGTAGGGATTGGTCAACGGCGCCTTCCATTCATAGGCGATGCGGAGCTGGCGGGTCTGATAGGCCGCCCGCAGGAAGAGGGCGTGGGCGCTGTCTCGGGCGGCGTCGTAGTGATATTGTTTGATGCGGGCGCCCACCATCAGGTGGTTCCAGCGTTGGCCGCTTTTCCAGCGCCGATGATAGCGCAGGTGTGCCCGGCCCACGGCCTGGCTCGAGCCAAAGCCGTAAAAGGGCGTGGCGGCCCATTCCCAATCGGGGGAAGAATACCACGGATTGGCGAGCATGGAGCCCACCATGAAGCCGTCGTAGGCGTTGTAGCCGATGAGGGGCAGCCACCATAGGGTGGGGCGGTGGTCCAGCGGTGAGAGCGGCGAGATGAGCAGGCGGGGAAGGTAATTGCGGTAGGAAGGCAGGCGCCAGACGGCCCCGCGAAAGGTGGTCTGAATGGTGGTGCCGGGGTCGTTGACGACGATGCCTTGCGCCGCTTCAAGCAGCGTGTCGGGCACGGTCATGTGGAGCACCCCGTCGGCGGGCATGGGCTGCCATTCTTCATGCAGGAGGGTGTCTTTCCCGTTCTTCTTTTTCCCGTGGAGTTGGATTACGGTAGGGGAGCCCTGCGGCCAGTCCCGGGTGTAGATGGTCACTTTGCCGGCCTGATTGGTTGTTACCTTGCGAATGCGTCCCCGGAAGTGTCCTTTTTGCTGAAAGATTTTCCAGAGGGGAGCGGTGGCGGGCACCTCACGGGTGAAGATGCCGTAAAAATCTTCGGGGGCGGGATGCTGAAACTTCCACTGCTGGAAGTAGGCTTGCATGGCCCTGTCGAAGGCCGTCCGTCCCACGGCGTTCTCTACGTATTCCATAAAGACGGGCACCCAGCCGTAGATTTCCACGCCGTAGTTGAGGGAAGGAAACGCCGCGGCCGGCTGGGTCAGGCCGGCGAGGTATTGGTTGGCGGCCAAGTAAGTGTATATGGTTCGCATACCTACCTGAAAGCGGCTCATTTTCTTTGTTTGCCCGCTGTCTTTGCTCCCTGGATGGAGGGTGGATTCATAGTCGGCGAGTTTGTCATAGAAGGAGTTCAGCCCTTCATCGAGCCAGGGATGCTGCCGTTCGTCGGTGGCCAGCATCATCTGAAACCAGTTGTGTCCGACTTCGTGGACCACAGTATGCTTGTCGGCATTGCCGCCGATGAGGGTGATTAGCGGATATTCCATGCCGCCGCCGGTGCCGAGGGTGCCGCCCACCACGGTGACGTGGCTGAACGGCCAGGGCCCCACCCGCCTGGAATAGTAACGCAGGGCGCTGTCGGCCCAGTCGGGCGCCCTTTGATAGGAGCGGTAATAGCGCGGCGGAAAGACGGCCGTCACGTGCACGGGTTGGCCGTGGGCCAGTGTGATGTGTTTTTGGAGGAATAAATAGCGCGGGCTGGCAAACCATGCAAAGTCGATGACGCTGTCCTGCACGAAGCGCAGGGTCTTGACGCCTTTTCGCTGTTGGGCTGCTGTCCGGAGAAATGCTTTGGCCGAATCGGCCCCGGCCCGGGTGACCGAATCGAGGCGATCGAGCCAGGCGGCTTCGTCGGCGTTCTGGAGGCGGCCCGTGCTGACAACAGTATAGTAAGCAGGCACGGTGATGGAGACGTCGTATCGGGCGAAGGTGCCAAAGAACTCTTGCTGTTCGGAATAGGGATAGAGACGCCACCGGCCGTCCCGGCCGCGGCCCGCCAATCGCGGATAGCAATAGGGGAACTGAAAAAGCGAATCTCTGGCATCGAACCCGAAACGGGAAAAAGCAAAGGGCAGCCGCACCCGAAAGGGGGTTTCGAGCGTGATGCTTTCGCCTTTTTGCAGCGGATGCGGCAGCTTTACTTCCCATATTTCCCCGAAAGGATCGACCTTTCGAAAGGTCAGCGGTTGGCCGTCGGCGGTGAAGGAGAGCGAATCGAGGAATCCCATGGCGTCGGGGCGGGCCGTATGAAAGCGGGCGCTGCCTTTCCGACGCAGCTCTTCGGCGTAGGGCGTTTCCTTGCTGCTGAAGGCGTTGGGATAGGCCAGAAAATAAAGCGACTGGATGGGCTGGCTGTCGCGGTGCTCATAGTGAAGGACTAAGTGGCCGTGAAGAAGGCGCCCGCGGGGTTCCAACCGCATCTGGATATGATAATCGACACCGAAAGTAGAGGCGGGTTGCCCGCTTGCAGCGGAAAATCCCCACATATAGACGGAAAGAATAAGAAGGGAGTTAATTTTGCCCATACATTTAGCGTTATAAGGTCTGGAATGAGCAAAAGTATGGTCCCCGAATCCTCTTTCGATCGTTTTCTGGATAAGCTGGCTTCTGAATGGCAAATCTTCACCTCCGACCAGGAGCGGGAATTGTTGCGGCGGGAAATCGAGGCGCTGGACGGGGCGGATGAGCACGGACGGGAAGTGGACGAGTTGATTCGGAAGTTCCTCGATGAAATCCCCCGCGAAGAGGTGCTCCGCTATCTTGAAGAGGCCGAAAAAGAGAAGCCGGAGGAAGCGGAACCGAACGGAGACTTTGATGACGACGGAGAAGATGACGAAGAGGTCCCGACCGACCCTGCCTTTTATTTGTCTTCGGATGAAGACGACATCTCCGATATGGTCCAGATGTTTGTGGAGACCGGTCGGTTCTCGGACGCGTGGGAGTTGATTGGACGGGCCCTCCAGTATCGGCCCTATTCGGCGGACTTGTTGTGGTGGAAGGCTTCGTTGTTGGCGGCAAAGGGAAAGTTCGACGCCGCGGAAGAGATGCTGGAGCAGGCGCTGTCGCTGAGCCCTGACGATGACCGCATTGTGGCCACCTATATCGAGTTGCTGATCATTCAAGGGCGCTTCGAGGAGGCCGAACACCGCCTGTCGGAACTGCAAACGGAAGAAACTTCGGGGCCGGAGCTGGCGATGGTGCGGGTCATCTATCATCTGGTGCGTCGTCGTCGTCGGCAGGTCTTGCAGGCTTTTGAGGAAGGATTCTCGGCGCATCCTTATCTGGAACAGTGGGCCGAAATGGCTGTGGTGGTGTATCGAATCGCCGGCGGCAACGCCCGACTGTTTCGTTTCCTGACCGCCCTTCACCGCCGCCATCCCGACCTTCCCACGCCCCTGGTGGCGCTGGGAAATCTGTATCTGTTTCGCAAGCAGTGGGAGCAGGCCCGCTGGCACTACAAAAAAGCATTGGAAACCGATCCCACACTGGGCGAAATTTACCTCCGAATGAGCATCATCGCCATTCAGCAAAACCGCAAGAAGGAAGCCCTCGAATATCTGGAAAAAGCCAATGAGTGGGGATGGGATTGGAACGTCATTAACCCGCAGGGCTTCTCTCTCTTCTTTGATCAGGCCATGCACCGCTTTCTGGGCGGCACGTGGGACGATCTCTTCAATACTTCTTCGTCGGAAGATAATGACAACTCCAGTGAATAAACTTCGTGAGACCCTTCGGCATCTGCCGGAGCGCACCCGGCGCCCGCGCCGCTACGGCGTGACCATGATGATGGACAAGGGGCTGCCGTTGAATGTGGTGGAAGGCTTGCTGGAACTGGCCGGTGATCATATCGACTTCGTCAAGCTGGGCTTTGGCACCGCCGTGGTTAGCCGTCAGCTGGAAGAGAAAATCGCCCTTTATCGATCGGCCGGCATTCATGTCTATTTTGGTGGAACCCTTTTCGAGGCATTTATCGTCAGGGACCAATTTGAGGATTACATGCGGATGCTGGACCACTATCAGCTCGAATGGGTAGAGGTCTCGGACGGCTCGCTGGAAATGCCCCACGATGCCAAATGCGGCTTTATTCATACGCTTTCCGAACATTACAATGTGCTCTCTGAAATCGGCTCGAAAGACGCCCAGATTATCATCCCGCCGTATCGGTGGATCGAATTGATGGAAAAAGAGCTACGGGCCGGGTCGAAATACCTGATTGCCGAGGCGCGGGAGAGCGGCACGGTGGGCATCTTCCGAAGCAGCGGCGAGGTTCGCTCCGGTCTCATTCAGGAAATCCTGACCCGAATTCCCAATGAGAAAATCATCTGGGAAGCCCCCCGCAAATCCCAGCAGGTCTGGTTCCTTAAAATGATGGGGGCCGACGTCAACCTGGGGAATATCGCCCCTAACGACATCGTGGCCCTCGAAGCCATGCGGCTGGGTCTGCGCGCCGACACCTTCGCCATGCCGCTTAAAGACCTGCCGGTCCAATATAAGGTGCTGATGATCTGATGCGCCTTCTGGTTTTCGGGTTGTTGTTCGGCGCCCTCCTCCTGTTGCCCTGTTCTTTTTCAACCACAGCGGAAATCGGAGAAAGCGAGGCGCGCAGGGATGACGAGCAGGCGGCGGCATGGGTGGAAGCGGCCTTCCAGCGCCTTTCGCCCGCCGAAAAGGCCGGCCTGACGTTGATGGTGCCTGCATACCCGAAAAAGGGCTTTCGTCATTATCAGCAAGTCGCTGAATTGATTCGGCAAACCCACGCCGGCGGCGTGATTGTCTTTCAGGGCGGGCCCGTCCAGACCATCCGGATGATTCGCTACCTTCAACAGCACACGCCCCGGCCGTTGATGTTTGCCCTCGATGCCGAATGGGGTGCGGCGATGCGCCTCGACAGCGTCATCGCCTTTCCCAAAGCGATGACGCTGGGCGCACTGGAACAAACCCGGTGGACTTACCGGGCCGCACGCCACATCGCCCAGCAGCTTCGAGCCCTCGGCATTCACGTCAATTTCGCACCGGTGGTGGACATCAACAGCAATCCGCAAAATCCGATTATCCACCTTCGGTCGTTCGGGGAAGACCCCGAACGCGTGACGGCCCATGCCGCCGCCTATCTTCAGGGCATGCGAAAGGAGGGGCTCGTCGGCGTCATCAAGCATTTCCCCGGGCATGGCGACACGCACCTCGACTCGCATAAAGACCTTCCCGTCATTCGTCATTCGGCGGAATTGCTGCGCCGGCGGGAATTGTGGCCGTTTCGACGGCTGGTTCGTCAGGGTGTGGATGCCGTCATGGTGGGGCATCTGCTGGCGCCGGCTTTGAGTCCGTCTCCGCTGCCGGCACCTTTCGATCCGGTGATGGTGGATTCCCTGCTGCGCGGCGAGCTGGGCTTTCAGGGTGTGGTCTTTACCGACGCGCTGAATATGAAAGGCGCCACGAAACGGGTGCCTACCGACAGCCTCGGCGTCAAAGCCATCCGGGCGGGATGCGACGTGTTGCTGATGCCTCCCCAACCGCAAAGGGTGATCAGGCATGTGATGGCCACCGCCCGAAAAGACCCGGCGTTCCGAAGACAACTGGACCGAAGCGTCAGGCGCATCCTCAAATTGCGCTATCGGCTGGGCCTTCGGAACACGCCGCGGCTTCCCGACCCGGCGGGTGTGGCCCGCGCCCGGGGCAGCCGGAGCGATTCGCTGTTGCTGGTGCAAATCGCCCAGCTTGCGGTGTCGGGCTGGCGTTCGCCGCAGGCGCCGCCGTTGCCGCCCACCCGTATCGACTCGCCCTCATGGGCCGTGTTAATCGTCAACGATTCCACCGATAACGAAGTCGGGCGCATGATGCGCCGGTATGGCGTAAACCGTATTTTCCGACTGGATGACGCCACGCCGTGGCGACGCTGGAAAGCCATTGCCGACTCGCTGGCCATGGCTGATTACGTGATTGTGAGCCTCCATCGCCTGAACATGTGGAATGCCCGCACTTTTGGACTTTCAAAGGTGCTGCGGACGCGCCTCGGCGGGCTGCAAGCGGGCCGCAAGACGGTGGTCTTCAACTTCGGCAGCCCGTATGCGTTGCGCCTCTTTCCGCATGCAGTGGCCTTTTATCAGGGGTATGAAGACCAGCCCTATTTCCATCGGGCGGTGGTGCACCGATGGGCCGGGGCCGGGCAGAGCAAGTTTGTTCGGGATGCCGAGCCTTCCCGCCACATTCCCGTCACGCCGTTTCCCGCCTTTGAAGAAAAAAACAAGTGGCTTCCCATCGTGGCCGCCGCCCGAATCTTTTATTGCTCGTTTCCCGAAGAAGCCGCCGTCGATCCGCATGCAGCATGGATGATGGACACCCTCATCGCACACGCCATCGACTCGCAGGCGATGCCCGGCTGTCAGGTGATGGCCATGGCCGATCATTACGCATGGTGGTGGGGCGCTCGCGGCTGGCATACTTACGATTCGGTGAGGCCCGTGGATGAGTTCGACCTCTACGACCTCGCCTCACTCACGAAGGTGATGGCCACCACCCTGGCGGTGATGAAGTTGTATGAGGAAAACCGCATCCACCTTGCCGATTCGCTGGGGGCGCTGCTGCCCGAGATGGCCGGCACGCTTCACGGCAGCCTGACGGTGGAAGCGCTGTTGCGCCACACCAGCGGCCTGCCGGCGTGGGTGCCTTTCTACCGCATTTTTCTGGAAAAAGAAAAAAAGGAAGGCGTCCGCATTTTTTCCCGCAAGCGGGATGCCCGCTTCAGCGTGCCGATCACACCTTCGCTTTTCATGCGGAAAGATTACGTGGACACGCTCTGGCAACACGTGGACACGCTGTCATTGCGTGACCGGGGCAGCTATCGGTATAGCGACCTCGGCATGTATTACCTGCATCGGGCGGTGGAGCGCCTGACCGGCCGGCCCATTGAGGCGTTTTTGAAAAAACATTTCTGGGAGCCGATGGGGATGAACCATACGATGTTTGCGCCCTTCTTGAAGGGACGGGCCGCCGAGGCCGTGCCTTCCGAAGTGGACGACTATTTCCGGCACGACACCCTGCGGGGCGCCGTCCACGACATGGCGGCGGCGATGCTGGGCGGCACGGCGGGGCATGCCGGTCTCTTTTCCAACGTCCACGATGTGGCCAAGATGGTGCACCTTTTCCTCAGCGGCGGATGGTATGGCGGTCGCCGCTATTTGCAGACGGCCACGATTGAACGGTTTACGCGTGGGGGGCTGTGTCCGGATGTGCGGCGGGGGCTGGGATTCGATAAGCCGGCCTGTCGGCGGGACGAGCCTTCGCCCGCCGGTGAGCTGGCGCCCGCTTCCTCGTTCGGGCATTCCGGTTTTACCGGCACCTACTTCTGGGCCGCCCCGCGCCGATTCGAGTTCTTGCGCGGTATCCCGTATCTGGGCCGTTTCTACCAGCCCGCGGTGGGGTTTGTGTTCCTATCCAATCGAACCTTTCCCACCATGAGCAATCGTCGCCTGATTACCACCAACGTGCGCACCCGTCTTTTCGACCTTGCCTTTGAGGCCGGCCGATAGCTACGGTTTTTTCTTGCTATCTTCCCATATCCGGTCCATCTCTTCGAGGCCCATCTGGTCGAGGGCGCGCCCGGCCTGCCGAGCATGGGCTTCGATCTGTTCAAAGCGCCGGATGAACTTGCGGTTGGTGCGTTCGAGCGCACCGTCGGGATCCACGCCCAACTTCCGGGCCAGGTTGATGACCGAAAACAGCAGGTCGCCCACTTCTTCCTCGATGGCGGAGGGGTCTTTTTGCTGTATCGAGGTTTTCAGTTCGGCCAGTTCTTCTTCGACCTTTTCGATGACCGGGGGCATCTCCGGCCAGTCGAAGCCCACGCCCGCCGCTTTTTCTTGCAGGCGAAATGCTTTGACGATGGAGGGCAACGCCGCCGGAACGCCCGCCAACACACCGCCGGCCTTCTTCTCCTTTGTTTTGATTTGTTCCCAATTGCGCGCCACTTCGTCGGCGTCTTTCACGGACGTGTCGCCGAAGATGTGCGGATGCCGACGGATGAGTTTTTCTTTTAAGGAATGGGCCACGTCGGCCAGGTCGAACCAGCCCTGTTCTTCGGCGATGCGGGCATAAAACACAATGTGCATCAGCACGTCGCCCAGCTCTTCCCGAACGGCTGCCCGGTCTTCATTGGCCAGTGCTTCCACCAGCTCATACAGCTCTTCGATGGTGTAGGGCCGCAAGGAAGCCCACGTCTGCTTCCGATCCCACGGACATTCCCGCCGCAGCCGGTAAAGCACTTCCAGCACGTCCCGAAGGGCTTGCAGATGCCGGTCGATGGATGAAGATGATTGCGTCATAATTCCTTGAACTCACCGGCTGCAAAGATGGGCGAAATCTTGTTGGGGGGGAGGGAAGAACGGATTGGCGCTCACTGTGCTACGGTGGTAGGGCACATTTTGCGGGTGCGGGATTCGACTTCGTTGCACCGATATGTTTTGTGAGAACACATAACTTTGCTATGTTTCAGAAGCCAAAACGAGCACCCTTGATTGAACGGTTCTTGAACAAAATTATTCAGGGCGATTGTCTGGATGTGATGCGTTCCATGCCGGATGAGAGCATTGATCTGGTCATTACCTCACCGCCTTACAATATCAAAAATTCCACGGGTAACGGATTAAAAAATCCTAATAAGGGCAAATGGCAGAATGCCCGTCTGGTAGAAGGCTATGCCACTTACGACGATGCCCTCCCGCATGAGGTGTATGTCCAATGGCAACGAGACTGCCTGACGGAAATGATGCGCCTGTTAAAAGAGGATGGAGCCATCTTTTACAATCATAAATGGCGCGTGCAGGGCGGCCTGTTACAGGATCGGGCAGATATCGTCTCAGGATTTCCTGTTCGACAGATCATTATCTGGAAACGCAAAGGTGGAATCAACTTTAATCCCGGCTATTTTCTGCCTACCTATGAGGTGATTTATCTGATTGCTAAGAAGAAATTCAAACTGGCACCTGGGGCCAACCGCCACGGCGACGTGTGGGAATTTATGCAGGAGACCCGAAATCCACATCCCGCTCCCTTTCCGTTAAACCTGATTGAACGCATCGTAACTTCCACCAACGCCCAGATCATCCTCGATCCTTTTATGGGGTCCGGAACCACGGCGATCGCCGCCTTAAAACACGGCCGGAACTATATCGGTATTGAAATCGCCGAAGAATATGTGAAAATGGCCCGTAAAAGAATCCACGATTTCCTAAAAGTCGAAACGTTGCGTTTTGACCAGGCTTATGACTACCAGCAGGAGATTTAACTTTCGAGTCCGGTCTTCTTTGAGAGGATTTTCGGCTTTGCACGAAAGTTGCTTTATTTGCCGTGGAACTAACTTTCTGATGATGATGAAACGCCTGTTTGTCCTTTCAACGTTTGCGCTGCTGTGGTCGTTTTTTACTATGGCACAGGGCGCCCGCGAGATTCCGGATGTGAAAGTCCGCACCCTGGATGGGAAAGAAGTCAGCCTGCAAAAGTGGGTGTTGGCGGGAAAGAAAACCACGGTGATCTCGTTCTGGGCCACGTGGTGCACGCCCTGCAAGCGTGAGCTGGATAATACCAACGACTTCGTGGAAGAATGGAGCAAGCGCTACCATGCCCGTTTTGTGGCGATTTCCATTGACAACTCCCGCAACGTGCATAAGGTGGCGCCTTTTGTCAAAGGGAAAGGATGGAAGTATGAAGTGCTGCTGGACCCGAACGGCAACACCCGCCGGGCGCTGAACTACATGATGATCCCTTACCTGATTATTGTGGATAAGGAAGGAAAGATCGTCTATCGTCACGTGGGCTATCAGGAAGGGGATGAGCTGGAAGTG
>Ga0256832_1001568_pt1 | contig 15554 bp, 15 predicted proteins | sample 134614metaG_FD_190534 | JGI IMG/M metagenome (GOLD analysis project Ga0256832, IMG submission 190534) | Hydrothermal vent microbial communities from Lau Basin, Pacific Ocean - 134-614 | ecosystem: Environmental > Aquatic > Marine > Hydrothermal vents | place: Pacific Ocean: Lau Basin | collected...
CCAAGCTTTTGCTGATATGAAAGACGGTAAAGCCGGTGCAGTCATTTTTTATAATGCCAATCCGGTTTACAATTGTCACAAATCTGACGAAAAAGCTGCGTTGATTAAAAAAATACCATTAAGTATTGCATTAACAGATAAAGTTGATGAAACTGCAAAACATGTGCAATATGTTTTGCCTGATAATAATTTCTTGGAATCTTGGTCGGACGCCGAGCCTATTACAGGTATGTATAGTTTAGGACAACCGACCATTAATAAATTATGGAATACGCGTCAAGCCCAAGAAAGCTTTATGAAATGGGCTGGTATTTCCGGTTCGTTCTATGACTATTTGAAAAAGAACTGGATTGAAAATATTTTAGTCAAAAAAGAAGTTGCAGCAGAAGGTGAGCAAGCCAAACAACAAGATAGTACGGCAACAGAATCGCAAAGTATTATAGACTTTACTTCCGGTTGGAATAAGGCGTTACAAGATGGTGTTTATGAAGTCGATGTTACTGCCGAAGTTCCTCAGTTTAATGCCGCTTATCTCAAAGAAAACGAAGCTAAGATTACCGAATTTAAAAAACCGGAAGGAATACAATTAGCAGTTTATGAAAAAGTAGGTATTGGTAGTGGATTGATGGCTAACAACCCTTGGTTACAAGAATTGCCTGATCCTATATCCAAAGCTACTTGGGACAATTATATTACGGTTGCTCCTAAAACAGCCAAAGAAAAAGGCTGGCACCAAGAAGAAGTCTTGAAAGTAAAAGCCGGAGATTATGAAGTAGAGTTACCGGTTTTGATTCAACCCGGACAAGATCCTTCAACAATCGGTATTGCGTTGGGCTATGGTAGAACAGCCGCCGGTCCGGTTGCCGACCAAGTTGGTGGTGCCAATGCCGCCGGATTTGTAGCTGCCAAAGACGGACATCGTCAATATAGCGGTATTGCTGTTGAAATCAGCAAAACCGGAAAAACTTATCCGTTGGCACAAACCCAAACCCATGATACCATGGAAGGCCGTGGTGAGGATATTGCTCGTGAAACGACTTTAGCCGCTTGGCAAAAAGACAAACATTCGGGTAATGAAAAACACGTGTTCTTTAAAGATAAATTAGAACACGTCAATTTGTATAAAAACGGATATGACCCTAAAGATTATCCCGGACATCACTGGGGATTGGCAATCGATTATAACAAATGTACCGGTTGTAGTGCCTGCATCATTGCTTGTCAAGTAGAAAACAATATTGCGATTGTCGGTAAAGAACAAATACGTAGACGTCGTAATATGCACTGGTTGCGTATAGACCGCTACTATTCAAGCAAAGAAGATAAATTATACTCAGAAGTTGAGGACAATCCGGAAGTATTTCACCAACCAGTTATGTGTCAGCACTGTGACAACGCACCTTGTGAAAATGTTTGTCCGGTTGCCGCAACACCACATACTAATGAAGGCTTGAATGCAATGGCTTATAACCGTTGTATCGGAACGCGTTATTGTATGAACAACTGTCCATATAAAGTCAGACGTTTTAACTGGTTTAACTTTGTAGAAGGTGGCGATTATAACTACTTATTCAACGATGAAGTTAAACGTATGGTTTTGAACCCTGATGTGGTTGTTAGAGAACGGGGTGTCGTTGAAAAATGTACTATGTGTATTCAAAGAATACAAGAGGGTAAACTTAAAGCCAAAACCGAAGGTAGGGCGTTGCGTGACGGCGAAATAGAAGTGGCTTGTGAACAAGCATGTCCTTCAAATGCCATAGTATTTGGTGATACCAATATGGCCGATTCACGTATCATCAAGTTGTTTCAAGACGAACGTTCTTACGGACTATTGGAAGAATTGAAAACTTTGCCTAGCGTGGTGTATATGACCAAGGTTAGAAATAAAGATGAAGAACACAAAACAGAAGCTTAAAAACTAAAATTATTCAATTATGTATAAAAAAGAAGTCAGAGGCGAATTAATACTCGGGAATAAATCTTATGGTGATATTACCCGAGATATTCTCAAGTCGCAAGAAGAAAAAGCCCCGATGTGGTGGTGGATTGCGTTTGCCGTATTTTTTGTTTTGATGGCTGTTGGTTTAGGATATTTTGTTCCCCTGACCATTGCCAATGGTATCGGTATGTGGGGAAATAATAACCAAGTGCCGTGGGGCTGGGCAATCATCAACTTTGTTTGGTGGATTGGTATCGGGCATGCCGGAACCGCTTTTTCTATTTTCTTATTGGTATTTCGTCAAAAATGGCGTACATCTATTAACCGTGCCGCAGAAGCTATGACGGTTTTTGCCGTATTGGCTGCCGGTTTGTTTCCGGCTATTCACGTAGGACGGCCTTGGGATGAATTTTTTATTTTCCCTTACGGACCCAATTCACGAGGCTTATGGGTTAACTTTAACTCTCCGTTGTTATGGGATGTTTTTGCCATTGCAACATATTTAACTACTTCTGCTATCTTTTGGTATATAGGTATGCTACCTGACTTTGCAACAGTCCGCGATCGTTCCAAAGGGATTAAACGCAAAATATTTAATGCTTTGAGTTTCGGGTGGGTTGGTTCTATGGACAAATGGCGTAAGTTTGAAGATACTTTGATAATCTTAGGAGGATTGGCAATGCCTTTGGTAATTGCGGTGCACTCTATCGTATCCACCGACTTCTCTGCCGGTATTTTACCCGGTTGGCACGAAACTATTTTCCCGCCATTCTTTGTAGTAGGAGCTATTTTTTCCGGATTTAGTATGGTAGTTACCTTAATGGTGTTAATCCGTAAAGCTTTCAAATTGCAAGACTATGTAACTGACGATCACTTTGATGCCATAGCCCGTATCATTACCTTTGTCAGTTTGATTATGGGGTCGGCTTACTTGATAGAATTGTTTATTGCTTGGTATTCAGCCAATACGTATGAAACTTATGTGTTTGATGAAAATTATTTAAAAGGGCATTATGCCATTCCTTATTGGCTGATGTTGATATTTAACGCATTCTTACCACAACTATTCTGGTTTAAGAAAGTCAGACGTAATTTGACTTGGATTTTCTGGATAACCATCGGTGTCAATATCGGTATGTGGTTAGAACGATACAATATTGTGGTGCCGCCGGCAGCAGAAGATTTCTTACCGGCAAACTGGTTCCATTACGCTTCAACCATTGTAGATAAATGGGTTTATTTAGGAACTATAGGTTTGTTTGGGGTTGGCGTATTGTTATTCATCAGATTTATCCCGATGATGGCGATGAACGAATTGAAACAACAAGCCAAACGTCATACCGAATTAGAACCAACCGATGTTCAATATCATGCAATTAAAAAACTTTTAGAAGATGAGTAAACTAGTAGCCGTATATAGCGATGACCGAAAATTATTGGAAGCAGCAGACCAATTGATTGCTGTCAAAGCACCGGTCGAAGAAGTTATTACACCATTTGTAATAGAAGAATTGTTAGAAAAATTTCATGTCAAATCAAATATTCCATTATTGGCTTTTTTCTATGGATTGTTTGGGGTAACCAGTGTATTTGCCGCATTATATTACACATTTGTTATTGATTACCCTTTAAACATTGGAGGAAAACCTAATTTGAGTTTGACCTTTCCGGTATTGATGTTTATTGGAACGGTATTGATAACGGTTTTATCAACGGTTGTAACATTTTTTGTGGAAGCTAAAATGTATCCCGGAAAGGAACCCGAATTTTCTTATCCCGGTATCAATGATGATAAAATGGTAATTTTAATTGATAAATCCAAATTAACACCTAATATGGAAAGTCAATTAAGAGATATTTTTGAAACTACGGGAGCTGAAAAAATAGATGAATATCATCAATAAAAATCATACCATTAAACCCCGAAGGGTGAAATTATCGTAGAGAATTGTAAATGATAAAAAGAAATAAAATGAAAAAATATATAATATTATTGTTGATTCTGACAGGTTTGTCATCGTGTAATCATCACCAAGAAAACACCTATTGGGATTATATGGGCGACTTTGATATGTATTATTCAAAAGCCTATGAATCATATAGTCCGAATCCTGTTTTTAATGATGGAAAAACACTTCAAAAACCTGTTGAAGGAACCATAGCACGTGAATTTATGCCTTATCCTTTTAAAGATAAATTCGGTGATAAAGCCAAAGCCGGTGTATTGTTAAAAAATCCGTTAAAAGTAACGCCTGAAAATTTACAACGGGGCAAATTGAAATATGATATTTATTGTGCTATTTGTCATGGAAAAGAAGGAAAGGGCGATGGTCATTTAACCAAATTGGTTAAAAATGGCAAAAAATTGTATCCCGGTGTACCTGCAAATTTGACAGCAGGTTATATTCAAGCCAAGCCCGATGGTGAGATTTTTCATGTGATAACTATGGGATCTGCCATCATGGGGGCGCATGGCTCACAAATTAAAACGGATGACAGATGGCGAATCATTCTTTATATCAAGAATCATTTCAAAGTAAAATAATTTTAAAATTACGACAATGAAAAAAAGATTTGTATTTACAAAAAAATTAAAATCTATCAGCTTTGTATTGATGTTGATTGGTTTGATAACCGGAGTTTTGGCATACATGGGTGATACACATAGATTTTGGGCTAATATTTTGTTTAGCAACTACATGTTTTTATTATTGGCTTTGGGGGCTGCTTTCTGGATGTCCCTACAATACATAGCTGAAGCCGGTTGGTCATCAGCTTTTAAGCGTGTGCCTGAAACTATAGCGAGTTATATAGTACCTGCTTTCGTTTTTATGTTAGCTTTAGTGTTTTTCGGAATGAAGTATGTTTATCCTTGGGCTAATCCCGAAGGTCATATAGAAGATTTTGCCAAATATCCTGAGTTTAAAGAAATTTTGGAGGTAAAAGCCCCTTATTTAAATAAAAATTTCTTTATTATCAGAACTTTGATTTTCTTCTTGGTTTGGTTTGGAACGATTGGTATATTACGTAAATTCTCTAAGAAAGAAGATGAAGATAAACAGGGTGCTTTAAAGTGGTTTGAAAAAAGCCGTTTTTTCTCCAAGGTTTATATTTTCGCCTTTGCCTTGACCTTTATTTTTGCAGGTTTTGACTACTTGATGTCTTTGGAACCATTCTGGTATAGTACCTTATTTAGTATTAAAGAATTAATCTCAGGATTTTTCCATGCGTCTGCTTTAATTATCTTGATAGTTTATTTCTTAAATAAAAAAGGTTATTTTCCGTTTATGAATTCATCGCATTGGCATGATTTTTCAAAATACCTGTTTATGGGGTCTATTTTGTTTGCCTACGCTTGGTATTTCCAATATATGTTGATTTGGTACGGTAATATTCCCGAAGAAGGCGAATACTATTTTTTAAGACGTTTCCATTTCTCTCAAACTTTGTTCACTTTGAATATCATTATTAATTTTATGATACCTTTCTTGGTTTTATTGCCTAACAAATTAGCTAAAAATCCGAAAGTATTGCTGATTATGGCCATTACTATTTTACTAGGATTTGTATTAGATGTTTATCTGTCGGTATTTCCACCTTTGGTACATACCTTTGCAGGTGTGGGCGAACATATTCATCCGGTTTTCGGCTTGTATGAAATTGGAATTTTACTAGGATTTATAGGTTTATTTATGTTTGTATTCTTTAAGAATTTAGCAAAACGTAAACGTATTCTTCCTGTTAATCATCCATATATCGAAGAAAGTTTGTTGCATCATAATGCGCACTAAAAATATGACAATTATTGTACATCAAGCCGTTCTTTGTGAGCGGCTTTTTTTATTTGGCATAATTCTTTCATTTAGTCAAAAGTGTTTAGAAGGAAACAATAAAGAGGAAAACGAAGATGTTATTCTGATTCCGACATAAGTCGTAAAATATGACGAACGATGAGAGGAATCTAAATAAGTATAAAAAAATATCAGATAACTAAAAAAATTGTATTTTTGGATTAAATTAATGTCTTATGAAACAGCTATTTGTTTTAACATTTTTATTTTCAGCTTGGTTGGTGTCCGGGCAAGAAGATAACAAAGCGTCAAACAGATTTATTGTTACTAAAAAAGTGGATACTTTGCTTGCCAAACGAGCCGATTGTTTTCTAAATACCAAAACCAGTTTTAAATATTATCATATTCAGTTATACAACGGTCAAAGTATTAACAAAGCCCGTTCGGTAAAAGCAGATTTTCAATCTAATTTTCCAAATGAATCTGTGGTAATTGAATGGGAATCGCCGGAATTTAAAGTATGGGCGGGAGAATACGAAACCAAATTAGCAGCCGATCAAGCTTTGTTGAAAATGCGAAAAGCCTATCCCAATGCTTTTATTGTTAATCCGAAAAAATAATTTTGAAAAAAACTTTTTATTTTGAAAATCAAACTTTTAGTTGTTGGGAAAACAGATAACACCTGTTTACAGGAATTAATCTCCGATTATAAGAAAAGGATTAACAACTTATCCGGATTTGAAATGGTTATTATTCCTGATATAAAAAATAACAAAAATTTATCACAAAATCTACAAAAAGAAAAGGAGGGAAGTGCGCTTTTGCAAAAACTGTTGACTTCTGATTATGTAGTTTTATTAGATGAAAATGGCAAGAATATAACCTCAAGGGATTTTGCCGGTTTTTTGCAAAAACAAATGAATAGCGGCTTAAAAACTTTGGTATTTGTGATTGGAGGTCCCTATGGATTTTCTAAAAATGTGTATAAGCGTGCTAATTTTAAAATTGCTTTATCACAAATGACCTTTTCGCATCAGTTGGTGCGATTAATTTTTTTAGAACAATTATATCGCGGATTGGCTATTCTGAATAATCATCCGTATCATCATGATTAGTAGAGACGAATTGCAATTTGTCTCGTGTTTAATAATGTTGAATGTAGAGACTTTGCAATGTAAGGTTTGAATTGAAAATTACAAATTGAAGCAGTATAAAAGTTGGCTGAGTATCCCAACGACCAAGTATTTGAGATGAGCCGAAGTAGGTCGCTGAGTGTTCCAAACGAAGTTTGGAATGTACCGAAGCGCCGGCAATAAAAAAACTAAATAACCAATTAACTACAATATATATGAAAAATAGATTTCCAACAATTTGGCATTTTATCGTTATAATATTATATTTAATTCTTTTTACTTATCCAATATCAAAACTGCAAAATTTATTACCAAAATCATTGAGTGCTTGGGGTATGCTTTTAGCTTATGCCATTCCTATGTATTTAACTATTTGGGCTACACGACGCACTTTTAATAAAAAAGGTAAACTCAATTATACCCCCCGATATTTGTTTTTATTGCCTTTGGTTATTGTAGTGGCTTATGCTTTTTTGATCATTGGAGAATTTACAATTTATCTGCTACCTAAGCCTAGCGGATTTTGGAAAAATATCTTTGATGCCCTCAATAAAACCATGGCGGAAATATTTAATAACCGGATAGCCGGTTTTATTATGGTTGCTATAGCAGCACCTATTTTTGAAGAAATTTTGTTTAGAGGTATCATTTTAAGAGCCTTATTAAAAAAATATAATCCATATTTGGCTATTTTGTTATCAGCCATAGGTTTTGGAATTTTTCATATGAACCCGTGGCAATTCTTATATGCTACCGTATTAGGTTTGTATTTAGGATATATGTATTGGAAAACTCGCAGTTTATTTTACCCAATTGTCATTCATACATTACTCAATGCAACAGCATTTTTTATGGCACAATTTGTTGATTTACCCGGAACGGAAGGTATTACTGAACATTTGACAGGAGAGGATTTACAGAAATTTTTGGGATTAGTTGCTTTCGCTTTGGGGATTATTATTTCTGCGTGGTATTATTTTGAAAAATATTTTGCTCAAATTCCAAAAGAAATTGTTTTAGCCACACAAAATCCTCATAAGATTGATGAAATCAAGCAAATCTTACCGGCAAACTATCAGTTAAAGTCTTTAAAAGATATAGAATTTAATGAAAAACTAAAAGAAACCGGTAATACATTGGAATCTAATGCTTTACAAAAAGTGCGGCAAATATCCATACCTTACGATGTTGATGCCATAGCCGATGATACCGGACTGGAAGTGGAAGCACTTCATGGCGCGCCGGGAGTTTATAGTGCGCGTTATGCCGGTGATCATGCAACTGATGAAGAGAATGTGTATAAATTATTAAAAGACATGGAAGGGGTGGAGAATAGAGCGGCACAATTTAGAACGGTTGTAGCGTATAGCAAAGGTAACCAAGAACATATTGTTTCGGGAATTGTAAAAGGACATATAACCGATGAACCACGAGGAACCGGCGGTTTTGGATACGATTCGGTGTTTGTTCCGGAGGGCTATACCCAAACTTTTGCCGAGTTGGGTGAAGCAGAAAAAAATAAAATCAGTCATAGAGCGATCGCCTTGCAAAAGTTAAAAGAAAAATTAAAATAAAGGACTACAAAGTTAAAAACGCTTTAAAAATTCTTCTTTTACCTTTTTCAATTGTTCATAAGAAAAGGATTCTAAATTTATGCTAATTGTTTTACCGTTTTTAAGATGTAAGATGATTTCAAAAATATGTATTTCGTAGGAGTCAATATCTTTATATTTGACTTCTGTTAGTTTGTTTTTGGGCGTTTTAAAGATAATTTTATCGGTGTCAAATTTGACAAAATAGCTGTTGCACTTTGGAAAATATAAGAATAAAAAACCTATAATCAAATTTATACCTGATGTGATAAGTTGTCCAAAGTATTCCCAGAAATTTCCTCTATAACCTTTGACTAAATTTAAAATAATTAGAATACTTGAAACAATAATAATAAAAAGCCCAATAATACGATAATGACTGGAATTTTTGTAAGCATAAATGGTTTTCATTTCAAAAAAATCTATACAAAATTAATGCTTATAAAACAAAAATCCCTTGATTGATAGTCAAGGGTTTTTTGTATGTGAAAAAATCTATAACAAATTGTCACCGGTAAAACTTTCAAGATATTCGGCAACCCGTTTGGCAAACAAGCCGCCCAACATACCGTCAACGACTCTATGATCGTAGGAATGCGATAAAATCATTTTTTGTCTAATGCCGATCATATCACCATCGGGGGTTTCTATGACTGACGGCATTTTGCGAATAGCACCCAATGCCATAATAGCTACTTGCGGCTGATTAATAATGGCGGAACCGGCGATGTTGCCAAAGGTGCCAATATTGGTAACCGTATAAGTACCACCTGTTATTTCGTCCGGTTTGAGTTTGTTTTCGCGTGCGCGTTTGGCCAAATCGTTGACTGCTTTGGTCAAGCCGGTCAAACTTAGGCGGTCAGCATCTTTAATAACCGGTACAATTAAATTGCCACTGGGCAATGCCACTGCCATGCCTATATTGATATGTTTCTTTTTAATGATTTTGGTGCCATCCAATTGCACATTTATCATCGGATAATTTTTAATAGCTTTGATAATATAATAGATAAAAATAGGCGTAAAGGTTATTTTTTCACCTTCTTTGCGTAAAAATTCATCTTTTATTTGGTTACGCCAATTAACAATTTTAGTCACGTCGGCTTCAACAAAAGATTGTACGTGTGGCGAGACATGTTTGGATTGCACCATATGTTCGGCAATTAATTTGCGCATTCTATCCATTTCAATAACTTCATCACCATTTTCCAATACAATGCCTTTTGGTTGATTTACAACTTCCGGTTCGTGAGCAAAACTTTGCTTTTCAACAGTTTGAGTTGCCGGTTGTGTTGCTGCTTTACCAGATTTTTTGTCGGCGACATATTTCAAAATGTCATCTTTTGTAACGCGTCCATTTTTACCGGTGCCTTGTATTTGGTCCAGTTCTTGTTGACTGATGCCTTCTGTTTTGGCAATAGTTTTCACCAAGGGCGAATAAAATCGTTCGGGGGAAGAAGAAATTGTAATGTCTTGATTTTCAACTTTATTTTCGGATGTTTCTGTTACAGTTTCTTCTAATTCCGGATTCTTAATAATACCGGTTACCGGTTCTTCTTCTATTGCTTGATCTGTTTCTATGATGGCAATCACTTCCCCGATTTTTACCACATCATCTACCTCAAAAAAACGTTCTACCAACACACCGGGAACTTCACTGGGAACTTCCGAATCGACTTTGTCGGTTGCGACTTCCAATACGGTTTCATCTTCTTCAATTGTGTCACCTATATTCTTGTTCCAAGCTGTTATGGTTGCTTCTATTACACCTTCTCCCAACTTGGGTAATCTAAGTTCGTATCTTGCCATTTTATATATTTTTTACATCAGCGAATTTAAGAAATTTTACGGATTATTATCCTGATAAAATCTAATTTTTCTTAGGCTCATTATTTTATGATAAATTTTGGTGTCCGGTTTGAAATGACGATTTAATTTAGTCGTATCTCACATAAATGTTGGTATATTTAAACTTATATAATTGATTTATTGTCAATTATTTATAATTATGGCATATTATTTGAAAACAAATTAATGAGTTGGATGTTTAATTAAAAATTGAAGTTATGAAAAGATTTAGTTTATTATTAATCATTGTATGGTTAAACGGCCTGTATGCCAATCATGTTTTTCCGTCAGCATGGCATCGTTTGGACGAACCGGTGAAAATCCGTGAAAGACACGTTGACTTTTATATTTTCCCTGATGGTAGTTTTGATTTTAATGCCCATGGGTCTCATTATCAATATGCAGGACATACAGGGGTGTTAATACAACGAGACCGATACGGTAAAATAAGACGAGTCGGGAATATTTTTATAAATTACAACCGTTACGGGCAAGTGAGTCGTATTGGTCGAATATTTATCAAATACAACCGAAGGGGGTTGGTTGAACGAATCGGACACCGGTTTATTCTATATAACCGGAGGGGATATTATTTGGTAAGAAGTCACAGATATTATCGCCCGGGATATGTTTATGGAAGCACTTATTATTACGGCCCGGCTTGTAATATGCCTATTTATGAGAATAATTTTTCCTATGATGATGAGCCTTTTGAATATGGTGATGAAGAAATATATAATGATGATGATTATTACTACCGCTCGTCAAATCGTCAACCGGAAAGTGCTTCTTCAAAAAAAATACATAAAAACAGACGTCATTAATAAAAAAAAGAGGTTGTCATAAATACAAGGTAAACAGCCTCTTTTTTAAAAGAATTTTGACAAGTAATAACCCAATCCAACAGCAAATAGCCCCACAATTAAAGTCGTAAAAAAATACGAGAGGAATAATAAAAACTTGCCGTTTTGCAGCATCACCATATTTTCAAATGCAAATGATGAAAAAGTGGTAAAACCGCCTAAAAAACCGGCTATTAAAAGCGCTTGGTATTCATGGTTGAGATTTAAAGTTCGCAAGTTATATCCGGCTAAAATACCAATCAAAAAACTGCCGACCACATTCACCAAAAAAGTGCCGTAAGGCGTTAAAAAATCATTACGGTTGAGTGTTATTCCTATCAAATACCGAAAGGCGCTACCCAGTCCGCCTCCTACAAAAACCAACAAAACTTTTTGTATCATTCTACGGTCATTTCTTTGGGTTCTACTTCAATTACGGGGATATATAAATAAGTAATCCAATCAGCCGGATTTAAAGATTGGGTATGTCCTACGGCATAAACTTCAAAGGGATCTCTAGTTGTATCTGGAATAAATTGTTCATTTGATGCAATATATTGATAGCTCTTATCCCAAGCATCGCCAAGATATTTATAGGCGCCTTGATATTTGACTTTTAAATAGTGTCCGCCCGGGTTTTGTCCGGTTAAAATACCGGCATCGTTAACCGTAACTTTTTCTTTGGTCGGTATGCTGGCGGAAAAAATAACCGAATTATTAGCTTTGTCCCGTTTGTGGTATATTACAAATGGTTTGCCGTTGGTTTCAATTTGATTTTTTACGGCATAAATAATGACATCGGGTAGCAATTTGTCTAAATATTTGCCCAAACTATCCATTTTGCAACTGGCTGATTTGTAGAGATAATAGGTAGCACTTAAATCAACCGGTTTTAAAATAGTCGTTTCATGTTTAGCCACATCTTGATGAACCGACCGGTCTATTAATTCCAAACCACGCACCATTGCCGGTCCCATAAGTTCGTCCATTTGTTTGGCAAAGAAGCGTTGGGTCAAGGGCAATTCGCCCGACACCGTCCAACTAACGGAAACACCCTTATCATTAGGTTTTATTTGCCATTTGTATTCTTGTGTTGTTTCATTAGATGACAAAGATTGCACAATCAAACTGTCCGGTGATAAAGTCAAATTAGTTAATTTTTGCCGGTTCCCGTCGGCATCTGTAAACCGGAAATAATCGCCTTCTTTACCGGTTGATTCAGAAAATTCAAATTTGATTAATGAGTCTTTATCTTTCCAAGGCGCCCATTTATCCCAATTTTTAAGATTGGCTATTTGTTGATAAACCAAGTTTGCCGGTGCATTAATTTGCCGGATTCTGACCACTTTAAATTCACTATCCAATGAAATCAAGTAACCGCCTATAGCTACCCCAATGAGCAAAATCAGCAAGAAAAAATATTTAATTTTTTTGAGCATAAATCCAATATTTTGTGCAAATGTAAAGATTTTTTACAGATTAGCCCTGTTTTTTAGCAGCCATTCTATGGCTAATGCGTAGCCGTTTAATCCCTTTCCCATGATTGTATATACAGCTACTTCGCTTATAAAGGAATGTTGCCGGTATGCTTCGCGTTTGGTGATATCGGAAATGTGAATTTCAACTACTGGTATGTCTATCGCTTTAATACAGTCGGCAATGGCAATGGAAGTATGGGTATAAGCAGCCGGATTTAAGATAACAGCATCATATTGATTATCAGCTTCTTGCAACTTATCAATTATGCTGCCTTCATGATTAGTCTGGTAATAATCTATTTTATGTGTAGGGAATTTATTTCGTAATTCTTTAAAAAAATCTTCAAAACTTTGATGTCCGTAAATATCCGGTTCTCGTTTACCGAGAATATTCAAATTGGGTCCGTTGATGATGAGAATGTTCATTGTTTAATTATTTAATGCCGGTGGTTTCGATACATCCCGTCCCGACTTTCGTCGGGTCGGGACACTCAACCACCTTTGATTCTGCTTCATAGGTCACAACACTCAGCCACCTTTGTGAGTCGGGACACTGAGCCACCTTACTCAGCGCCCTTTAATACTGCTACAAAAGTAGGTCATTGAGTGGTTTTGCAACGTAAGGAGCAAAAGTGTACCGAAATGACCGGTTTTATTATTGTCATTTCTAATAAATTACAAATTTACGGTTTTTCGCGTAAACAAAATTTTTCTGTATAAAAATAACAAACTGATAAAATATATAATGTATGTGATAAAATAGGCAATGACCACGCCTTCCAATTGGTAATGCGGCATAAAAACTTTAGTCAAAATATAGAAAACAACCCAAAAACCGATTTCCGTAATCATATATTGCCGGACATGTGCCCGTGCCAACATCATAAAGGCAATGGTTAATGCAACTATATGAATAAAATCACCGGTTAATTGCCAAAAAAACAAGGATTTCATCGGAAGATATTCTTTTGAAAAAAAGAGAATAATAGCCCAATGTCGTAATAAGTAAATTCCGAGCATACCAACAAAAAATATAGGAAAAATCTGCTTGAAAAATTTCTTAAGCTCTGCTTTAAATTCCGTATTGGTATGGATTTTAGCCAGTTGCGGGTAATAATACAAGCTGAAAATCGGCGTAATGAAAGCCAAAAGCATACCCGATATTTTCTTGACACCGTCCCAATATCCGGCATGAACGCCCATATCATCCGGAAAAAAACTAAAAATTTGATTTCGAATCAAGATACTGAACAAGGGCGACACAATAGCTGTTACCAAAGCCATGATGATATAATTGTAGAGCCGTTTGTAATGGGCGTTTTTAGATTGTTTTAAGGAGAATTGCAGCACTTCAACCATATCGGCTCTAATAAAAAATAAAGTAGCAATAAAACTGATAATCTGACTGATGAGTATCAAAATCAAGGCACCGAAAATCTGATAACTCATAATCAAAAATATGGCTATAATGGCAGTTGCAATATTTGTGATAATATTAATGTAAGTTATCTTCTTGTATTTTTGAAAACCATTCAAAATAGCCATCAAAATAATGTTGATGGACAAAACCGGAATTAGAATACCGGTTAGTACAATCAACAAACTGAAATCACGCGTGCCAAATAATTGCCGATTGATAAAACTTGAAAAAGCAACGATAATAATGCCGGAAATAATAGACGTAATCAAGACGATTTTATATGCCGATGCCAGAAAGGATGATAACTGTTTCCGGTTATTTTGATATTTTGCCGAATATTTGGTAACCCCTTCCGTAATACCTAGCGTGGAAAAGCCCTGTGCGGTTTGTAAAAAATTGCGAAATTGTTCGGTCAGTCCGGTACCTTCCGGTCCGATATACACGGCAATCACCTTATTGATAATCCAACCGCTAATCATACGGGCAGCCACGGCTAAAGCGTTAAAAGCCGATATTTTTAACCAAATATTACTAACTACTATTTTTTTAAACTTGTTCAATAGCGATTAATTTTATCAATAATATAAAAAATTTCATTATCCGTTAAATTTTCCCGTATAGGTAAACTCAATATTTCCCGATGAATTTGTTCGGTTATGGGATAGCTTTCATGCCGCCACTCACTGTAAGCCGGTTGTTTATGTGGTGGAACAGGGTAGTGGATAAGCGTTTGAATACCGTGTTTAGCCAAATATTCTTTCAAATCATCTCGTTGCTTGGTGCGAATGGTAAATTGATGATAAATATGTGCTTGCTTGTCAAAAACGGGTAATGTAATTTCAGGATGACTGATGTGTTTTATATAGGTCGAAGCAATCTGTCGTCTTTTATTATTTGAAGAATCTAAATCCGGCAATTTCACATTCAAAAAAGCGGCTTGCAATTCATCTAAACGGCTGTTGATGCCTTTGTATTGACTGACGTATTTTTGTTGCTGACCGTAATGTCGCAATGTTTTGATAATCTTTGCTAATTCGTCATCGTTGGTAGTTACCGCACCGGCATCGCCCAAAGCTCCGAGATTTTTAGTCGGGTAAAAACTAAAAGCGGCGGCATCGCCCAAATTGCCGGCTTTGCGGTTATTCCAAACAGCGCCGTGAGCTTGGGCAGCATCTTCCAATAATAGCAAACCATGGCTTTGAGCAAGCTCTGACAGCGTATCCCAATCGCTGACTAATCCATATAAATGTACCGCCAAAATGGCTTTGGTTTTGGAACTTGTTTTTTCTAAAACACGTTCAGTATCAAGGTTATAAGTGTTAATGTTTGGTTCGACCAAAACCGGTTTTAAGCCGGCTTGACTGATAGCCAAAATGGTAGCAATATAAGTATTTGCCGGCACGATGATTTCATCACCGGCTTGTAGTTTACCTAAAATTTTGTAAGCTTCTAAAATCAGACGAATGGCATCTAATCCGTTACCGGTACCTATGGCATATGCAGTACCG
>Ga0256832_1001569_pt1 | contig 15550 bp, 13 predicted proteins | sample 134614metaG_FD_190534 | JGI IMG/M metagenome (GOLD analysis project Ga0256832, IMG submission 190534) | Hydrothermal vent microbial communities from Lau Basin, Pacific Ocean - 134-614 | ecosystem: Environmental > Aquatic > Marine > Hydrothermal vents | place: Pacific Ocean: Lau Basin | collected...
CTTTTTCTTTTACAGGTTTTGGGTTTTCTAGCGCTTCATGAATTGGCGCATGGCCATGCCCAGCACATCATCCATGGCCGAGCCGTCTCCGTCGGCATCAAGCATGCGCCCGAGAAGACCCTGGGCCTGCTGTTGCACCCGCTGTTGTTGACGACGACCGCCGCCCAAAAGCCCGCCCAACAGGCCGCCAAGACCGCCGGAGGCTTGCGGACGTCCACCGCCCCCCATAAGCCCGGCCAGCTGTTCGGCGACACTGGGTTCCCGGGTTTGTTTGGTCAGTGAACCCATCGCCATGGTGGCGACCATAGGCAGCATTTTCTTGAGGATATCGGCGCCAATGCCGGTTTGTTTCTCTGCGTGGCTGGCCACAGCCCTGCTGACATCCTTGGAGCCGAATAAATGTCCAAGAATGGCATTGCCATTGTTAATCGCATCGGGATGGGCCAGTTCCTGCGGATTGTCCAGATAACGGTCATTCCGGCTCTTTTGCAAAGCCCCGAGCAGACCTTGCAGACGGTCAGGATCCCGGGTTTGCATTTTAAGCGCAGATGAAATAGCCGGCAGCAGGGCCTGAATGGCCTTTTGTGTCTGGTTTTCATCCAGACCGACCTGGCTGGCGACAGTTCGTGGGGCCTGGCCGCCACCGGCCTGCATGATCATATCAAGTAAATTTATTCCGGACATATCGTCCCTCCTTTCGTGTTACACATGAAAGCTTTGTAACAAACCCGCAATCATATTGCGAGTCCCAAGAGCACATGAACTGCAGACTATCAGGGGGGGGCCGTTTATGGCAGCATATAACCGCGTATCATATAATAAAGGGCGGCGGCCAGAACTCCGGACAGAGGCACGGTAAACACCCAGGCAGCAACGATTTTCCACAACATGGACCGTTCAATCAGCTTGGCTTTATAGGCTTTCTTGAAGCGGCGGCGCTGGGCCCAGCTGAACTCTTCATGCTTGGCCTTTTCCTTGAGCTCACGCAAAACACGTTTTTTCTCGGCAACGCTGGCCGCTTCAAACCGGGCCAGAAAAGCGGTGATGGTTTCCTCATCCTCGTTCTCGTCATGCATGTGCTTGCGGATTTTGGCGATATTGCGGTTATAGTTGGACTGCAAATGCTCGCGCAAAAAGCCAACGCCGAACACGGCCCCGACGGCAATATGGGTGGAGGAGACCGGCAGACCGTATTGCGAGGCAATAATCACGGTAATCGCGGCGGCCAGAGCGACACAAAAGCCGCGCGCCATGTCAAGCTCGGTAATCTCCTGACCGACGGTTTTAATCAGCTTTGGCCCGTAAAGCGCAAGCCCCGTGGCAATCCCCAGCGCCCCAATCGCCATCACCCAGAGCGGTATGGCGACTTTGGTGGTAATCGTGCCGGATCCGGCGGCATTGGCGACAGCCGTGTTGATGGCGGCCAGCGGCCCGACCGCATTGGCGACATCATTGGCCCCGTGCGCAAAGCTCAGGAAAGCGGCACTGACAATCAGGGGAATGACAAAGAGCTTGTCGACTCCGCTTTTGGAGTTTTCAAGTTTTTCCCCCTGTTTACGGAGTAGAACACCTGTAACAAAAAAGACGCCAACCCCGGCCACAAGGCCGATAAGCAGCGCCTGTGACATCGGGAATTTGTGAATATGCTTTAGGCCTTTGAGGACAAGATAGGTGGTAAAGGCCCAGCCCATGATCGCGAGATAGACCGGCACCATTTTTTGTGCCGCCTGGCGCTTGTTGTCTTTATAGAGAATAGTTCTTTTGATCAGCAGCAGGAAGCCGGCTGCAATCGCCCCACCCATGACCGGGGAGATGACCCAGCTGGCGGCGATTTTGCCCATCATCGGCCAGTTGGCCACGCCAAAGCCACCAGCCGCAACTCCGGCACCCAGCACACCACCAACGATGGAATGGGTGGTGGAGACAGGTGCGCCCATGGCTGTGGCAATGTTCAGCCACAGGGCTGCAGCCAGCAGGGCAGCCATCATCAGCCAGATAAAGGTCTGCACATCGGGTATCAGGTCTGGAGAGATAATATTTTTCTTGATGGTTCCGGTCACATCACCACCGGCAATCAGTGCACCTGCGGATTCGCAAATTACAGCTATGACGATTGCCCCCAATAGGTTGATAGCCCCGGCCCCATAGGCGGGGCCGACATTGTTGGCGACATCATTGGCCCCGATATTCATCGCCATATAGCCACCAATCACGGCGGCAATGATCAGGAGATGCGAATTCACGCCGCCGCCGCCAAAATGACCGGAAACAAACACATAAATGATGATGAGAAAAATGATTGCCAGGGCAAGCCGCCCGATATCTGCGATAGAAAAATTGATCAGTTGGCGTTTGGGGTTAACGGTGGGCTTGCGCATAATGTATCCTTACATAAGATCCTGGGTGACCGGATTGTCATCGAGCTTTGATATGAATTCTGTTTCACCGCTCCTGTAACAGGCGTGAAAACGATTCGAAAGCAGAAAAACAAATTATCCACGATTTTTTCCCGCCTGTTTACGACGTGTAAAATTCATGTGACTGAAAGGCTGTCAGCCCCCGTTTTCACCTGCCCTGGCAGCCGCGCCGCCGACTGTGAGGTTCTCAATATAGAGGGTAGGCTGGCCGACGCCCACAGGGACACTCTGTCCGGCTTTGCCGCACACCCCAATGCCCGGATCGAGCCTGGAATCATTGCCAATATGGCGGATCTGCGTCAACACGGTCGGGCCGTCGCCTATCAGGGTCGCCCCCTTGACCGGCTCTTCGATTTTACCGTTTCTGACCCGGTAGGCCTCGGTACACTGAAAGACGAATTTGCCGGACGTGATATCGACCTGTCCACCGCCGAAATTGGTGGCATAAATGCCGTCTTTCAGATCCGCGATAATCTCGCCCGCCTCCTTGTCGCCCGAGAGCATAAATGTGTTGGTCATGCGCGGCATGGGCGCGTGGGAGAAACTTTCACGGCGTCCATTTCCGGTCGGGGCCACACCGCTCAGCCGGGCATTAAGGCGGTCTTGCAGGAAACCTTTCAGGATGCCGTCCTCAATCAGGACGGTGCGCCCGGTCGGCGTACCTTCATCATCAATGGACAGCGAGCCGCGCCGCCCCTCCATGGCCCCATCATCAACCACGGTCACACCGGGGGCGGCGATGCGTTCACCAATGCGCCCGGCAAAGGCAGAGGTGCCCTTGCGGTTAAAATCCCCCTCCAGACCATGCCCGATGGCTTCATGCAAGAGCACGCCGGGCCAGCCAGGGCCGAGCACCACATCCATCGGCCCGGACGGGGCCGGGACGGATTCAAGATTGACCAAAGCGGAGCGCAAGGCTTCAGCGGCCACGGATTTCCAGCTCTGCTCATTGAGATAGCCCTGCCATTCGGCTCGCCCGCCGGTTCCGGCATAGCCGTTTTCGCGCCGGCCCTTGTGTTCAACGGTCACAGAGACAGACATGCGCACCAAAGGGCGGTCATCCTGATAGGTCTCTCCGCCTTGGCGCAGGATCAGAATATGGCGGCGCGAGGCGGCGATGGTGACGCTGACCTGAACCACGCGGGGGTCTTTGGCTCTAAGCCAGGCATCAATCGTCTGCAAGAGCTCGACCTTGGGCAGGAAGCCCGGCGTCTCAACCGGATTGATGGCGGGGTAAAGCGCCCGGTTTGTGCGAGGGGGGTGGGCGGCCTGATGTCCCGCTTTGCCCTGCTTGGCCAGAGATACGGCGGAGGCTGCGCGCCTTAGGGCCGCACTCGTGAGCTCTGTGCCCTGGGCAAAGCCTGTCGTTTCACCCGCCACGCAGCGCAGGCCGAAGCCGCGCGAGGTATCAAAACTGGCGGTCTTGAGCCGCCCGTCATCAAAGCTTAGGGCTTCCGACGTGCCGCGCTCCAAAAACAGCTCACCGTCATCAGCATCCAAAAGGACATCATCAAGAATCGCTTCCGCCAGCTGTGGCGTCAAATCACAGTCTTCAAAAACAAAATCAGGGCCGGGGCTTTGGTTTTTTGTATGCATATTGACCTTGTAAGGATAAAAAAAATGATGTCGCGCAAAAAAAATAAAAAGTCTGGGGGCTTTTGCGAAATTATCGCTTGTCATGCAAGCCCCAAGGCCATATTCAGGGGCCATTCATTGCGACGAAATAACGCACAGGGTGCGACAATTTGTCCATTTTGAATGCTATGAGACGTTGGGGACTTGTGCAAGTCTGGGGACAGGCTGGCCAAAGACCGGATTTTGAGAAAGAAAAGTGAGGGGATATGCGTAATTTGCGTTTCATCGGCGGTACTGGTTTGTCAGCGACGGCCCTGTCCTGGGCAAATCTGACATTCGCTGCCAACAAAAATGGCCCGACAGATGGCGGGCTGGGCATGCAAAGGGCGGTGACACCCGTGATGGAGTCCATAGTCAGCTTCAATAATGTCTGGCTGGTGCCGATCATGATCGGGATTGTGCTGTTCGTGCTGGTTCTCATGGTCTTTATCATGTTTCGTTTTCGTGAGAAGGCGAACCCGACGCCGTCCAAAACCACGCACAACACCATGCTTGAAGTGGTCTGGACGATTGTTCCGGTGATTATTCTGATGGCGATTGCCGTGCCGAGTATCAAACTGCTCTATTATCAGGATGTCATCCCCAAGGCGGATTTGGTGGTCAAGGTGACCGGGGACACCTGGCGCTGGGAGTATTCCTATCCGGATTATGAAAATGTTGATACCATTATCTCCAACATTGTCGATATTCCGGTTGAAGAGAAGCAGGGGCTGACCCATGCACAAATTATCAAAAAGATTGAAGCGCGTCCCGCCGATGAGCCGCGTTTGAATGGCAGGCCGTATCTGCTTGCCACTGACGCCCCATTGGTTGTGCCGGTGGATACAACGATAAAAGTGATTGTTACGTCCAACAATAATATCCATTCTTTTGCCGTGCCGCAATTCGGCATCAAAATTGACGCCGTACCCGGTCGTCTCAACGAGACCTGGTTTAAGGTCAACAAGGGCGAAGAAGGGCAGACCTTTTACGGCCAGTGCTCGGAGATTTGCGGCATCAACCATTCTTTTATGCCGATTGAGGTCAAGGTTGTCTCCAAGGACGAGTTTAGGCGCTGGATTGCCAATGGCGGCAGTTTCGGCACACAGGTTTCACAAAATACACAGGGCGCGGTCAAAACCGTCGCCGCCAAATAGGAGGTCATTATGGCTGTTACGCATCCGGAAGAAGTGGGCGCACACGAACACAAGCCACCGTTTCTGACGCGCTGGCTGTTTTCCACCAACCATAAGGATATTGGCACGCTTTATCTTATATTTGCCATCATCAGCGGGCTTTTGGGCGGTTATCTGTCCTTTATGATCCGGCTGGAACTGATGGAGCCGGGCTTTCAGTATTTTCCGGACGGGCACGCATTCTCCGCCTTTGCCACGGCGCACGGACTGTTGATGATTTTCTTTATGGTCATGCCGGCGGTGATTGGCGGTTTTGGCAACTGGTTTGTGCCTTTGATGATCGGGGCGCCGGATATGGCGTTCCCGCGTATGAACAATCTGTCCTTCTGGCTGTTGCCGGTGGCGCTCATCTGCCTGATTGTCTCCATGTTTATGCCAAGCGGGACAGGAGGCCCGGGTGCGGCGACGAGCTGGGTGATGTATCCACCGCTCGCCACAAGCGGGCATCCCGGACCGGCCTTTGACTTTGTCATTATCGGGCTTCTGGCGGCAGGCTTTTCGTCGATTTTCGGGGCGATTAACTTCATCACCACCATTTTCAACATGCGGGCACCAGGTATGACCATGCACAAAATGCCGCTGTTTGCCTGGGGGGTTCTGGTCACAAGCTGGTTGCTGCTTTTGTCTTTGCCGGTTCTGGCGGCCGGTCTAATCATGGAATTTACCGACCGTAATGCCGGGACAGGTTTCTTTGATCCGTCCATGGGCGGGGATCCGGAAATGTTCCAGCATTTGTTCTGGTTCTTTGGCCATCCGGAAGTTTACATTATGATCCTGCCGGCTTTTGGCATTATCTCGCATGTCATTTCGACCTTCAGCCGCAAGCCGATTTTTGGCTATCTCGGCATGGCCTATGCCATGGTTTCCATCGGTGTGGTCGGCTTTATTGTCTGGGCGCACCATATGTACACGGTTGGCATGCCGGTCGGTCTCAAGGCCTATTTCCTGACCGCCACCCTGATTATTGCCGTGCCAACGGGGATTAAAATCTTCTCCTGGCTGGCGACAATGTGGGGCGGGTCGATTCGCTATACCATCCCGATGCAGTGGGCGCTGGCCTTTATTTTCCTGTTTGTCATTGGCGGGGTGACCGGTGTGTATCTGGCCAATCCAGGTCTGGATACGGCGGTGCATGACACCTATTTTGTGGTTGCCCACTTCCACTATGTCCTGTCCATGGGGGCCGTATTCGGTATTTTTGCAGGCTTTACCTACTGGTTTGGCAAGATGAGTGGCTATCTTTATAATAAATGGCTGGCGGCCGCTCATTTCTGGTTCTTCTTTATCGGTGTGAATCTGGTGTTTATGCCCATGCACTTCCTCGGCCTGCAAGGCATGCCGCGCCGTTATGTCGATTATCCGGATGTGTTCGCTTTCTGGAACAAGGTGTCTTCTATCGGTGCGATGATTACGCTGGTTGGGGTCATCTTCTTCATCCTGTGGGTGATTGAGGCCTTTATTGTCCGCCGCAAGGCACCGGCCAATTACTGGGGTGAGGGGGCCAATACGCTGGAGTGGACATTGTCCTCACCACCGCCTTTCCACCAGTATGAGAAATTGCCGCAAATCAAATAGAGACGCATAGATTATGAACGATATGGTTCAGTCAAAAACCGATCTGTCCCTGGGGCTCAGCCTGGCTGGCCCTGAGGATTATCTGGCCCTGATGAAGCCCCGGGTGATGAGCCTGGTGGTGTTCACGGCCATGATCGGTTTTGTCTGTGCACCGGGCTCTGTACCCTTGTTACAGGCACTGGCCTCTATCTTCTTTATTGCCCTGGGCGCGGGGGCGGCCGGGGCGCTGAATATGTGGTATGACCGCGATATTGATGCGCTGATGACCCGTACCCGCAAACGGCCATTGCCTGCGGGCAAGATGGAACCTGCCAGCGCACTGGCCTTTGGTCTGGTGATGAGTGCTCTGGCCGTGCTTGGCCTGTCTATCTCTGCCAATTATCTGGCGGCAGGACTTCTGGCCTTTACCATCTTTTATTATTTCGTCATTTATTCGGTGTGGCTGAAGCGCCGCACACCGCAGAACATTGTCATTGGCGGGGCGGCAGGTGCCTTGCCGCCTCTGGTCGGCTGGGCAGCAGCGGGCGGTGGTATCACGCCTGAATCCCTGGCCTTGTTTCTGGTTATTTTCCTGTGGACGCCACCGCATTTCTGGGCTCTGGCTTTGTATAAGCAGGGGGATTATGGCAAGGCGGACATTCCGATGTTGCCCAATGTCAAGGGGGCGGCGGCCACCCGAGCGCAAATTTTCCTCTATGCTCTGACGCTGGCCCTGTCCTGTGCATTTCTGGCAACAACATCACTGGGTTCTCTCGGATATATCGGGGTCGCGACCATTATGAATGCGGTCTTTCTCGTTCTGGCCTGGCGCGTCTGGCGCTCCCGGGCTGGAGACAGTCTCAAAGGGCTGGATGAGCCGTCTCTTTACAAGGTCAAGGTCGGCGAGAAGGCGGCGCGCAATCTGTTTGCCTTTTCCATCCTGTATCTGTTTGTATTGTTTGGCGCTGTTGCGCTTGGACAGCTTGTGCAAGGAGGGCTGTCATGAGTGATCCGCAAAACCCGGAGGTCACAGGCTATGTCAGCCCGACCGAGGCCCAGTTGGCGGCCCGTTCAAGGCGCAATCTGGCCATTGCAGGTGGTCTTGCCGCTTTTGTTATAATCGTCTTTTTGATGATGCTCTACAGATTAGAGGTCTATGGGCTATGAGTGCGCAAAAAACCCAAAATACAGCTGCGAACAAAAATCGCAAAATGGTGAAAATTCTCTCGCTTGTGACCCTGGGCGCGCTTGGTCTCGGCTTTTCCGCCAAGCCGCTTTATGACACTTTTTGTAGTGTCACCGGTTATGGCGGCACGACGCAGGTGGCAGACAAGGCCAGCAAATCGCTTCTGGATCGGGAGATCACCGTACGTTTTGATGCCAATATTGACAGTGATCTCGGCTGGACATTCACACCGGATCAACCCAGCGTCAAGGTCAGGCTCGGTCAGAATACCCTGGTGTATTATACTGCTCATAATAACACGGATAAAACCATTGTCGGCACAGCCAACTATAATGTGACCCCCTATAAGGCAGCCCCGTATTTCTCCAAAATTGAATGTTTCTGCTTTACCGAGCAAAGCCTGGCTCCGGGTGAGACAGCGCACATGCCGGTGCTGTTCTTTGTCGATACGGAAATGGCGAAGGAAGAGCGCATGAATGATATTGATACCATCATTCTCTCCTATACCTTCCACAAGGCCAAGGCGGTAACCGGTGATGTCATCACAACGGCGGAGCGCGAACAGCATAATGCCGAGGCGGTCGAGATGGCCAAACAGATTAAACTTGAAGAGCAAAACACGACACAAAATAATATGCAAGGGAGGGGCTAATGTCCGATCACGCACTGGAACATGATTATCATCTGGTAGAGCCGAGCCCGTGGCCGTTTCTCTCGGCAGTTGCCGCCACGGTTTGGGGGCTGGGCATGGTTGTTTTCTTCAAAGGTCTGTATCCGCGCACACCGGAGGCCGGCGACGGACTTAAGGAGTTTTTCTTTTCACGCGGCATGGACATGTTTGGGTCCGAGAAGGTCTCAAATGGCGGCTGGTTTTTCCTGGTTTTGGGATTGCTAATGGCGGCCTTTGTCATGATTGGCTGGTGGCGCGACGTTATCAAGGAAGGCGATGCAGGTGATCACACACCGGTTGTGCAAATCGGCCTGCGCTATGGCATGATTTTGTTTTTGATGCAGGAGGCAATGTTCTTCGTCGCCTGGTTCTGGATGTTTTTTGAGTTCGGCCTGTTCCACGAATTCCGCGCCACCTGGAATCCGGATATTCTTCCCGATGCAGCCGCCTATGCCAATAGCTATGGTCTGAACGGGGCGGGACAGGAGATCGCCACGATTAATCCATGGGGACTGCCTTTGCTTAATACGTTAATCCTGCTGTTGTCGGGCACAACCGTGACCTGGGCCCATCATGCCTTTATCAAAAATGACCGCAAGAGTGCGAGCCTTGGTCTGGCCCTGACGATTTTGCTGGGGATTGTCTTTACCATCCTGCAGGGTGTTGAATTTGCTGAAGCCTATGCACATCGTCTGACAGAAACGAACTGGTTCGATACCAGTGTCTATGGCTCAACTTTCTTTATGGCAACCGGGTTTCATGGTCTCCATGTGATTATCGGGACGATTTTCCTGTTTGTCATCTGGCTCCGGGTCAAAAATGGCGGCATGACGCCGAAACAGCATTTCGGCTTTGAAGCCGCCGCCTGGTACTGGCACTTTGTTGATGTGATCTGGTTGTTCCTGTTCACCTTTGTCTATATTGCCTTTGGCATGAATTATTGATGAGTGAACAGCAACACAGCAAATCGGAAATGCTCAAGGCCGGCCTTCGTGGCCGGTGCCCGTTTTGTCATGAAGGGCCGCTGTTTGACGGCTATCTGAAATTCGCCAAAGCCTGCCCATCCTGTGGGGAAAGCTTTGAGATTGAAGATGCCGGGGACGGCCCGGCCGTATTTGTGATCTTTATCGCCTCGCTGATTGTCGTGCCCATGGCCCTCGTCTTTCAGATGGTGTTAGGCCCGCCAGTGTGGCTGACCTTGCTGATTTGGGTGCCGGTGATTGTGCTGGTCTGTCTGGCTCTGCTTAGGCCATTCCGGGGGGTGATGTTTGCCGCGCAAGTCATGAACAAGGCCGAGCAAAGCAAATGGGACAGTCATCATTCTGACGACTGAGATAGGCAGAAAGGCATTGCCGTGAAGCTGTATTTCAAACCCATGCCCTGGCTGAGCCTGATCACTCTGGCCTGTCTGGCGTTTCTTATCTATCTGGGTAACTGGCAGCACCGCCGCCTGATCTGGAAAACCGGTTTATTGCGCCAAATCGATGAAGCCGCCAATGCCGCACCATTGGGCTCACTGGCAGAGGTGGAAGAACGCCTTGCACAAAACAAACCGGTTGATTTTCAACGTATTGAGCTTGAGGGTGAATTTATAACAGCCGGGAAGGGTGAGAGCTGGCCGTTCCATTTGATGCGCTCTGACGGGAAAACCTATTTCTGGCAGCTCTACCAGCCATTTCAAAGCGCAGGCCGGCTGGCCTTTGTCGCGACCAAAAAGTATTCAGATCATCAAAGAACAAATCCCCCCGCCCCCCACAGCGGCCCGGCCCATATTGTCGGCTATGTCCGTCTTGTCCGCCCGCACAGCCGGTTTGTGCCCAAAAGCAGGCCTTTGGAGAATGCGTGGTACGCCTTTAACGATGTGCCGGAAGTGCTTGACTGGGCCAGGGTCGTGAGCGGCAAACAGGTTGAAACCCGTTACTATATTGATCAGGCTGAGGGTGTCAGCTCCGCCTCTGATCTGCCAGTGCGCAAGCCCGAATTGCGTAATCATCATCTTGATTATATGCTGACCTGGTATAGCTTTGCCTTTATTCTGTTGATTATTTATTTGCTGATCCATAAGAAAGCCGGACGCTTGGGAATAAGAAAGACAACATCATAGAAAGCCGATTATGTCAAAGCGGGGCCGCTTGCCAAAACCGATATTTGAGCCGTGTCAGGGCGGCGGCGTCATTTTGCGTGTGCCCGTCTGGGCCGATTATGAGGACTGGGTCAATCTGCGCCGGGAAAACCGGGCCCACTTACAGCCCTGGGAGCCGATGTGGAAAGAGGAGCATTTGGGCCGACAGGCCTATAAGGCCCGTCTGGCCCGCTTCAAGTCAATGATTTCCCATGATCAGGCCTACCCGTTTCATCTGTTCAAGGCGGATCAGAATAAATGCCTGATCGGGGCGTGCAATCTGACCAATGTCCAGCGTGGCTCGCACCAATCCGCCCATATCGGCTATTGGGTCGGCAAGGCGTATGGGCGGCAGGGCTATGCCCGCGCGGCCGTTCAGGCCGCCCTGCGCTTTGCCTTTAATGATCTGGGCCTACACCGCATTGTCGCCGCCGTTCAGCCGAACAATACCGCGTCCATTCGCCTGCTCAAAAGTGCGGGTTTCACACATGAAGGGGTTGCCCGTTCCTATCTCAAAATTGACGGCCACTGGCAGGATCATGAGATGTTTGCCAAACTTTCTTCTGACTGAGGTTCATCACCCTTTTTATCTTGCTCTAAAGAGGTGGTGAAATTGATCCAGGCCTGGCGTTTGAAGAGATGCAGAAAGGCCCGCCGGATATCTGCGCCAATCGCGTATAGGGCCGGGACAAACAACAGGGTGACAAACAAAGCGAACAGCACCCCAAAGGCCAGCCCGATACCGACCGGAATCAGCCATTTGGCCTGTAGGGAGCGATCGGCAATGAGAGGCAGCAGCCCAACGAATGTTGTCAGCGAGGTCAGAAGGATGGGCCGGAAACGACGCACACCGGCCTGCACCAGGGCCTGAGCTCCGTCCACCCCCCTGTCTCTGAGTTTGTGGACATAATCAAGCAAAACCAGATTGTCATTCACGGCCACACCGGCGGCCGCACTGATGCCGAGATAGGACAGCAGTGAGAGTGGCAGGCCCAACAATAAATGCCCGATCATCGCACCTGTAAAACAAAATGGAATCGCCGCCAGCAGGATCAGCAGGGGTTCAAAATAGGAGCGGAAGGCCACAGCCACCAGAAAATAGGCAATGCCGATGGCCAGAAGCCCCAAAACACCAAGCTCTTTGACAAATTGCGCCTGGCCTTCCGCCCGTCCGATATTGCCGCGTGTCACTTCGGGGTGGCGTTTGTCAAACCCGTCAAAGAAATCGTTTTTCAGGGCTTCGCGAATTTCACTTATACGTTCCGGCAGGACTTCAGCCGAGACAACAATGGCGCGCTGGCGCTCCCTGCGCAGGATTTGGGCCACGCCCTTGCCGAAACGTAACTCGGCCACTTCGGCCAGCGGGATTTGCCGCCCGTCCTGTGTGCGGATTTTGACCTGGCCGAGAAATTCCAGACTGTCGCGGTCGCGCTGCGGATAGCGCACAAACACACGCACGTCCTGGCCATCACGCGGCAGGCGCTGCACCTCGGCTCCGAAAAAACCATTGCGAAGCTGTCGTGCAACATCGGAACGTGTGATGCCCAGAGCCTGTGCACCGGGTTTAAGATCAAACAGGATTTCATCGGCACTGCTTTCCGTATCATTGATGACGTTATACACCCCTTTGAAGGAGCGGAGTTTGGCCATCAAATCCTGAGCCGCCGCATTTAAGGCGTCCGGGTCTTTGGCATTGAGCACATATTGAATGGCCGGGCTGTTATCACCGTCCTGGTATTCGACCTTGATGGTCTCGGCGTCCGGGATATCCCCGATCAGCGCGCGCAGGCGGTCAGCTGTTTTTTCAATCGACAGGGAACGGGTTTCAGGCGGGACAAGTTTGACCAGGGCCAAAACCTGATTGTCGCGTGCGCGTGTGTACCAGTTCTCAATCAGCTTGCCCTTACTGGCTGTTGTCTGGTCTTCGGCTTTTGTATTGATCTCTCGCTCCAGTGTCCGTTCAGCCTCCTGCACACGTTTTAACACCTGTAAGGTACGGGTATAGGGCGTGCCTTGCGGCAGATCGATGGTGATGGTGATTTGATCTGATTCCGGGCTGGGCTGGAACACGGTTTTGACCAGACCATTACTCAGAAGACCGATAGAGAGCACCATCATGGCGATAAATCCGGCGGCTGTCAGATAACGCCGACGCAGAACAAATCTGATAATGGGCTGATAGACCTTTTGTGCAAAATAGATCAGGGAGTTTGACAGGCGGGTTTGTAACCGCGTCAGTGGGTTTTTGGGGTTGGCGGGTTTCAGGTGTGAGAGATGGGCGGGAAGAATCAGCAGGCTTTCAATGAGAGAAAATGTCAGGGCGAGAATGACCACAAGCGAGATGGCGCGGGTAAAGGTCCGTGCCGGGCCTGAGAGAAACATCCACGGCGCAAAGAAAATCATTGTGGTCAGAGCGGCAAATATGACCGGTTTGACCACCATATTAACGCCATTGACTGCCGCCTGCAGACCGGTTTGTTCCCCGTTCAGGTTGTCTTCAACATTGGTGTGAATGGCCTCACCGACAATGATGGCATCATCAACAATAACCCCGAGCACCAGCAAAAAGGCAAAGGTGGAAATCATGTTAAAGGTGACATCAAAACTTGGCAAAAGCGCCAACCCGCCGGCAAAAGCGACAGCAATGCCAAAGGCCACCCAAAAGGCGATAATGGGCCTGAGGAACAGGATCAGGGTGATAAAGACGAGGATCAGCCCCATGAAAAAATTACTGCCAATGGCATGCATGCGGTCTTTATATATTTTGGAATTGTCATTCCAGATTCGCATGGAAATACCGGGCGGCAAATCATCCTGGTGTGATTTGACATAGTCCAGGACTGTATTTGACATTTTGACAATATCCATATTCGGCCCGGTCATGACGGAGACAAGGATTGTCGGTTTGCCGTTCATGGTGGCATTGAGATGAACCTGCTCAAACCCGTCAATCACTGTGGCAATATCCTTTACGCGCAAGGTCGAGCCGTCGGCATTCTGGCGGATGATGATATTCTCAAAGTCTTTTTTGCTATCGGCGAGATGGCGCGTGCGCAGCTGGACATTGCCCACCTGTGTACGAATAATTCCGGAAGAGGCGTTCAGGGAGTTGGCGCGCACGGCATTGGCGACATCTTCGAGGCTCAGACCATAGGCTTGCAGATTGGCTTCGCTGACTTCAATAGAGACTTCCTCGCCGCGACTGCCAAATGTCTCAACACCGGGAATATAGGGCAGCATTGAGAGCTCGCGGCGGATTTTTTCAGCCGTGCGTTTGAGCAGACGCTCATCAACATCCCCTAAAACGGCAATCCGCATGACTTCATTGCGGTTATTCCAGGGGATGACGCGTGGTGGTTCGGCGGCGGCCGGGAAGGTGCTGATGCTGTCCACACGTCGTTTAACGGTTTGCAAGAGCACGTCTTTGTTCACATTTGACTTGCCATTGATATAGACAGTGCCAACGCCTTCACTGGCGGAAGACCATAATTTGTCCACCCCTTCAATATCGGCGACGGCCTCTTCAAGGCGGGTAACGATCTGCTCCTCGACATCCTGGGGCGAGGCCCCGATCCAGACGACACCGACCGAAGCACCGGGGACTTCGACATAGGGATTGATTTCACGCTTGTTCATGAAGAAGGCCAGAAGCCCACTGATCAGGATGATCACCATCAGCAGATTGGCGGCGACTTTATTGCCCGCCCACCAGGAAAGAATATGTTTCATTGTCCGTCCTCCCCCAGGCTTTCAGTGTCATTTCTTTGGGTATCCGCACGCTCAATCCGCATGCCGTCTGCCACCCCCCGGATTGGTGAAATAATGACATTTTCACCGCCTGTGAGGCCTGAACTGATGACAACGCTCTCCCGGCTTGTCGCCCTCACGGTTACGGGACGGATAGACAGCGTGCCGTCATCGCGAGCAAGATAGACCTTGTCTTTGCCGCGCAATCCGGCGCGTGGGATAATGATACTGTTGTCAACCTTCTGTCCTTTAATCGAGGCCTGGACAAACAGGCCGGGGGCAAGCGGGACGCCCTGGTCTGCCCCCTGACCATAGGGATCACGCACATTGACATAGGCAAACAGCAGGCGCGATTTGGGATCAAAACTGCTGGCCGTGCGGACAAGTTCTCCCGTCCAGTGATGCAAACGGCCCGAGATTTTGGCTGTCAGTTCCACCTTTGGCCCGGGGTGTTGCGCATCACTTCTAAAGCCGACACCCAGACCGAGCCGGGCCAGATCACTGTCTGTGAGCGGCAGTTTAATCTCGACCGTATCGACCGCAAACAGGCGGGCGACGTTCTGACCGGGGGCAAGGGTATCGCCCAGTGCGACCTTCTTTTGGAGGATGCGGCCCGTAAACGGGGCGGTAATGCGAGTGCGTTTAAGCTGCAACCGGGCTTCATCCAGAGCCGCGCGCGTGGCTGCAATCCGGGCTTTGGCTTCTGCCATTTGCGGCTTGCGCAGGGTCAGATCCGAGGCTGGCCCCTGGCCAAGGTCTTCCCAGTCCTTTTTGGCAATCTCTGATTCAGAGATTTCGCGTGTAAGCACGGTCTGGGCCTGCGCAACACTGGCCTGTGCCTGTGTGACCCTGAGCGCATAATCTGCAGGGTCAAGCCTGAGCAGAACCTGCCCCTTGCGCACATGACCGCCTTCAACGAAGTCCGGCGAGACCCAGATGATTTGCCCGCCAACCCGGGCACCGAGATCAGTTTCTGTCAAAGCCCGGACCTCTCCCTGTGATTTAACCGACAATATGGCGGATTTGACCTCGGCGCGGGCCGTG
>Ga0256832_1001570_pt1 | contig 15546 bp, 11 predicted proteins | sample 134614metaG_FD_190534 | JGI IMG/M metagenome (GOLD analysis project Ga0256832, IMG submission 190534) | Hydrothermal vent microbial communities from Lau Basin, Pacific Ocean - 134-614 | ecosystem: Environmental > Aquatic > Marine > Hydrothermal vents | place: Pacific Ocean: Lau Basin | collected...
TTTATAAAACCAAAGTTTACGGAAAAGCTGCTTGGTATTATCTTTTGTCCAAAGAGCCTAAAAAGGCTTTAGATAGCTCTAAAAGAGCTGTTTTGATGGGAGAGAATTTTGCTTACGAATTTTTGGCCGATTCCTATTTGATTTTGGGAGATTTGAAAAAGGCTAAAATAAATTATGATAAATTTAAAAATAGCATTTCAAACGCTACATTTTTCACAAAAAAGAGTTTTGAAATTTTAAGCAGGATATATAAAGATTTTGATAAAAAACAAGCTGAAAATTTTATGAAATGATTTTATAAATTATTTCTTAAAATAGTAAAAATATAAATAATCTTGCCGTAAGTTCTTCTTTTTAATCTTCTAAATTTTATGATATTTAAGTAGCATTAAAAATTTTTGTCTTTTGCTATAATTTTTTAAAAAAGGAGCGCTAATGTCAGATAATGATAACTATTTTTCTTATCAAAATCCGGAAATTATCAAAGATAGTATTTTTATAGGCTCTAAAGCTCTTGAAAACGCTCCTGAGATTGTCGGAGTTTCAACAGGAATTGAAGGGCTTGACGAGCTTTTTTTTACTCTTAAAGAAGAAAACGGCAAATTAGAGCAAGTCTCTCTTAAAGGAGTTCCAAAGTATAGCGTTTTTAATATTACGGGAGTAAGCGATACCGGAAAAAGTTTGATGGCGGAACAGTTTGCCATAATGCAGGCAAAAAGAGGAGATAAGGTGGTTTTTATTACGGTTGAAACTCCTGCTAATTTTGTAATAGCTTCTCTTAAATATCGGGCTCTTGCAATGGGGTATGATTTTAAGGAGTTTGAAGATAATATAATTTTAATTGATGCTGCAAGCTATAGCAGGCTTAGGGATAATATTTCTGATTTACTGGCAACCCTTGCTTATGCTATTAAAGAATATAAAGTTAAATTTACAGTTATAGATTCGATTACCGGTCTTTTTGAAAATAGGGAGATGATGGCAAGAGCTATTGTTAGAAGAGTTTATAATTTTCTTAAAAAGTGGTATCAAACAGCTTGGCTTATTAGTCAAAAAAGAAGTTCTCATGAAGAGCTTAGCGCTGAAGCGGCGGGCGGATATGCGGTAGGTCATATCGTGGATGGAACAATGATAGTGGCTAAAGAGCTTATTTTAACTCAATATGCAGCTAAAATATATAAAGCTAATATTGGGGATATAGTTCGTTTGTTTAGAATTGACGGATGCCGTATGAGTGGGCATGATACTAAAACGCACTATATGGAAATTACTCAAACAGGAATAGTAAAAATATTAGGGCCTATTAATTCTTAAAACAAAGGAGGAGATAATGATAGTTTTAAACGGTAATGAAATTGCGATAGATGAAAAGGGAATGGAAAGAATTGTAGAGAGGGTTTTTTTTAAATCAATAGATCTTTTGGGAGGAATAAAAAAACTTGCCAAATATCGCACACTTACGTGGCTTCCAAGTCTATCACGCGCAGCTTTTGCAATTGTCTTAAGAGAAGAGTATCTCAAAACAGAGGATGAGATAGCCGCATATATCGGACTTACGAAAGTTACTGTCCGAAATATTTTAAGAGCAGATTCCAATGCTGCGATATATAAAATAAGTCATATGGATGAATTGGAAGAGAGCGAAAAAAGGGAGCTTAAAATCCATATAGCAGGAGGTATTGCAAAACTTGCTTATAAACTTGTAAAAGATGGTCAAGATGCTCAAACTATACTTGATTTTTGCCATCAGATGACTAGCGAATCTATAAAAGCAATAGATTGTGAGAGTCCGTGGGCATACCTTGTGCTTAAACATACTAAAGGCATTGGATATCCCATTATGAATGCCGAAATTTTATCAAATCGTTTAAAAGATATTAAAATAAAAGGAATTAATGGAGAAGAGGTAGCTAAAGGGCTTTTTTATCCTATTAAAACTCCGGCTAAATTGCTTCATGAAATAAAAGAGTATCTTGATATGAAAAACGGAGTGTAAATAAGTTAATTTATCAAAGATAGATTATCTATACAAAGTTCTTTCCATGAAGATGTGGTATTTAATTCTTTGCACTTTTTAAAGAAGTTTTTTGCTTGGTTTGTCTCTTTTAATTTTAAAGAGAGCTCTCCCGCAAGGTAGAGAGCTCTGCTTTTATCATTTAAGTTTTTAACTCTATTTATTAAATTTTTTGCAATATTTAAAGCTTCTTTATTTTTTTCAGCTCTCTTTAGCGCTTCTATGTAGATAAACTCAATTTCTGGAGAGTATGGATGGAGCTTTTTTATATTTTGCAAATTTACTATTTTTTTTGCGAAATTTAAAACGCTTAATTCATCTAATTTATTTAGAGCAGCTTTTACGATTTGATAGAATATATCTATATTTTTAAAATCATCTTTATACTCTTTTTCAAGTTCATTAGCCTTTTTTATCATATCGGGATATCTGTTTAAGTTTTTCAAAGCATAGAATTCCAAATATTTAGCTTCTTTTCTGACAGGCTTTTTTAAAAGAGAGGAGAGAGATTTGATATCGGATAAAATTTCCAATATTTTTTCGTTTTTATTTTCATTTTTATATAAAGCTAATCCTCTGTATAGCCATTGAAGCTTATTTTGAAGGTTCTTTTCAAATTGATGCTTTCTGAAAATTTTATAAGCCTTTTGATATAGGGATAAGTTTAAATAGCACTCAAAAAGCTCTCTGTCATATTTTGAAGGTATTTTTAGAGAATATTTTTCTATAAGAGCGTTTGTTTTTTCACATCTGTTTTGCAAAAGATTTTCTATTGCATAATTTAAAGCCGCTTTTTTTATTATTTTTTCAACTTCCTTTTTTTTATTAGTTACGCTTTTTAACTCCTTTTCCATATCCAAAATTTGAGCATATCTTTTAAGCTTTAAGAGAAGTTTTGCTTTTTCGAAATACGCCTTTTTTACAACGTCTTCGTCTTGATAGTTTTCTATGATGTAATCATACTTTTTTAAAGTTTTTGTAGCGTTTTGATCCGGTTTTACCAAAACCAATAAATCAAGCCTCTCTTTTACAAAATCCACAAACTCTCCCAAAGGAAACATTTCTTCATACTCTTTGTAATATTTATAAGCCTTTTTTGTATCTTTAGCTTTGTCATACCAAAAGGCTCTGTTTTTTACCAGCTCTTCATAAAAATTAAATCTCTTTTTATGTTTTTTGGGAATTTGCTCTATTAGTTTATCGGCTATAACAGCGGCTACTTCGGGGAGATTGTTTGCGGCAAGTTTTTGGGCTATGTAGTATGCTCTTATTTTATCTTCAAGATAGAAATTTGGATTTGCTTTTAAAATTTTTAGAAAATACTCTTTGGCTTTTTTATATTTTGCAAGCTTAAAAAGCAGCCATGCGATTCTGTCAGCAGCCGTGGAAGCAACTTCTATGTTTTTTGTAGAGTAGTAGATATCTTTATACATCCTCAAAGCTTTTTTGGGTTTGGATTCAGCATAAATATCGGCTAAATATATTTTTGCAAGTTCGGTAAATTTGCTGTTTTTATACTCAGAAGTTAAAACATTTAAATAGTAAAGAGCATTTTTTTTAAGCCCGCTGTGGAGATAGGCTTTTGATAAAAGCATTAAAACTTCGGTTAAATTTGGATTTGAAGGAAATCTTTTTATCCATTTCTTTGCAAGGGAGGCTAAATCGGAATATGATACTTTTATTTTGAAATCTTTTCCATTTTTTAAAGATAAAAATTTATCCATCGCTCTCATCTTATAGAGCATAATTTCGCTCATAAAAAGAGTATCTGGATATTTTTTTATTATATAGTCGGCTTCTTTTATCACATCTTCATATTCTCTTTCTTTATATAATTTTTGAAGTTGATTATATGGTTTTATATCTATTTTCTCATTATAAGAGATTGGCTCTTTGTTTATATCAAGAGCTCCAATAAAGGGAGTTAGAAGATTATCGTAAGTTATTGGAAAATTTATTCCCTCTTTTTTCTCTTTTTTAAAATAAGAAAGCTCTTTAAAAGCTATAATTTGCCAATGGTTTGCTTTTTTTGCTTTTTTAGGAGAAATTGTTTTTTTTTCGTATAGTTTTATAGAGATCGGTATCATTTTAACTTTTGCTTTTGGAATTATAAAAATTCTATTTTTATCTATTTTGAAAGTGGCAAATTTTAATATTTTAGAGTCGTTATAAGTTATATTTTTATCCAGATTGCACTCGATAAAAGATAAATTTATATTTTTTACCACCTTTTTGCAGTTAAAAGGGATATCGTTTTTTATATGGATTATCTCAAATTCTCTATTATTATCTTTTGCTAAATTTACTGTAATTTCTAAAGAGAAGCAAAAAAGGGGGATTAAAAGCGAAGAGAGAAGAACTCTCATACGCTTTAAAAACCGCTTGCTTTTACGTATGCAGTGATAATCTCAAGCAAAGGATTGATAAGCAAGAATGCAAAAATAGTTACAACTGTGGAAAATCCTATAATAGTTTTCAAGGCTGTAGATGCATTTTTTACATAAATAGTTCCCTCGTTTTCGATAGGATCGTGCAAGAACATATAAACTACCAATTTTAGGTAGTAATAGATTGATATAGCGCTATTTATTGCCATAATAATTGCAAGCCATATAAATCCTGCATTAACGGCTGCTCCCATTAGATAAAGTTTTCCCCAAAATAGAGAAAATGGAGGAACGCCAGCTAATGACATCATAAAAAGTCCCATAACCACCGCGCCAAAAGGCATAATAGAAATCATTCCCGAAAATTTTGTATAAGGGTGGTCAAATCTGTCATGCCATATTTTGCTCTTATGTCTTGATACCCAAAGCATAGCGAAAGCTCCAAGGTTTGTAAACAAAAATAAAACCCAATACAAAAATAGAGCGCTATTTGCCTGAGTTGTTCCTATAACTATTGCGGCCATTACAAAACCGGCATGGCTTATTGAGCTGTATGCAAGCATTCTTTTAACGTCTTGCTGAACCAAAGCCATAATATTGCTTAAAGTCATTGTAATAACTACAATAGTGTATAAAACATATTGAACCCATACAATGTTTGCGTGAATTAAGAATTCAAAAATTCTTATCGCAACTACAAAACCTGCAATTTTTGGAACCACAGACATATAACCAGCAAGCGCAGCGCTTGAGCCCTCATACACGTCAGGCGTCCAAGTATGGAAGGGAACTTGAGATAATTTAAATCCCAAAGCCGCTATCAAAAATGATACAGCCGCTAAAACCGCTACTATAGGATCGTAATTTCTCGCCTCCAAAACAGGAATCATTTTTGCAATCTCTACTGTTCCAGTTAGAGCATATAAAATCAGTGCTCCCATTACGAAAAATCCAGCCGCCATAGCTCCCATTGTAAAATATTTGATTGCAGCCTCAAAAGATCTATCTCTGTTATGCATTGCTATTAGAGTATAAAGCGCCAAGCTTCCAAGCTCTAAGCCTATGAAAATCAAGATTAGATTATCGCTTGAGACCATAAACTGAAAACCTGAAATCATGAATAAAAATAGGGCAAAATACTCCGGAAAAGTGTATTCATGAAATCTTTTTGACGTAAGCGCTAATGGAATAAAAAGCATTGAGGCAAATAGAATAATTGCCTGAGACAAAATTGATATTCCATCAACCAACATTACATCAAAAAATCCTCTCACCGCTCCTTGATAACCTAAAACTGCTCCTAAGTCAAGAAGCAAAAATAGAATACTTAAAACTACATATAGCTGTTTTGATAGATTTTTTGCTATCAAATCTATACATAAAATAATCAAACCGCCGCTTATTAAAATCAGCATCGGAGCCAATGTGGCTAAATTCAACGATGCTATGCTTACTGAAATTGGCTCTAACATTATTTGGCCTCCTCGATGCTATTAGCTTTTTTTATTAGCTCTTTAGCCTCTTTTGTGATGGATTTTTTCTCCATTAACTCTATCATATTCTTTACGCTGTTGTCTATTGGATTTAATACCGGTTTTGGATATATTCCAAGATAGGCAACAAGCAATACCAAAGGAATTAAAGAGGCAAGCTCCATTTTATTTAAATCTTTTAAGTTTTTGTTCTTTTCGTTAGTTAGCTCTCCAAAGAAGGATTTTTTATATAAAGATAACATATATACAGCTCCCAAAATAATTCCTGTTCCGGCAAGGAAAGTCATTGTAGGAGATACTTTATAAAAACCTATCAAAGATAAAAATTCTCCGACAAAGCCTATTGTCAATGGAAGACCTACTGATGCCATTAACATAATTCCAAAGATTGTGGCGTATTTTGGCATAACTTTGGCAAGCCCTCCAAATTCGCTCATAAGTTTTGTATGTCTTCTGTCATATATATTTCCAACAAGCATAAACAATGCCCCGCTTACTATTCCGTGGCTTAGCATTAAGAAGATTGAACCGGTAATTCCTTCCGCATTCATTGCGAAGGTTCCTATGATAATGATTCCCATATGAGAGATTGAGCTGTAAGCGATAACCTGTTTCATATCCTCTTGCGCATAAGCTATCATAGCCGTGTAGATTACCATGATAATAGCTATTACGGCAATTGGAGTTATAAAATATATTGATGCGTCTGGGAACATTGGAAGAGAGAATCTAACAAAACCGTATGTTCCCATTTTCAAAAGAACAGCCGCTAATATTACAGAACCTATTGTAGGAGCTTGTCCATGTGCGTATGGAAGCCATGTATGAAAAGGAAACATCGGAACTTTAATCGCAAAACCGATAAAGAATGCGGCAAAAAGCCAAAGCTGAATATGGAAAGGAACCACCAAAAGCTGCCAATCTGGAATTGCAAAGCTCCAAACTCCAGTAGCTTGATAATATAGATAAGCCATATACAAAATACCAACGAGCATTATCAAAGAGCCGGCAAATGTGTATAGGAAAAATTTGATAGCCGCATAGATTCTAAGTTTAGCTCCCCAAGCTCCGATAATATATAGCATAGGAACAAGAGAAAGCTCCCAAAATACATAAAATATTATCACATCAAGAGATACGAAAACGCCAACCATTGTCATCTCTAAAAAAAGAATCGAGATGATAAGGTTTTTTACATCTTTCTCTATTGTCAAACCTATTAGTGCTATAAGCGTCATAAAGGTGCTTAAAATCACCAAAAACAACGATATCCCGTCAACTCCTAAAAAATAGCTGATTCCATATTGAGGAATCAGGGGAAACTGCTCTATAAATTGAAACCCCGGATTTTGGGAATCGAACCCAAACCATAAAACCAAAGATAGAGCAAATTCGATAAAAGCTACGGATATTCCGTAAGCTCTTATACTCTTTTGATCTATCATAAATCCAAACATCCCCGCTATAAAGGGAAAGAAAATCAGTAATGTTAATATAGAATCCATCTACCAGCTCCTTTATATGATTGCTGCTATTAGTAGAACAATCAAACCGATTGCCATCCAGCGTAACATTTTTGATAGATTACCGCTTTGAATAACTCTTGATTTATCTCCCGCGTCATATAGAGTTGTGGCGATAAAATCAACTGTTGAGTCAACTATTTTAAGATCAATATCTTTCCATGCGATTTTAGATAACTCTGCATAAGGTTTTGTAATAAATTTCTCATAAAGCTGAGGTATATAGTATTGATTGAAAAGAAGTTTGTATATCCATGTCTCTTCCCACTTTTTGCTAAAGCCGCCTCTACTGTATTTATAAACTGCAAATAAAATACCGCTTAAAGCCATAGTTAAAGTTAAAGCTATTAAAACATATCCTACTATATGAGGCTCTATATGAGCTTCGTAATCTGGCAATATAGCTGTTACATACTCTTTAAATGAGTGCTCGAAAAATCCTGAAATTACAGCCAAAACGCCAAGAGGAGCCATAGCCCACAGCATAAAAGCGTATGCTTCATGTGGATGAAAACCAAATCTTTTGTATCTCTCCTCTCCGAAAAATACAAGCATAATCAATCTAAAGCTGTAAAACGCAGTTAAGCCTGCTCCAATCCATAGCATAAACCATAAAATATAGGCATGTTCGCTAAATGCAACTTCCAATATTTTATCTTTTGAGAAGAATCCGGCAAACGGATAGATTCCCGCAAGCGCTAAAGAGGCTATAATCATTAAAATAGCCGTCCATTTCATTTTAGAATAGAGTCCGCCCATTTTTTTGATATTAAGCTCGTCATTCATAGCATGCATTACGTTACCTGCGCCCAAAAATAGCAAGGATTTAAAAAATGCGTGAGTCATTAGGTGAAATAGCGCAACCCAATACGCTCCAAGACCGGCGGCTACAAACATATATCCAAGCTGAGATAGAGTTGAATAGGCGATGATTTTTTTCAAATCATTATTTACAAGAGCCATAGTTGCGGCAAATACCGCCACAAATGCGCCCAAAGATGCAATAAACATTCCCACATTTGGAATAAGAGAGAAAACTTCGTTTGCTCTAACCACTAAATATACGCCCGCAGTAACCATCGTAGCGGCGTGGATTAGCGCTGATACCGGAGTTGGACCCTCCATTGCGTCCGCAAGCCAAGTGTGAAGTGGGAACTGAGCCGATTTACCCATAGCGCCGATAAATAGGAAGATTCCTATTAAAACTACAATTGAGATATCTACATTTGGAATATTTTTGAAAACTACATCATAATTTAAAGAACCTACATTCCAATAAATTAGGAAAAGGCCAATTAGCATTCCAAGATCGGCTATTCTGTTCATTATGAAAGCTTCGTTAGCCGCCCATGAAGGAGATATGGCAGGATAAATCTCTCTTGGCAAATCTTTTTTATAATACCAAAAACCAATAAGAAGCCAAGAGCAAAGACCGACTCCTTCCCATCCGATAAACAGTCCTAAGAAGTTATCACTCATTACCAAAACAAGCATTGAAAAAACGAATGCCGAAAGGTATGAGAAGAAGCGGTTAAATCCCTCGTCATGATCCATATATCCTATGGAATAGACATGAACCAAAGCCGAAACTGTAGTTACCGTAACCATCATTATAACAGATACCTGATCTGCTATAAATCCAAAACTAACATCAAAATTTCCAGCACTTATCCAATCAAACAGATTTACTTTTACTATATGCTCTTCATCCACATATCCAAGCAGCATCAAAGAGCTAAACAAAGATACAAATAAAAGAGCCGATGTTACTATACCGGTTATTAGATTTTTCTTCGACATTCCAAACATTGCCGCAAACAAGGAACCGGCTAATGGCGCGAAGAGAGTTAGATATACATACTTTTCCATATTCTACCCTTTCATTGATTGCAATGAATCAAGATCGATAGTTTGTTTTCTCTTATACCACAATACTAACAATCCCAAACCTACCGCAACTTCACTTGCCGCTACCGCGATTATGAAGAAAGCAAACATCTGGCCGCTTAAATCCCCTATATATTTTGAAACAGCCACAAATCCCAAATTAACAGCATTTAGCATAATCTCCGTAGAGAAAAATAGCATAAGAAGATTCTTTCTTCTAATTACGCCAAGCATTCCTATCGAAAAGAGTATTCCCGACAGCACCATATAGTGAGTTAGAGTTATCATTTCGCATCCTTTATATCAAACTCTTCGGCCTCTATTTTTTTATCCACTTCCGGCATCGTAGTGATACTTTGATCCATTTTTTTACTAACTAAAATTATTCCCGCAATCATTGCCACAAGCAGCATAACCGCGGCTACTTCAAAAGGAACAAGATATTTTGTAAAAAGAACATATCCCACCATTTGAGGATTTCCAACTCCCGGAAGCGAAGGATATAGAGCTTTTATATGATCTGAGATAAAAGGAGCCGACATTATCACTACTATCAATATAAAAGAGAGCGTGCCGAGAGTATAAATTATTCTCTTATCTTTTATATTCTCTTTTACATCTCTTGTAGTGTCAAAAAACATCATACCAAACGCATATAGAGCCATTACCGCTCCCCCGTAAACTATAATCTGAACGACTCCCATAAAATCGGCGTCAAGCATAAAGAAAAACGCCGCTATGAAAATCATACCTCCCGCAAGCGCGCTCATTGCATATAGAGCGTTCTTGCTAAAAACCACTATTAAAAACATTGCAACCGTTACAATCGCAAACAGATAAAAGGCTATTGCTTCAAACATGACTTTCCCCTAATACGCCAAAGGTGTTTTTTTAACATTTTCGTCGGCATTTTTACTTAAAGCGCCAAATCCCGGAAACTCTTTTTGCTTACCGGCTTTGAAGATATCGATAGGAGTTAGCATATCCTCCTTTAGTGCAAAATGAGCTCTCTGCTCGCTTGCGTTCTCATAATCTCCGCCGTGAACGATTGCAAGCTCCGGACACACTTCCGCACAATATCCGCAAAAGATGCATCTTCCAAAATTAATTGTATATTCTGTTACTGCTTTTCTGCTGTTTTCATCAATTTTTGTGTCCATTCTGATACAGTTTGCTATACATATCTTTTCGCAAAGCCCGCAACCGATACATCTCTCATTGCCGCTTTCCATAAGCCTTAAAAGCTTATGGATTGCTCTGTATCTTGGAGATATTGGAAGTTTCTCTGCCGGATATTGAACTGTGTGAATGTTAAACTTAATCATTTCTCTAAAAACTATCCAAAGACCTACGAAAAGCTCGCAGCTAAAGGTTCTTTTTACTACTCTTTTAAACTTCTCCCACGGTGTTGTGGGGATTGGATCTACTTTTACATATCTGTAATCTTTCGAAATATCCCTGTTGTTATAATTTGTCAAATCCATACTGCCCCTCCTACATTAGCAATAAGCCGGTAATTAGGATATTAACTACCGCTATAGGCATTAATACTTTCCAAAACAGCCACATCAATTGATCCGGTCTTACGTGAGGCCAAGCCGCTCTAACCCACAAAAACAGGAAGATAAAGAAAGAGACTTTAAGTAAAATCGCTATTCCTCCCGGAATAAATCCCCAAGGATTATATCCTCCCAAAAAGATGATGCTTACAAGAAAAGCTACGGTAAACATATTCGCATACTCTCCAATAAAGAAAAGTCCCCATCTCATACCTGAATATTCCGTAGCGTAACCGGATACGATTTCAGCTTCATGCTCTAACAAATCAAAAGGAGTTCTGTTTGTCTCAGCATATCCCGATAGCAAAAATAGAATGAAAGCTATAGGCTGAGACCAGATAAGCCAGTTTTGCATTCCGCCGGCTTGATAATCATTTATATCTATCAAGGATAAAGAGCCAACCATCATTAAAGGAGCAATTATTGACAGTCCCGTAACAACTTCAAAAGATAGAAACTGAATTACGGTTCTTGCCGCTCCCAAAAGAGACCATTTGTTTGAAGATGCCATACCTGCTAAAAGGGGGGCATACATTCCTATAGCCATTACTCCAAGCACATATAAAACGCCTACATTAATATCTGCAACTATCGGCTGAACGGTGTGGCCAAATATTGTAAACTCCGGTAAAAACGGAATGGCCGCCATTGCCGTAAAAGCAGAAGCTGCCGCTATTATGGGAGCTATTTTGAAAATAGGTTTTACAGAGTTTTGCGGAACGATATCCTCTTTTGAAAAAAGTTTGATACCGTCTGCTAAAACCTGCAATATTCCATAAGGCCCGACATTCATAGGTCCAAGTCTTCTTTGCATGAAAGCCAAAACTTTTCTCTCTATGTATGTCGCAAAGCCCGCCAATGCCGAAAACACCAACAAGATAACGAGTAATTTAATTACCGTTTCAATTATAAAACCTGTTGTTGTGCACATGCTCTACACCTTTTTTATTGATACTTTTGCAAATCTGTATTTAGAAGGAAAGATGGCATTTAGATTTAAACTTGGATCAAAAGTGGGAAGATAGGGAATATTTCCCACCGCTTGAATATCCACTTTTGTCTTTATCTCTATAGAGCCTTCCTCTCCTTCCACCAAAACCTTCTCTCCCTCTTTTACTCCCAAACTCTCCAAAAACTCTTTGGATACATAAAGTGAGGGCTCTTCGTTTAGCTGATGGGCTTTATTTGTAAAAGGGCTAAACTGATTTATGGGGTTTGATTTATATACAAGCTGCCCCTCTATCTTTTCTATTTTGGAAATTTCATCAAAATCTATGCTCTCTTTTGCCTCTTTTTCTTCAAGAATATATCCTCTAAGCTCATTTCCTCCGTTATCGAAGAAATTTGGCATAAGATCAAATTCTAAAGGAACATATCCGCTATTTTGCGGAAGCTCTTTTGTATAATCGATTGTAAGCTCTCTATTTAGTCCCAAAGCGTTGGCTATATCATTTAGGCAGTATCCCTTATACTCTAAAGCCGCATTTGTCGGAACCACTCTTTTATCGATATTAGTAAAAGTTCCTTCTTGCTGATTTAAAGCCGGCATATCCAAATCGCCGTCTCCAAGAGCGCTTAGAGTAAAGTCTCCTTTCTCGTTGTAGCCTAAAACATTCTCTCCCTCATGCTCTCCCAAATCGCAAATTAGGGAGACTCCCAAAGTATTTGTTTGGGAAGGGATAACAACAACGTCAAAGTCAGTATATCTCTCTACAGCTCCCGCAAGTTTTGCTAAATTTTTAGCTTTTGGATGGGTATATGCGTCAGCTCCTATAACAAATGAGAATTTATCTTTTTTAGCGAGCATTTTTGTTAAGGTTTTATCAAAATCTTCGGGAAGATTTAGATACTCGTTTATCTTCTCATCGCTTACTTTGTCCAATATATCTTTTAGCTCTTTTGGCATGTCTTTAGCAAATTTTTTCAAAACGAAAGCCAGCACATACTCTTCAGCTCCCGCTTCATGGGCTATGGTTACCATATTTTTTGCATATCCGTTAACTATCTGATCATCTATTGGATGGAAATATAATCCAGCTCCCTTATTCATTGTAACGGCGTTATTTATTGCATATCCCGTATTTGGAGAATCGTATCTTACGGCTGTAGCCATGCAGATTACGAAATTGCTCTCCTTTATCTTTTTCAAAGAGCCGCTGTAGTGTTTTTTGCCGGTTATTTTGGAGTAGTTTTCCATAAAATCCTGATAGGCTTTGGCATCTTCGTTTATTAATTTAAAACCGAATTTTTCTCTTAATTTTTGTAAAATTAAAGCCTCTTCGTTTGTAATAAAACTGTTAAATTTTATTGTATCGGCTTTCTCTCTTATAAAATCTACAGCTTTTTTGAAAGCTTCCTCATCTTTTCTTTCCACTTCATTTTGAAAATCGTATCCAAATCTCGCAGCTCCGTTTAAAGCTGTGTAGTGGAAATCGTTTGTAACTCTGTATATCTTCTCTTTTGGATTATTTACGCTTGTGTGTTTGACTTCATAATATAATAAAGAGCAGTCACAGCTGTGCGGATTAGCTGCCGGGATTCTTCTAAGCTCCCACGCGTTTGAAGTGTATTGAAAATCGGTGCTAACAAGCGCTCCCACCGGACATACCGCTATACACTCCCCACACTCAGAACACTCCAATGTTCCAGATTTAGCTGTAGGGCCTATTATCGATTTTTGAAGTTTGTTCCACATCGCATAGGCGTCTTTTGGCATCTCTTCTTTTAGCTCTTTTGAGAGCTTGTCTCCGCCTCTTGGAACGGTTTTTAAAGCCGCATCTCCTATCATGTCTTTGCATACGGTTATACATCTCTCGCAGACAATGCAAAGTCCCGCATCATAATGGATAGGACCCCACGTTACGCTCTCTCTTTTTGTATCCCTGATTGCATAATGCTGTTTATCAACTCCCATATAGAGAGTATAGTTTTGAAGCTCGCACTCTCCGCTTTGATCGCAAACGCCGCATTGAAGAGGATGGTTTACGTCATAAACCTCCATTATCGCTCTTCTTTCTTTGGCTATCTCCTCATTATCCGTTATAACCTGCATTCCATCTTTAGCTTTGGCATTGCATGAATAAACTCTCTTGCCGTCAGCCTCCACAAGACAGATTCTGCAAGCAAGCGTAGGAGAACATCCCGTAAGATAGCAGATAGCCGGAATGAAAATGTTGTTTCTTCTTGCGATATTTAGGATATATTCACCCTCTTTGGCTTTACACTCTATTCCGTTTATCGTTATTGTTATATCACTCATTGTTTCCCACCTGTTCTATTTTTGCCCTTGCATAGCGATAGGAGGTTTTAAAATCCTCCATTTGATCAAAAGTATTTAAACGGGCTATCGTTCCTTTCATATCAGGATCGATTTTAAATTCTCTTTTTATCTCTTTGCCGTCTGGAAGTTTTATCTTCACGATATCTCCCTCCTTAATCTTTGCGGCTATCGCAAATTGATTTGAGCCTGTAAGATAGGCTTTCTCTTTTATGGAAGATTTCGCCGTAAATGGATTAAACTGCAAAACCGGCTCGCTAAAATAGACAACTGTCCCGTCAAAACTCTCAATTTCTGCTACCTCTTCTATTGAAGGCTCCTCTTTTAGAGTCAAATTTTTAATTTCATATCCTCTATCATCTTTTAGAGAATCCACTATATTTTTTAAAGAGTCAAAATCTATACTCTCAAAGCCTCTCTCTTTTGGAAGCTCTTTTGTATAGTCGATTGTAAACTCTTTGTTTAGTCCCAAAGCGTTTGCTATATCGTTTAAGCAGTATCCTTCAAATTCCAAGGCCACATTTAAAGGGACTACTCTTTTATCGATATTGGTAAAGGTTCCCTCTTGTTGATTTAAAGCCGGCATATCCAAATCGCCGTCTCCAAGAGCGCTTAGGGTAAAATCTCCCTTTTCGTTGTATCCTACTATTTTTTCTCCCTCCTCTTTGTCAAGATCACAGATTAAAGATACTCCAAGAGTATTTGTGCAAGAAGGGATAATTGTTACTTCAAAAGGAGAATATTTTTCTATTAAGCCTAAAATTTTGGCTATATTTTCGCTTCTTGGATGATTGTATAAATCCTCTCCGACAATTAGAGAGAATCTGTTCTTGTAAGCTGTTTTTTTGACAATCTCCTCAAGCTCCTCTTCGGAGAAATTGCTCTCGGCGCTTAAATAGCCTATATCAAGATTTTCAAAAAACTCTTTTATATCTTTTGGAAGTTTCTCTTTATCTATAAATTTGTCGGCTATCATGGCTAAGACGGCCTCTTCTGAGCCGACTTCATAATTTACATATTTTGTTACCACGTTTTGAAGCAGCGCTTCTTTTATCGGATGAAGATAGATAACTTCGGTTGAATATTTTTTTGAAGCTATCGTAATATGGTATCTTACCATCGGATTATCGGTTGCTATGTCGCTTCCTAAAACCATTATATAATCGCTGTTTGCTATATTTTGCAAATTTCCTTCATATAGGCTTTTTGAGGAAGTTTTTGAGAAGTTTTGCAAAAATTTCTTATAAGAGTATGCATCTTTGTTTACAAGTTTGTAGCCAAATTTCTCTTTTAGCTTTTGCAAAATCAAAGCCTCTTCGTTTGTGATGAGACTGTTAAATTTTATGGTGTCGGCCTCTTTGAAAGCCAAAATGGCCTTATTAAAAGCCTCTTTATCCTTTTTGGCT
>Ga0256832_1001571_pt1 | contig 15544 bp, 12 predicted proteins | sample 134614metaG_FD_190534 | JGI IMG/M metagenome (GOLD analysis project Ga0256832, IMG submission 190534) | Hydrothermal vent microbial communities from Lau Basin, Pacific Ocean - 134-614 | ecosystem: Environmental > Aquatic > Marine > Hydrothermal vents | place: Pacific Ocean: Lau Basin | collected...
AAGCCTGAGAGAGTGTATTGAATCCAAATGGTATAAAAACTGATATACTTATGAAGAAACTAATGCAATTACTATTTCTGTCATGCTTAAAAGCAACTGAGTTCATTGAGAAAAAACTGAATCATAAACTGAGTTTTAAGGAAAAAATACAACTCAAAGTTCACAAATCAATGTGTCAAGCATGTTCAAATTACGAAAAACAAAGCAAACTAATCGACAAAGTCCTGTCTGAAACCAAAATAGAAAATATCAATAAAGAGGATATAGTTAATTTAAAAAAGTCTATTGTGGAAAAAATTTCTGAAAAGTAGCTTTCTTAATATTTTATTTTATTCTTTAGTTAATTTTTTCTTAAGACGGTATATTTTTTAGAAATTTGTGACTCGAAAAAAATATTGTCTGACAATATTAGTTTATTGTAATGCACCACAAAATATAAGAGTGGATATTTTATAATTTTAAAAACAAAAAAAATCATGAGTTTAATAAAAAATCTTTTAGTTTTAGTTTTAGCATTTTCTTTCACCTTATCATTTGGACAAGCTGATGCGCAAAAGAATAATGAAGCGGTAAAATCTTTTAATGAAGCAGTAAAAAAAATAAAGGCTAAAGACTATAAAGGAGCAATTCCTCTATACACAAAGGCTATTTCAATAAAACCGGATTACAAAAAAGCCTATTATAATAGAGGAATGGCAGAAATGAAAATAAAAGCCTATAAAGATGCCATTGCAGATTTTCATAAATCTACAGAATTGGATCCTAAATATGCAAAAGCATTTATGTATGAAGGCTATTGCCAAATGCTTATGAAAGACTATCCTAATGCGATTGCCAGCTTAACAAAGGCAATTGATATTGATCCCAAATACGAGAAAGCTTATCTGAACAGAGGCACATCTTATCTCAAATCAAAAGACTATGAGAAAGCAATTGCTGATTTTACCAAGGTAATTGAAGCGAATGGTAAAAACAAGCTCAAAGCTCAATTCAACCGCGGTGTTGCATATCAGAATATGAAAAAATTGGATGAAGCAATTGCAGATTTTGATGAAGTAATTAAGCAAAAACCCGATTATAATAAAGTGGTTCTTTATAGAGGTAAAGCGTATTTGGCAAAAAAAGATTACGATAAAGCTATTGCGGATTTCAACCAAGAAATCACAGCAGACCCAAAGAATGTTGATGCTTTTTACTATCTCGGATATGCAAATTTGATTAAAAAAGATTATCCCGGTGCAATTTCAGCCCTGACAAAAGGTCTTGAAGTAAAATCCGAATCAGCAAGGCTTTTAGGTAAAAGAGCTATGGCTTATTTTAGCAATAAAGATTATAAAAATGCCATTTTGGATTATGATAAATTGATCTCTAAAAAAGCAAAAGGCAAATTGTATTTGAATAGAGGAATTTCCAAGTATCTGGTAAAAGATTATGCAGGTGCAATAAAAGACCTACAAGAAGCTATAAAAATGAAAACAAAGCCGGGTAAGGCTTATTACTATATAGGATTAGCTTATAATAAGCAAAAGAACAGTGCAGAAGCATGTAAAAATGCTAAAGAAGCTAAAAAATTAGGCTATAAAAGAGCAGATAATCTTATAAAAAATGTTTGTAAATAACTGAAGTTTCGCATAATCGTTAAGTGATAGGCATTAAAAAAGATAATAATATAATGCAAGTAATGGATATTTGATTATCCGCTATCTGTCAAATTCTAAAGCATTTTAGAAATAGAACACGGATGACACTGATTAAACTGATTTTTACAGATTTGATCAATCTATCATCAATATATCTACTTTGATCAATTATTGACGATTAGAGGCGTTTATGCTACCATTTGTAAAATATTCTGAAGCAATAAAAGTAAAAAAAAGCAGTAAAGCTAAAAGCATGAATAATCCGGATTTTAAGGATAGAGTAAAATTGAAAGAATTTAGTCTCTTATAAATAGCTTGGAAGTAAAAAAAGAAATGAAAGACAAGAATAATACATCTATTACTTGGGAAGATTTTGAGAAAGTTGAATTGCATATCGGGACAATCATTGAAGTAATGGATTTTCCGGAAGCGATAAAGCCTGCATATAAGCTGATAATAGACTTTGGTAAAGAAATAGGGATTAAAAAATCCAGTGCACAGATTACCGGTTTATATACCAAAGACAGCTTATTAAATAAGCAAGTAATCGCCGTAACTAATTTTCCTCCAAAGCAGATTGGAAATTTTATGTCGGAAGTGTTGGTTACCGGGTTTAAACAACAAAATGGCGAGGTGATTCTATCTGTTCCTGATAAGCCCTGTGAAAACGGATTAAGATTAATGTGATTTTTCTCCACATATTAATATATAATCTAAGAGAGTATTTTGTGTGAACTTTATATAAGAATTTAGAGTTATACATTATATAGCATGTAAAATAAAACAGATCAAATTTGAAGCTAATTACTTATTGTCGAATTTTGACTGTTTTGCAAGTGATTGAAACATAGGGATGAATTATTTCAAAAAGTTGTCCCGGTTATGCTTTTTTAAAGTTGATGTCAAAGTTGGATGTTTTTTTGTTAAGGCTAAATGTTTTTATAAGTAAATTGTGTTTTTAGCAAATCGATTAGTTATTAACAATTGTGAATGAGTTATCAACATTTTGATACATATCGCACGGTGGATTTGATTATCATTATTGATTTTTGTTTAGTATCTTTGTGTGAAAAATATTTAGAATATGCCGGAGAACAAAAATATATTATCTAAAATAAAAGGAGGTTTGAAACCGTCCCTTAACTCTGAGTTGCTCCAGATGGGTAAGGTGATGCCTCATTCAATTGAACTGGAAGAGGCTGTTTTGGGTGCATTATTGATAGATAAAAATGCCTTACCTGCTATTTTGGATATTGTGAGAAAAGAGATCTTCTACAAGCCGGCTCATCAAACGATTTTTGAAGTAATCATAGATTTATTTCAAAAATCTCAACCCATAGATATTCTTACAGTTCATGAAGGGCTAAAGAAAAACGGAACTATCGATGAAATAGGAGGACCTAATTATATAGTTGAACTGAGTAATAAAGTCGGTTCTGCTGCAAATATCGAGTATCACGCTCGAATTTTAGTACAGAAATATATACAAAGAGAACTGATAAGAGTGTCATCAGATGTGATAAAAGACTCGTATGAAGACACGAAAGATGTATTTCAGCTCTTGGATGATGCAGAGAAATCATTATATGATATCACCGACCAAAATCTGAATACAGCATATGAAAAATTGGGTGGTTTAGCCGTTAAAGTGCAAAAGGAAATCGAAGAATTGAGTATGAAAGAAGAGGGAGTGACGGGTATCACGACCGGTTTTGACGAATTGGACTCTATACTCTTGGGCTGGCAACCTTCGGATTTGGTAATACTTGCTGCAAGACCGGGTATGGGTAAGACTGCATTTGCGCTATCCTTAGCCAGAAATGCCGCTCTGGCAGGACATTCTACAGCAATTTTTTCTTTGGAGATGTCCAAAATGCAGTTGACACAAAGACTTCTTGCTATGGAGTCAGAAATCAACAGTAGAAAAATAAGAAGCGGAAAACTCGATGAATACGAATGGAAAAAGCTTCACGAAGGTGTTGAAAGAATGTCCGAAATCGATATCTATATAGACGATACTCCGGGGATCAATATTTTCGAACTAAGAGCCAAATGTCGTAGGATGAAACAAAATCACGACATCAAATTGATTATTATTGACTACTTGCAATTGATGACTTCCGCTCCAAACCAAGGTCGTGGAAATAGGGAACAAGAAATCAGTTCTATCTCCAGAGCATTGAAAGGAATGGCCAAAGAATTGAATGTGCCTGTCATCACCCTATCTCAGTTGAGCCGGGCAGTTGAAACCAGAGGTGGAGATAAGAGACCTCAACTTTCCGACCTAAGGGAATCAGGAGCTATTGAGCAAGATGCGGATATCGTAACATTTGTGTTCAGACCTGATTATTATGACTTAAATGAAGAATTTGAAGGACCAAAAGATGTCGCTGAGATAATTATTTCTAAACACAGAAACGGTGGTCTGGGAACGGTCGAGCTTAAGTTTATCAAGGAACTTACCAAATTTACAGAACTTGATAATCCATTGTTTCCATCATTTGACAATCCAGGTTCTGACCCCTTAAGTGCAGGAGGAAATATTATCACCAAGACCTCAAAAATGAATGGAGGAGATTCGGCAGGAGGAGATATCGATATACCTTTTTAATTATTCTTAATAGTCCCGAGAAATTATAAGTATGTCAAATAATAGAAACAGTAAGAGTTTGGGATTAAAAGAACTGGTAGCAATTGCTATCGGGGGAATGGTTGGTGGTGGTATTTTCACCATTTTGGGTATTTCTGTAGGTTTAATAGGATTTTTAACTCCGGTAGCGATTGCAATTGGGGGTATAGTTGCCGGTTTGGCAGCCTATTCTTATGTAAAGTTAGGTCTATATTATAGGGACGAAGGAGCTACATATGCCTTTATAAAGAAAACTTATCCCAAAGCTAAATTCCCTGCTGCTGTTATTGGCTGGTTAGTTATTTTTGGATATATAAGTACATTGGCTATCTATGCTTATACTTTTTCATCTTATGCTATCAGCGGAAGTGATTTCGCAAATAATATATGGGATAGAAAACTTATCGCTCTAGGTATATTGGCTGTTTTTATGTTAATCAATATTTGGAGTGTAAATGGAATGGGCAAGATAGAAGACATATTGGTTTACACCAAAATTATCATACTTACTATTATTTCTGTTGTGTTAATCCAGCATCGTAGTATTGACATACCCACGTTATCCCAATCCTACTGATGGGATAATAACTATTGTAGGAGAAAATATAAATAAAATTATAGTAACTGATATAAACGGAAAAATAATTAAGCAAAAGCTAATATCCGGAAAGGTATCAACAATTGATTTAACAGAAAATCCAAATGGCATTTATTTTGTTAAAGTAGAAACCAAAAATGAAACATTAATAAAAAAAATAATAAAGGGGAAAGCAGGGCTTTAACCCGAATTATTCGATCACCACTATTTTTTTTTATAAAAATACTATTTGAATTCCGGTTTTTGATCTCGATAAAATACAATCCAAGGCCAAGGGATTTTAAGTTAAAAGATATAGATTTTGACTTGATATTCTTAGAAAACTTACGGTTTCCCATAGAGTCAAATATTGTGAGGGTGAAACCTGCATTTTCATTTTCAATAGTGAGGTAGTCCTTTGCAGGATTTGGATAAATTGAAACTTTGGACTTTTCAGGAGTATCCGTAAAATCAAGGAATACATATTCGTATGCACCGATATCAGGAGCGATACCTATATTTCTGTTAATATTCTCGATATCTTTTTCAGGAGCATATTTTGCATCTGCTTTATCGATCAAGATACTCTCTTTTTTTAGATGAAAGTTATTGTTGGCATATTCAACAAAATTGTCAGCATACTCCTTATAGCTATTAAGAACTACATTATTGATTTCAAATCCTTTTGCATTAAAACTATTTGCAACATTATTTGCCACCACACAATTGGTACTCGGTCTGCCGTCTTTGTGATTATCGATCATTATCCAAGAGCCACCGGGAGTCTTGTCCGGACTTGGGTCGAGAACAGTATTATTGACAATCACGCAACTATCGGCTCCCAATAGAGTGATACCGTGCCAATGATTGACGATTATCAGATTATTCTCTATCACCCAATTGTGATAAAACCCGTCAAAACAACCAATCCCTTGCATATCTCCAAGCAAAGCTTGATTCTCATCTTCGTAGTTAATAATTATATTGGAACGAATAATATTATTATCAACAACTACACCGTTTGTGGTAAAAGACTGAATCCCGTCATCGTGATTCTCATCTATTTTATAGCAATTTTTTATCAAGTTGGCTTCAAAAAGATTGTATGATCCTTGCAGCCTCATCCCGTCTGCTGAAAAATTGACAATTTCATTATTTATTGCATTTATATGATTTCCTGCTGCTCTAATTCCAAAATTAATATTTTTAAGGGTATTGTTCACAATATTTACCGAATCACATCTTATATGGATACCGTCGCTAACTTTTTCACGCCAATCCTCTGCTTTAGTCCAAGGCTCAACAGCACTATAAATACTACAATCAACTATATCGATATTTGAACTTGGTCCTTGCCAGCCGTGTGATTCCAGATATACCAATCTGTCATTTATATAATGGCCATATGGTTCGGAGCTGATAGAAAGACCGGAAAACACCCAGTTTTTACAAGCAACAAGATGTAATCTTTTCAGTACCGGAAGTTGAGAATTATAAGCCATTACAACAATATTTTTGATATTATTGTAATTGACAAGTTTGATATCTCCGTGTAAACCCGTCAATAGATATAGTGTGTCACCTGCATGAACAGGAGCATTTTCATTTTTAATAATTAGCTTATTAGTTGATTCAATATACGGCAGAGTATTGGTATATGACTCTATATAGTTATTAGCAATGACCTCCTCAAATGTACTCCAAGGGTGATTTATTGAGCCGTCATTATTAATATCTCCTTTAACGGGATCTATAAAAAAATGATTGGCAAGTAATGTATTTACCATGCATAAAAGCATGAATGCGAATAAACAAGTTCTCTTCATGGCACAAAAAATTTCCTGCAATATAAAAAAGTAAGATTAAAGTGGCAAGAATTTTTATAATTTAATTATTCACATTGTACCTAACCAGCCTTCTTTCATATCTATACGAGTGAGCTTGAGATCCATAATAATAAGTATCGAGTATAAGTCCAATATCTTTTGCATAGAAAGTATTTTTATCTTTGTAGATAGGATTACTTGCTCTATAAAATTTGATAGTGCCTTTATAATTCAATACATCATCAAATGTACCTGCCGGAACGGTAACTGGGTCACTATGCTTTTCCATTTTATAGTAAGTAGTTGTATAAGTTGAATCGCCAAAAGTAACATTAGTAATACTCAATGTATCTGTAAAGTTATCTTCTGAAAATTTGATTTCCCCTTTATCATTTACAAGATATCCGGAGGAATCCCTGAGGATATCTAATATTCTGATACGTCCACCTGCATAATTACCTTTCAAAATATAATAGCTCAAACCATTAATAATAGTATCCCCTGAAATAATAGTACTGTCAACAGTAGAAATAATAGTTTCATTTCCTAAAGTATCTATTTTGTATGTGTTATATACCCAATAGTTACCGGTTTTTAACGGCAAATGCTGTAGTTGCGACACTTGGGGTGTAGTATCAATATCGTTATCGTCTTTGCAACAAGAACTGACTAGTAAAAGAGAAAAAGCAATGGCAAAAAATACAAATAAATTTTTCATACATAATTTTTTTGGTTAATAAAATAGTAAATTTTCGATGTTCCTCTTTGAAATCTGCCCTGCCAAAGTATTTTGCACAATATACAGGCTAATATACCGAACTTTCGATACAAAAATCAAAGAATAAATCGGATAAAAAATCATGTAGAATTATACCTATAGAAATTATTTGTACCCTCTGATAACGAAACGAATAAATAATTATTTTACTTACATAAAAAAAGACCTCCAAAAATGAAGGCCTTTTAATTTTGCTTAAAATATAACTGGTATTACATCATTCCGGGCATTCCACCTCCCATTGGAGGCATTGGTGGAGCGCTTTCTTCCTTGATGTCATTTATCACGGCTTCTGTGGTTAATACCATACCTGCGATTGAGGCTGCATTTTCAAGTGCTACTCTACTTACTTTAGTAGGATCGATGATTCCTGCTTTCTTAAGATCTTCAAATTTATTATCTTTAGCATTATAGCCGTAGTTACCTTTTCCGTTTTTAACTTCATTGGCGATTACGGAGCCTTCCATTCCTGCATTATTAGCAATTGTTCTCAATGGTGCTTCCAAAGCTTTCTTAAGGATTTCAACTCCTATTTTTTGATCTTCATTGTCCAGTTTAAGTTTATCCAAAGCTTTTGAAGCTCTGATGAATACTACACCACCACCGGGAACAATTCCTTCTTCGATTGCCGCCCTTGTAGCGTGCAGTGCATCATCTACTCTATCTTTCTTTTCCTTCATTTCAACTTCAGTAGGAGCTCCGACATAAAGCACAGCTACACCACCTGCCAATTTAGCCAATCTTTCTTGAAGTTTTTCTTTATCGTAATCTGATGTTGTAGTTTCGATTTGTTGTTTGATTTGCTTGATTCTGGCTTTTATTGCTTCAGGATCTCCACTTCCATTGATTATAGTAGTATTATCTTTATCGATTACAATTTTCTCAGCAGTACCCAAGTGTTCCAAACCTGTATTTTCGAGTTTGTATCCTTGCTCTTCTGAGATTACTGTTCCTCCTGTCAAAATGGCAATATCTTCAAGCATTGCTTTTCTTCTATCTCCAAAACCGGGAGCTTTTACAGCCGCGATTTTCAAGCCTCCTCTAAGTCTGTTTACAACCAAGACTCCAAGAGGTTGGCTATCGATATCTTCAGAGATAATCAATAATGGCTTTCCACTTTGCGCAGTTTTCTCAAGGATAGGTACTATATCTTGAACATTTGTTATTTTTTTATCGTGGATAAGGATAAGCGGATTTTCATATTCTGTTATCATCTTATCAGCGTTTGTGATGAAGTAAGGAGATAGATACCCTCTATCAAATTGCATTCCCTCTACTACATCCACATAAGTTTCGGTTCCTTTTGCTTCTTCAACGGTAATGACACCATCTTTTGAAACTTTTTGCATAGCTTCGGCAATAAGTTTACCGATAGTGTGGTCATTATTAGCAGAGATTGAACCTACTTGTTCTATTTTTTTATAATCGCTTCCTACTTCTTCTGACAATTTGTGTAATTCAGCAACTACAGCTTCAGCAGCCTTGTCTATACCTCTTTTTAGGTCCATTGGATTTGCTCCTGCTGTTACATTCTTGATTCCTGCTCCAACCATTGCTTGAGCCAATACCGTTGCGGTAGTAGTTCCATCTCCTGCTTGGTCAGCTGTTTTGGATGCAACTTCTTTGACCATTTGAGCGCCCATATTTTCGATAGGGTCTTCAAGTTCTATTTCTTTTGCTACAGTTACTCCGTCTTTTGTGATTTGGGGAGCACCAAAACTTTTTTCTATAATTACATTTCTACCTTTTGGTCCTAATGTTACTTTTACTGCATCTGCCAATGCATCAATACCATCTTTCAGACTTTTTCTTGCTTCAGTGTTAAAGCTAATTTTTTTAGCCATAATTCAATATATTTTTTGTTAATAAATGTTTTACCAATTGGAGCCACATTGCTCCGGACACGCCATATACATCACATATTGTGCCAACACAGTATTAATGACAAAATTGCAGCGAATTCTAAAGGTACTTTATTATTTATTATGAGAGCTGAGTGAAATTATGTCTTTTTGGCAAAAAGTTATTGAATCAATTTACTATTATTTCATCTGCAAACAGCCATGCTTTATAACCCGCTCCTTTGTGCCATGGCGGACATTTGGTTATGTTTTTGGCAACTACTTTTATGTATTTGGCAGTTGTTTCAGGTATTTTGACAGTATATGGAACTCTTTGCTCAACAGTAGATTTTAAATCGATATCTCTATTTATTTTACCTATAGATTTGAATTTTTTATCTTTTCCTGCGATATAAAACTCGACCCATTCGGGGGCAAATATCCATGAATTTATCATATGGGCAAATCCTATTGAAATTGAATCGATCTCAACCGGTTGTTTTAATTCAATAATCGCGATTAAATCCTTTTCTTCAAATCCTTGCCAGGCATCCCTATTACGGGTTTGAGACAAATTATCTATGGATATTTTACCGTCTATCAATGCATTTGCACCCCCGCCTGAGTATTTTTTCGAATAAGGGTATTCAAGGATTATTGTACTGCCTAAGGCTTTGTTTTTAACAGTTTTTATAGGGTTTTTGGGTAAAAATTCATCTTGATTATTATCTCTGTATTTTTTTCTCAATTCTTTTAATTTCAGTTTCAACTCTTTTATTTTGTCACTATATTCAGGATTATCATAGATATTATTCATTTCATTTGGGTCATTTTTTAGATCATAAAGTTCCCATTCATCAATATCATAATAAAAATGAATAAGTTTGAAATCTTTAGTTCTGATACCATAATGTCTTTTGACATTGTGTTCACTCCTCGGGTACTCATAATAATGATAATACATTTCTTTACGCCATGATTTCGACTTTTTGCTTTTGAGTATTTCTCTGAAGGATTCGCCTTGCATGCTTTTGGGGATTTCAATACCGGCAAAATCTAAAATGGTAGGGGCAAAATCCAGGTTTAAAACCATCGCATCTGAAGATTGAGCTTTTGGAATCTCTTTTGGGTATCTTACAAGCAGAGGTATTTTCAGTGATTCCTCGTACATAAATCGTTTGTCATACCAACCGTGTTCACCAAGGTAAAACCCCTGATCAGAAGTATATATGACTATTGTATTTTCTGCCAAGCCTTTTTTATCCAAATAATCCAATAATTGTCCTACGCTCTCGTCAACCGATTGAATAGTACCGAGATAATCCTGTATAAATCGCCGGAATTTCCAAAGAGCCAACTTCCTGTCCTGAGGGTTTTTTTCATAAAATTCATTGTTCTTTTTCAGATATGCTTTATACCATGCTTTCTTTTGAGTACTATCCATTCTTTCAAATGCCCAAAGGTCTATGTCATTTATTATTTCAGAAGAGTTAATCCCTTTTGTCAACTTCAAATCATGACCTAAAAATAAGTCTTTCCAAATTGACATCCTCGCAGATTTGGCTGCTGTTCCTCTATTCTTAAAATCATCAAAATAGTTAAAAGGTACAGGAATTTCAGTGCTGTCAAAGTCATTTATATGATTCAAAGCAGGCATCCAGTTTCCATGTGGTGCTTTGTGATGCATCAATAGACAAAAAGGTTTTGTCGTATCGCGATTTTCAATCCAATCGATTGATTTTTCGGTTATAATATCAGTAACATATCCTTTGTACCGTTTGTTATTTCCCATCTCTATAAAATCCGGGTTATAGTAGCTGCCTTGTCCATGGAGAATACTCCAATAATCAAATCCTGTGGGATTGCTTTTCAGATGCCATTTTCCAATCATGGCGGTTTGGTAATTATTTTTTTGTAATATTTTTGGAAATGTCTCCTGGCTTCCGTCAAAAGTCACTACATTGTCAATTTGCCCGTTGATATGATTATATTTTCCGGTCAACAAAACTGCCCTGGAAGGACCACAGAGAGCGTTTGTGCAAAAGCTTTGGGTGAAAATCATTCCTTCATCTGCAATTCTGTCAATATTGGGAGTCCTGTTTATAGATTTGCCATATGCACTTATGGCTGTAGCCGCATGGTCATCACTCATAATATAGATAATATTAGGTCTTTGTTTGTGATTTACTACGGGGTTTTGGTGCTTTTTGCAAGAACCGAGCATCAAGAATGCAAAAGATATAATTATATATTTCATAATTGAAATTTAGCTTTATTTTGTTTTACGATTACTAACGAATTAAAGTGACATCTCCATATAATTTGACGATTTTACCGGATTTCAACAAGACTTCGCTGTAATAAACATATACTCCTACTGTGGCTTTACGACCTTTGAAAGTTCCATCCCAACCTTGCAGATAATCATTGATTGTAAGTCTGTGTTTTTCAAAAACAAGTTCTCCCCATCTATTGAATATTTGAAGAGTCTTAATCTCTTGAATAAGTTCTACCGGATGACCGTAAATAGTAAAAATATTGTGATTTGAAATATTGTTATTGTCACCGATTATGATATTTGGGGCGGTGATGATTACAGGTGGTATTTCTTTAATAAATCTGGCATGAACTTGCACGCTATCACTACAGCCTTGTTTGTTTGTGATAATCAATGTATAATCAATATTCTCTTCTTCATCGGAAGTGAAAGTAGGATTGAGACAATCATCACAACTCAGATATTTTGAAGGCTTCCAATGGATATTAGCAATATTCTCTTCGTCCGCTTCTATTTCAGTTAGGATATCATAACTTTCTCCAAGTTTATAATCAAAATACTCGGGTGAGATAAGCATAAGTTCAGGAAAAAGAGTTGTGTCTATTACATTAAATTCCAATGTTTTTTTGCATCCAAGCTCATTTATTACAGTTGCTTTGTACAATCCGGGATTCCCCACCTCTATTTTAGTTGTATTTGTTGCAATAAAATTGTTAGGACCAGTCCATTTTATATTTTGATAATCTTGAGTAGAAACTATGTCCAATTCCACAGATTTTGTAGAACAATCCAATGTGTCACCGATTATACTAAATTCAGGTAATTGCCCTTCAAAGTCCACTATGACAGATGCAAAAGACTGACATCCGTTTTCGGGATTGACTACTGACAATTCATATTTCCCCGGCTCTGTCACTTCAGGATTTGTTTCGCTACTGGTAAACCCATTTGGACCTGTCCACAGCAAATCAATACCCGAATTTGCAATAGGTTTGAGTGTAATAGAGCTAATATCACAAGTCAGTGTATCGGGTTTTTCTATTTGTAATGGAATCGTGTCGATATTCATACTTACCTCAAAAGAGTAGATATTTGTACATCCATTTTGAGATGTGAGTTCTACAATATATTTACCGGGACTATCGATATATGGATTTTTACTATCACTAAAAAACTGATTGTCAAGCTCCCATTTGAATATTGCATTTGAACTATCCACAGTCAGATTTATATAATAACCGGTATTCTTACAAGTCAATGTTTTCGGATAAAAATCAGCAACAGGACTATTTCCTTTGTCAAAAACCGATATTGTATCTTCAAAAGTACATCCATTGGACGGGTCAGTAACAGTCAGCTTATAATTTCCGGCTTCAGATATGTGAAGATTCATTCCATATACACTTTTATCAGATGGAGTATTCCATTTGAAATTAAAGCTATAATCTGGATTTATATCCAAGGGCCGGATTAAAATTGAATCTTTATTACAAGGTATTGTATCATTGAGATAATTGACTACCGGTTTTTTATTGTTCAAGTATATTTCAAATTTTGCACTATCTATACATCCGGTTGCATTCGCAGCTATGACCTTATAGCTTCCTGAGGAATCGAATACAGGATTTGCAAGATTACTAATACTATCGTCATTATGAAACCATATATAATCTGTTATGTCATTTGATTTTTGTATTTGAGGACTGATTTTTGTTTTGAGACATGTCAAAGTATCGTTTAAAACACTAATATCCGGTATATCTCCTATTAAATCGATAGAAAATGAGTCAACAGAGGTACAGCCATTTAATGAATCATATACCTCTACAAAATAATTGCCTATCATATTGGTATGCAAAGAGTTTGAGTCGGAAATAGCCTTGTTGTCATGATACCATTTGTATGAATAACCATCATGAGTAGTATCAATTGAAAAATCTAAAACAGGAATATTTTGATCGCAATAAAAAGTGTGATTTTCAATATCAGGTATCGCAGGAGCAGTTGTGTCTGCATTAATCACAATACTATCCGTTATAAAACAAGTCAATCCATTTTCTTCAAAACCCACTGTCAATTTATACGTCCCGGATTGGAAAATATCAAATGTATCATCGTAGCCTTGAGTATTTTGACCTTGCCAATTATAGGATAAATCATAAGAATCACCAACGACTATACCCGTTAGACGTACAGAATCGACTTTGCAATTGAACGAATCTGATGCCTCTATATCGATTCCAATCCCTATCGTATCAATATTTAGAATAATAATACTGTCACATCCGTATTTTGTCAAGGTATCAAATTGGTAAGTGCCCGGTTCGAAGTAAGTTTCACCTTTGAAATATAACTCATCATATGCACACATTACAGTATCTATTATGTCAATTCCCATTCCTACGGTATCAATATTTAAAATTATAATACTATCGCATCCATATTTTGTCAACGTATCAAATTGGTAAGTACCCGGGTCAAAGTAAGTTTCCCCTTTAAAATATATCTCATCATTTGCACACATCAGTGTGTCTATTACATACGGTTCACTTTCAGGGATGACTTTCAAGGCGATATTCAGCTGGTGATTACAAGGGTCGCCATTGACATATTCGATGTAGAAACCATCTTCAGTAAAGCCATGAAAATCTTCACCTTCACAAATTGTGTCTTCCAAATATTCTTGTGTGCCTAATACCAAAGGATCAGGAATGACAGGACAAATAATTTGCTCATTTGACGCAGCACCTGTTGAAGCGGTATATCCCCACCACACATTGGTCTCTCCTCCAAACACATTGTTGATAATATCATAGCTGCCGGACATTATCACATTTCCATCAAAACTAACAGTATAATCATTAGTTGAAGGATTCCAAGTAAATTCAATATCGTGATAATTACCATCTTCTACTTCTCCAATATTGACAGGTCCATTTATTGAAGCATTGTGATTCATATTGCCATTGATATTTACAGAGCTGTGATCATCAACATCACAAGGACCAGATCCCGGATCGCTTAAATATGGATTTAAGTATGTATCAAATTCTATTATGAATGAATTTGGCATACCTCCTGCTCCAATTCCGGATCCTGTTCCACCACAATAATCAGGTCCGTTTGTTTGATAAATCAGACAGATACCATCTGCTCCGTAATCGAAGTTAGAACTACATTGCCTATCGCCAAAATTAGCTGTCATCTTATGTGTAAAAGGATTTGAAAAATCAATAGGTTTTTCATACCAAGCACAACCGTGCTGACCATCCACTTCTTCAGTTAATTTATAACAATCATCCCCTATCTGTTCTGCGTCTGCATAGGTCAAGAACTTGGGTACATCGATACTGGTATCAAAAGAGATATCAAATGTGCCATCATTTGAACCGGACTCTGCCCAAACCCTGATGAAATAAGTTTGACCGGGAATTAGTTCGTCAAAAAATATTGCCGGGAAATTGTCATTATCCTCCAAATCATCTACACAATTATGATCGATTACATTGTACAAAAGTTTGAGATTATTGCAATCCCCTGAATAAATAGCTATAGCCGGATTATCCATTGTTCCTCCTCTTAGATACATTGGTAATTCACCACCTGCCGGCATAACAAATGACAACCATGTATCAGGTCCAGAATAATCTCCATAAGGGGGAGCATCAATCCCGGAATCGGTATTGCTTGAATTGTCAAATGTCACTTTACCTTTTAGGCTTGTATCTAATAATGTAGCATTGCAAGGGTCATCTCCACAAAAAGCGTTGGATAAGAATAATACACTTAAAACTATTATCGTAAGATATTTCATAAACAACTTGGTAAATTTTTATATTTCGATAATTATATTAAAATCTCCAACAAATTTCAGAACACCTGACCCCTGGGGAATTAAGATGACCCCAATTTATAGATTAAGGTGAGGTCAGTATCAGGAAAGAGAGTCTGGGTTTGGTTTAATTGTTCACAAAA
>Ga0256832_1001572_pt1 | contig 15537 bp, 10 predicted proteins | sample 134614metaG_FD_190534 | JGI IMG/M metagenome (GOLD analysis project Ga0256832, IMG submission 190534) | Hydrothermal vent microbial communities from Lau Basin, Pacific Ocean - 134-614 | ecosystem: Environmental > Aquatic > Marine > Hydrothermal vents | place: Pacific Ocean: Lau Basin | collected...
CACTTCGAAGGGTACGTTCTGCTGGGTCAGCTCGGCTTCCGTGCGTCCCAGGGAGCTGATTTCGGGGCTGGTGTAAATGCCTGTGGGTACCTCGTCCACCAGGCGCCAGTCCACTTTTCCTTCGGCGATATAGCTGCCCACGAAACGCCCCTGGTCATAGGAGGCCGAGGCCAGGCCCGGCGGTCCCGCCACATCGCCCACGGCAAAGATGTGCTCGTGGGATGACTGAAAGCGCTCATTGGTTTCGATCTGGCCGCGGCTGTTGATCCCGATTCCCAGGTTTTCCAGACCCATGTCCAGGGTGTTGCCGGAACGGCCATTGGCCCATAGCAGAATGTCCGAGCGTATCACCCGGCCGGATTTGCAAGTCAGGGTGACTTCTTTCTGATCCGTGTCCACTCTGTCCAGGGCCTCGTTGTGCAGCAGCAGTACGCCCTGGTCACGCAAGTGGTAGCTCAGGGCATCCGTCACCTCGTCGTCGAGGAAGGAGAGCAGCCGGTCCCGGGTGTTTACCAGATTAACTTTAACGTCAAGATTGGCGAAGATAGAGGCATATTCGCAACCAATCACTCCGGCGCCGAAAATGGTCACCCGCCGTGGAGTGTGATCCAGGTCCAGTAGGGTATCGCTGTCGCGGATTCCCGGATGGGAGAAATCCAGTTGGGCTGGCCGCCAGGGGCGGGAGCCGGTGGCGATGATGAAGTATTTTCCCTTAAGCTTTGAAGTGCTGCTATCGGCGCGGGTGACTTCCAGTTCATGGGCATTCAGGAACCGTCCACGGCCATGCACCACGTGTACGCCGTTGCGGGTGTAATAACGGTGCTGCATGCTCACCTGCTGGCCGATGACCTGATCCGAGGTGCGTAGCAGCTGGGGCCAGGTAATGTCCATGGTGGACAGGGTGTGCTCAAACAGAGGATGGTGGCGGTAGTCTGCCAGCAGCTGTATGGCATGGCGCAGAGCCTTGCTGGGAATGGTGCCGCGATGGGTGCAGTTGCCGCCCACCTGGGCCTGTTCTTCCACCACGGCCACCTTCAGCCCGGCCTTGGCCAGGCGCATGGCGGCGCCTTCACCGCCTGGGCCGCTGCCGATGATCACTGCATCATAAGTATCCATGAGTATTGAGCCGTTCCAGGTTGCCGCAATTGTGCTGATTGTAACCGCATTGGCGGGTAATACGCTGTTGGTTTCAGGGAATTTTGATTGATAATTGTTCTTGATAAGGGTAATCGGTATCTCTATATTGCAAGACTATGAAACACTTGCTGAGTCATCCCATGCGTGCTTTGTCTTTTGTATCGGCGCTGTTATGCCTTTTGGTTTCTGGGGCGGGCGCTATTGCTGCAGAGAATCTTGCCACGGCAATCGTGGAGGAAGTGTCCGTGCCCCGGGTGTTCCGTCTTGACGGCGTAGTGGAAGCGGTCAACCAGTCCACCATCTCCGCCCAGACCAGTGGTCAGGTGGAAGCTATTTATTATGACGTGGATGATGTGGTGGAGGCGGGCGCCCTGCTGGTCAAGCTCAAGGATACGGAGCAGCAGGCGACCCTGAAGAAAGCGGAAGCCGATTTGCGCGCCGCCACGGCGGTGCTGGCTGATGCCCGTTCCAACTACAAACGCATCAAGGATCTGTTTGCGAAGAAGCTGGTGGCGCGTTCTGATCTGGACAATGCCCAGGCCTCCCTGGACACGGCCAAGGCCAAACTGGATGCGGCCCGTGCGGCCCGGGAGCAGGCCCGGGAACAACTCAACTATACCCGCGTTACGGCCCCTTACAAGGGTATCGTCACCGAGCGCCACGTGCAGGTGGGTGAGGTTGCGCATCCCGGCAAGCCTCTCATGAGCGGCATCTCTCTGGAGCAGTTGCGCGTGACCGTGGATGTTCCCCAGAGCCTTATCATAGCTATCCGCAACAAAGGAAAAGCCCGGGTGCAATTGCCTGACGGGCGCTGGATCGATGTTACTGACATGACGATATTTCCTTTTGCCGACCCGGCTTCCAACACGTTCAAGTTGCGGCTCATGCTGCCCAGAAAGGTGGAGCATCTGTTCCCCGGCATGCTGGTCAAGACCGCTTTCGAAACCGGCATTGCACCGGCCCTGACCGTGCCTGCCAGCGCCGTGGCCTATCGTTCAGAAGTGACCGGCGTGTATGTGCTGGATGAGGATGAGGAGCATATCCGTTTCCGCTATGTGCGTCTGGGAGAGGCCCTGGGCGAGGAGATCGTCACAGTGCTTTCCGGCCTGCAGGCAGGCGACCGGGTATTCCTCGATCCCATCAAGGCGGGTGTGGCACTGAAGCACCAGCGCCGCGCAGAACGGGAGCAGGGCGGTCATGAGTAAACGCCGTCTGGGCATTTCTGGCAGCATTGCCAGGCGTTTTCAGTCCACCCAGATCACGCCGCTGCTGGCTCTGCTGGGACTGCTGCTGGGCGTGTTCGCCGTGCTGATCACGCCCCGGGAGGAAGAGCCCCAGATCAACGTGACCTTCGCCAATGTGTTCATTGCTTTCCCCGGCGCAGCGGCGAAAGAAGTCGAAAGCCTGGTGTCCACCCCGGCGGAACAGGCTCTGTCCGAGATCGAGGGTATCAAGCATGTGTATTCCTCTTCCCTGCCGGGCATGTCTGTACTCACGGTGCAGTTCAAGGTCGGGGAAGACCGCACCGACGCCATTGTGCGCCTGTATTCCAAGATTTTCTCCAAGCTGGACTGGCTGCCTCCCAACCTGGGGGTGGGCCAGCCTATCGTAAAGCCCAAGGGTATCGATGACGTGCCCATCGTCAGCGCCACCCTGTGGAGCAAGGATCCTGCCATGGGTTCCTACGAGCTGGGCCTGGTGGCTCATGCCATCGAGTCGGAACTCAAGCGGGTGCCCGGCACCCGGGACATCTATACCATAGGCGCGCCGGAACGGGCGGTGAAGGTCATCATTGATCCCCAGGCCCTGGCGGGCTACAGCATTGATCTCAATGACCTGCGTATGGCCCTGCAGGCCGGCAATGCTTCCCGGGACAATATCAAGGTCACGGCGGACAACCGGGAGATCCTGGTGCAGGCCGGTGTGTTCTTCAGCAGCCCCGCGGAAGTGGCGGATCTGGTCATTGGCATGAAGGATGGCAAGCCCGTGTATCTGCGCGATGTGGCCCGGGTGGAAGAAGGTCCCGACCTGCCAAAAAATTACGTCTGGACCGGACCTGGCCCGGCAGCGCCTGAAGCCCTGGACAGCGAGTACCCTGCAGTCACCATTGCCGTGGCCAAGAAACCCGGCACCAATGCAGTGCAGATTGCCCAGCGGGTGATCAAGCGCTTTGAAGAACTCAAGGGCATCTTCATCCCCGACAATGTGCAAGTAAGCATCACTCGCAACTATGGCGAGACCGCAGATGCTAAGGCAAAGAAGCTCATCAGCAAGCTTATTTTTGCCACCTCCTCGGTGATCCTGCTGGTACTGCTGGCCCTGGGCTGGCGCGAAGCCATCATTGTGGGTGCGGCGGTGGCCGTGACTCTGGCCATCACTCTGTTCGCTTCCTGGGCCTGGGGCTTCACCCTCAACCGGGTTTCCCTGTTCGCGCTCATCTTCTCTATCGGCATCCTGGTGGATGACGCCATCGTGGTGGTGGAGAATATCCACCGGCATTTGGCCATGGGCGGAAAGAAACTCATGGAAGCCATTCCCCTGGCAGTGGACGAGGTGGGCGGCCCCACTATCCTGGCCACTTTCACCGTCATTGCCGCCCTGCTACCCATGGCTTTCGTTACCGGCCTCATGGGACCCTACATGAGTCCCATCCCCATCAATGCTTCCATGGGCATGCTCATTTCCCTGGCGGTGGCGTTTATTTTTACTCCATGGCTTACCAATCACTTGCTGGCGCATATGGCCGGGGGGAAGGCGGTGGGTCATGAGGAGGCTGTACGGGGCAGGCTGGACCGCTTCTTCGGGGCGGTCATGCGGCCTTTTCTGCATGAGAACAAAGGCCGGCGTAATCGCTGGCTGTTGTTGTTCGGCATCCTGGTACTCATAGCCGCGTCAGTGTCCCTGGTGGTGGGTAAGCAGGTCATCATGAAAATGCTGCCCTTCGACAACAAGTCCGAGTTTCAAGTGGTGCTGGATATGCCCGAGGGCACTTCCCTGGAGCAGACCAGTCTGACCCTGAATGAGATCGCCGCTTATCTGTCCACGGTTCCCGAAGTGATGGACTACCAGGTGTATGCGGGTACTGCCGCGCCCATCAGCTTCAATGGTCTGGTGCGTCAGTACTACCTGCGCGAAGGCGCCTACCTGGGGGATATCCAGGTCAACCTGGTGGATAAGCACCATCGCAAGCGCAAGAGCCATGAAATCGCCTTGTCCGTGCGCGACAGGGTGCAGGCCATTGCCTCCAGCTATGATGGCAACGCCAAGATTGTGGAAGTGCCGCCGGGGCCGCCGGTACTCTCGCCTCTGGTGGCGGAGATCTATGGCATCGATTACGAGGGACAGATCGAGGCGGCCAAGAAAGTGCGCGACGTGTTCGAGGAAACCCCGGATATCGTGGACGTGGATGATTCCGTGGAGTTCCCTTCGGACAAGGCCGTGGTAGTGGTGGACCGGGTGCGCGCAGCGCGTCTGGGCATCTCCCAGGCGGATGTGGCCAAGGCCCTGTCCGCCGTGCTGGACGGGGAGGACATGGCCTTCATCCACGGCACCAACCTGAAATATGCCGTGCCCATCCGTGTGCGCCTGAGCGAAGCGGCCCGGGCGGATCTGGACCAGGTGCTGGCTTTCAAGATCCGTGGCCGCAATGGCAGTTTCGTACCTTTGTCCGAAGTGGTTTCCGTGGTGCCTTCCGAGCGGGAGTACAGCATTTATCACAAAGACCTGCTGCCCGTGGTCTACGTCCTGGGCGACATGGCAGGCAGAACCGACAGCCCCCTCTATGGCATGTTCGACATATCCGCCCGGCTAAAGAAAAAGGACGGGCCGGTGCAGTGGTTCCTCAGCCAGCCCGCCAATCCCTACGAGTTCAGCCTCAAGTGGGATGGTGAGTGGCAGGTCACTTATGAAACCTTCCGTGACATGGGTATTGCCTATTCCGTGGGATTGCTGCTCATCTACCTGTTGGTGGTGGCCCAGTTCCGCTCCTACCTGGTGCCCCTGGTCATCATGGCGCCCATTCCCCTGACCGTCATCGGCATCCTGCCCGGTCACGCCCTGTTGGGCGCCCAGTTCACTGCCACCTCCATGATCGGTATGATCGCCCTGGCGGGGATCATCGTGCGCAACTCCATCCTGCTGGTGGATTTCATCAACCAGGAAGTGCGCGCCGGCTCCAGCTTCGAAGCCGCCGTGGTGCGTTCCGCCGCTGTGCGCGCCAAGCCCATCGTGCTCACCGCTGTGGCGGCTATGATGGGCGCGTTCTTCATTCTCGATGACCCCATCTTCTCCGGCCTGGCCGTGGCCCTGATCTTTGGCCTGCTGGTGTCCACCATCCTCACCCTGGTGGTGATCCCCGTGGTGTATTACGGGGTGATGAAGAAGCGTATCGGCAAGGTATTGGCACAGGAATGAGTAGAGGGGTCGGCGTCAAATCAGGATGGCGTGCAATGAATCCACCGCCTTGCTTGATTTGACGCCGACCCCTTGGGCTATCCCAGAGATTGCTTTTTTAGCGCGGCTTCGATGCGCAACAGTTCCAGGATGTTCTCCATGTTGATGATGCCCGCCAGCTTGCCCTTCCGGGTCACGGCGAGAATATGGCAGTCGCATTCCTGCAGTTCCTTCATGACTTTTTCCAGGGGTTCGTTCACTTCGGCTGTGGGAATGCCGGTGTGCATGTAGCTTGCCACGGGAGCCAGGGCTCCTTGTTCCTGCAGACCGCGCAGCAGGTCTTCCTGGGTGAGCACGCCGACGATCTCGCCCTGATCCAGGACAGGAAAATCCTTTTGCACGCCTTCCAGGGTAAGCTGAATGGCCCGGGACAGGGCATCGTCCGGGGCCAGGGTGTCGAAATGGGTGATGATGGCGTGTTCCAGGGTGCTGTCATGGAGCAGGCTTTTCACTTCCTCTGAACCGGCTTCCGCCATGGCGCCTATCCATACGAACAGGGCGATGAACAGCAGGAAGGGGTTGTACAGCAATCCGACCAGTCCCAGCCACAATGCAAAGGCCTGGCCAATGGCGGCCGCCGACCGGGTGGCCTTAAGATGATCCATGCGCAGGGCCAGTACCGCACGCAATACCCGCCCGCCGTCCATGGGAAAAGCCGGCAGCAGGTTGAACAGGGCCAGGAACAGGTTCAGGGCCAGGAGTTGCTGCAGCATGTTGCCCTGTAGCAGCGCCGCAATACCTTCTGCTGGCATCGCTCCCTGCAGGCTCAGCCATAGCCACAAGGCGGCGGCGATGACGATGTTCACCGCCGGCCCGGCCAGGGCCACCAGGATCTCTTCCCTGGGATCGTCCGGCATCTTCTCCAGGGACGCCACGCCGCCGATGGGCAGCAGGGTGATGTCCCGCGTTCGGATGCCGAAGCGCCGGGCTGTAAGGGCGTGGCCGAGCTCGTGCAGGACCACGCAGCCAAACAGAGCCAGGATGAAAACCACGCCATGCACTACAGCCCCCAGACTCTGCTCGCTGCGCCAGTAGCTCAGGGCGATCCAGATCAGAAGAATGAGGAAAGTGGCATGAATATAGACAGGAATCCCTGCCAGGCTGCCCATGCGCATGGACCATTTCATGGAAGGCCGCGAGGGCTGATCGTTCATGGACGGCCTTTCAGAAAGTAGTCGAGGAAGGCCAGCATGTCCGCCGCTTCCTCGATGCGCTTGCCGGTGGGCTTGCCGGCGCCATGGCCTGCCCGGGTTTCGATGCGGATGAGGATGGGATTGTCACAGGCCTGAGCCGCCTGCAGGGCGGCGGTGAACTTGAAACTGTGGGCGGGGAACACCCGGTCGTCGTGATCGGCGGTGGTGACCAGGGTCGGGGGATAGCAAACGCCTTGCTTCACGTTGTGGTAGGGCGAATAGGCGTAGAGCGCCTTGAATTCTTCCTCGTTCTCCGGGGAGCCGTAGTCGGATTCCCAGGCCCAGCCGATGGTGAACTTGTTGAAGCGCAGCATGTCCATGACGCCCACGGCGGGCAGGGCCGCGGCGAACAGATCCGGACGCTGCAGGAGCACGGCGCCCACCAGCAGGCCACCGTTGCTGCCGCCCATGATGCCCAGGTGTTGCGGCGAGGTATAACCCTTGGCCACCAGCCATTCACCGGCGGCGATGAAATCGTCGAACACGTTCTGCTTGCGGGTTTTGGTGCCGGCCTTGTGCCATTGTTCGCCGTATTCCCCGCCGCCGCGGAGGTTGGCCACGGCATAGATGCCGCCGGCCTCCATCCACACCAGCCGGGATACGGAAAACCAGGGCGTGAGGGAGATATTGAAACCGCCGTAGCCATACAGCAAGGTGGGGGTCTTGCCATCGGGCTTCAGGTCCTTGCGGTGGCTGATGAACATGGGAATGCGGGTGCCGTCTTTGCTCTTGTAGAAGACCTGGCGGGTGACATAGTCGTTGGGATCAAATTTCAGTCGCGGCGCTTTGAACAGGCTTGAATGACCGGTGCTCATGTCCAGATGATAGATGCGGGCAGGGGTATTGAAACTGGTCCAGGAGTAAAAGGTCTCTTTGTCCGTGCGTTTACCGTAGAATCCGCCGGCGCTGCCCATACCGGGCAGTTTCAGCTCCCATGCCTTGCCTTTCAGAGGATGGATGACGACCTTGTGCCAGGCGTCGTGCAGGTAGCTGAGAATGAAGCTGTCATCGATCATGCTGGCGGTTTCTATGGTGTCCTGCGACTGGGACACGATTTCTTTCCAGTTTTCCGATGCGGGGTTTTCCAGGTCGATTTCCAGAATGCGGCCCCGGGGCGCCTGGTCGTTGCTCAGGAACCAGAAACGGGAGCCCTTGTTGCCCAGGTACTCGTAGCTGGCCCGCCATTCCTCGATGACCGGGTGTATGCCCTTTTCGGGATGCCGCAGATCCTGGAAATAAAGCAGGTTTTTCTGCTCCGTACCTCGTTCTACGCTGATCAGCAGGTAGCGGCCATCATCCGTGGCCGTTCCAGAGAAAGACCAGTCCTTGTGATCCGCACGCTGGTAGATGAGCCGGTCCTTGTCCTGGGGATTTCCCAAACGATGATAGTAGAGCTTGGGGAAGTAGTTGACGCTCTTGAGCTGCTGGTCTTGTTTTGGAGCATCATAATGAGAATAGTAGAAGCCTTTGCTATCAGCGCTCCAGGACACACTGCTGAATTTGATCCATTTCAGACGGTCATCCATATCCCTGGCGCTGCCGATTTCCCGTACCCGCCATTCGGTCCAGTCAGAACCGGCGTCGGAGATGCCGTAGGCATAATACTTCCCGTCTGGGCTGACAGATTCACCTGCCAGGGCCACTGTGCCATCTTTCGACAGCTGGTTGGGGTCCAGGAGTACCCGGGGCTTGTCCTGCAGGTTGCGCAGGGTATAGACCACAGACTGGTTTTGCAGGCCGTCGTTGCGCTTGAAGAAATAGCGTCCACCTTCCTTCCAGGGAACGGAATAACGTTCAAAATTCCATAACGCTTGGAGCCGCTGGCGGTACTTTTCCCGGGCAGGGAATTTTTTCAGCCAGTTTTCAGTCAAGCGGTTCTCAGCCTTCACCCATTTCCGGGTTGGGGGGGAATCCAATTCCTCCAGCCAACGATAGGGATCAGCGACAGGGATGCCATGATACTCATCTACCTGAGATCCGGCGGGGGCGCTGGGATAGGTAATGTCAGCTGCCATGCCTGTGCTGCAGAGGCTGATGAGCAGAATGAGAGCCGGGCTATGGGTAAGTTTTATGGATATCATGGGTTTACCTGGTCTGGATTCTGGGAATCTCTGGTCGATGCATAGAAGGAAGTCTTCAACAATCCATTGGTTGGCCCGGAAAGCTCAGAGGTTTCTCCATCAAGATATTGAAAAAGTCCCTATGAGTGATTTTCAATCGCCTTCAGGAGATTATACCGGGAAAAGTCATTTTTGGACGGGATGCTGGTCTAAGGCAGAATGGTGAATTCATTGGCGAAAAACCTTCTTGGGGAGTAAAATAACTTGTTTGCGTATAATCAATATTGATTCGCTACACACCGGGAACAATCTTGGCTACTGACAAATCTCTGAATCTGCTGGATCTGGATCGCAAGGCGATGGAGGATTACTTCGCAAGCCTGGGCGCCAAGCCTTTTCATGGGCGCAACGTGCTGAAGTGGATTCACAAGCATGGCATTATGGATTTTGCGCAGATGACTGATCTGTCCAAAAAGCTGCGCGCCGCTCTGGATGCGCAAGCCCGGGTGCGCCTGCCAGAGATCATTCTGGAAAAACCCTCAGCGGATGGCACGGTAAAATGGGTAATGGAACTGGAAGACGGCCAGCGCATTGAAACCGTGTATATTCCCGATGGCAACCGCAGCACCGTGTGCGTGTCCTCTCAGGTGGGCTGCGCCCTGGACTGTTCTTTCTGTTCCACGGCTAAGCAGGGCTTCAACCGTAACCTCAGCACGGGCGAGATCATCGGCCAGGTCTGGCATGCGACCCGGCAGATGGGCAAACCGCCCACCAACGTGGTGCTCATGGGCATGGGCGAACCCCTGGCCAACTTCGATGCCGTGGTCAGGGCCATGGATCTGATGCAGGATGACCTGACCTATATGATATCCAAGTACCGGGTGACCATCAGCACATCGGGCATCGTGCCCAACCTGTACCGGCTGCGGGAAGTGTCGGATGTGAGCCTGGCGGTGTCCCTGCATGCCCCGGACAATGCCCTGCGCGACCAGCTGGTGCCCATCAATCGCAAGTACCCCTTGGAAGAGCTGATTCCCGCCTGCCGGGAGTTTGTGAAGAACGACAAGCGCCGCAAGGTCACCTGGGAGTATGTGATGCTGGACGGCGTCAACGATAGCATCGCCCATGCCAAGGCCCTGATCCGGCTTCTCGAAGGTACGCCGTCCAAGATGAATCTGATTCCCTTCAATCCCTTTCCCGGAACCAGCTACCGGAGCTCACCACCGGAGCGTATCGAGGCTTTCCGGCAAAAGCTCATGAAAGCCGGCATCATGGCCATATTGCGCAAGACCCGGGGCGATGATATCGATGCCGCCTGTGGCCAGTTGGTGGGCAAAGTCAAGGACCGCAGCAGGCGCACCGAAGTTTCCCTGCGCCGTGCGCAACAGGACAGGATGGCGTCATGAAGTCTGTGGGTGTCGTTGTATGGTTGCTGAGCGTCCTGTTGCTGGGAGGCTGCAATCAGGGGCTGGTGCAGGAAGAGAGCGACTCCAGCACCGGTAAGCTGGGAAGCAACAAGCAAAATAATGACGCATCCGATGTCTATGTGAAGCTGGCCTACGAATATCTGCGTCAGGGCGATTACACCAAGGCTCTGAAAAGAGCCAAGAAAGCGGTGACTCAGGGGGAGCACAATGGCAATGCCCATCTGGTGCTGGCCCTGGTGTACGAAACTCTGGGGGAAAACGATTCAGCCAACGCCGCCTACCGCCGCGCCCTGGAGGTCGATCCCCGGAATCCCTATGCTTTGAATGCCTATGGCAGCTACCTGTGCAAGCTGGATGAATACCAGGAATCCCTGCCATATTTCGACAAAGCTTTGCAGAATCCCTTGTATCAGACACCCTGGGTCGCCTTGGCCAATGCCGGTTCCTGCGCCAGAAAGGCGGGTTTGAATGACAAGGCCGAGAAGTATCTGCTGCAAGCTCTGGAACGCAATCCCTCCTACCCCCAGGCCTTGTACCAGATGGCCAAACTGCGTTTTGACCAGGGCAAGTATCTGTCCACCCGCGCTTACCTGGAACGCTACCGGGACGTGGCCCAACCGACGGCAGATTTGTTGTATCTGAGTATTCTCACTGAACGCAAATTGGGAAATGCGCATCAGGAAGGCAGTGATACCCTGTTGCTCAAATCCCGTTTTCCGGACTCTAAACAGGCCCGGGCCCTGGGTAACTGAGCATCGATATGGCAAGCGTAAGAAACCACAAGCGCCACGCAGCAGGGAAGGACCGGAAGAAACCTCAGGCTACGGCTTCAGTGCCATCTCCAGGCGCCCGCCTGCGCCAGGCCAGGGAGGCCATGGGCATGGAGCTTGCCTCCCTTGCTCAGCAGCTGCACTTGAGTAAATCCATGGTAGAGGCGCTGGAAGAGGAAAATTTCGAAGTGCTGCCTGCACGGGTCTTTGTGCGGGGCTATTACCGCAACTATGCCCGCCTGGTGAATGTGCCGGAAGAATCGGTGCTGTCCGAGTTCGAAAAGCGTTGTCCGGAAGGAGAGGACTGCACGGTGCCACCCGCTGTGGCTCAGGGGGTCAAAAAAGAGATTCGCAGCAGCCACGGCCTGGTGCGCCTGGTCAGCTGGCTGGTGGTCATCGCCCTGCTGACAACCTTTGGCTTGTGGTGGAAATCCAATCTGGATAAGAAAGAGCAGGCCATGGCATCGGACAATACGACGCTGGCGGAGAATACCTCCTCCAACCCGCCGGCGGCTGCAGCAGCAACACCGGCTGAGGCTGCTGATGACCATCAGGCGCCAGGCACTGAAACCACTGAGCCGCCGTCCCTCCAAACGCCTGACCAGGAAGAGCCAGTTGTACAGGAGCAAACTGCGCCCCAGACCGCTGCCCAGGAAAATACTGAAGCCAGTCCCGAATCCGGGCAAACCGCCATCGCCAGTTTGGAAACACCTGCACCGACAGAACCTGTCGCTGATACGCAGGCCCCCCGCATCGTTCTGTCTTTCAAGGGGGATTGCTGGGTGGATGTACGCGGGGCTAACCGCAGCTTCAAAATCGTGGGCAAGCGCAAAGCCGGAGAGAAGATCGAACTGGCGGGCGAGCCACCCTATAAGATGGTGCTGGGCAACGCGCGTAATGTGAGTGTCCTGGTCAACGGGAAGCCTTATGATCTGGCGCCGCACACGCGGGGCAATGTCGCCAAGTTAACTCTCAACCCAACAAAAGAATAGATGGCCAAGAAGCTTCAGGCAGTAAGGGGGATGCGGGACATCCTCCCCGACCAGACCCCTTTGTGGCAGTTTGTGGAAAACACGGCGCGCCGGGTGTTCCAATCCTATGCCTACCGGGAGATCCGTACGCCGGTACTGGAGATGACCGAGCTGTTCAAGCGCTCTATCGGCGAAGTCACGGACATCGTGGAAAAAGAGATGTACACCTTCGAGGATCGCAATGGCGATTCACTGACCCTGCGTCCTGAGGGCACCGCGGGCTGTGTGCGCGCCTGCATGGAAAATGGCCTGCTGCACAATCAGGTTCAGCGCTTGTGGTATCAGGGCGCCATGTTTCGCCACGAAAGGCCGCAGAAGGGCCGTTACCGCCAGTTCAAGCAGATGGGTCTGGAAGCCTATGGCATGGCCGGGCCGGACATCGATCTGGAAGTCATCCTGGTAACCGCCCGTCTATGGCAAGCCCTGGGCATCCCCGGTCTGGAGCTGCAGATCAATACCCTGGGTACGCTGGAGGAACGCAAGGCTTACCGCGCACGCCTGGTGGAGTATCTGCAGGCGCATCGTAACCAGCTGGACGAAGACAGCCTGCGCCGTCTGGAGAGCAACCCCCTGCGGGTGCTGGATTCCAAGAATCCCCAGTTGGCGGAACTCATTGCTGGGGCGCCATCGCTCATGGATGATCTGGGAGAAACCTCCCGGGCGCATTTCGAGGTCATCACCTCGGGCTTGGAGGCGGCGGGCGTGGACTATGTGCTCAACACCCGTCTGGTACGGGGGTTGGATTACTACTCCCGCACCGTGTTCGAATGGGTTACGGACCTTCTCGGTGCCCAGGGTACGGTGTGTGCCGGTGGCCGCTATGACGGGCTGGTGGAGCAACTGGGCGGCAAGCCGGTTCCTGCCATCGGTTTCGGTATGGGGGTGGATCGGGTAGTGGCGGTACTGGAGGCCCTGGATTCTGCTCGCCGTGAGGGTGATCCCCACGCCTATATGGTGCTCGTGGGAGAGAACGTGCAGAGCCCCGGCCTGGTGCTGGCGGAACGCCTGCGCAATGCCTTGCCCGGGTTGAGGTTGCAGGTAAACTGTGGTGGTGGAAGTTTCAAGTCCCAGTTCAAGAAAGCTGATAAGAGTGGCGCCCGCCTGGCATTGATCCTGGGCGAAGACGAATTGAACAACCGGCAGGCCGGCGTCAAATGGCTGCGTGAGCAACGGGAACAGATTTCCCTGGGTCACGACGAGCTGGCGGATTTTCTGAAAAACATGATTGGAGATTGATCAAGTGAGTACCTATCAGACGGAAGAAGAACAGGTCGAAGCCATCAAGAAATGGTGGAAGGAAAACGGCAAGGCCGCTATTGGTGGCATTGTCCTGGGCCTGGCGGTAGTTGGTGGCGGCAAAGGCTGGATCGAGTATCAGCGGGTGCAGGCCGAGAATGCTTCAGCGAACTACGAAGGTTTTGCCATGGCAGCGCGCAGTGGTGATCTGGAAAAAGCCGTACAGCGTGGGGAAGCCCTGATCAATGCATACAAGGATTCCACCTACGCCTTGTTCACGGCCTTGGATCTGGCACGCCTGCAACTGGAAGCGGGTGACAAGGACAAGGCCCGGGTGCGTCTGCAGTGGGTTGTGGACAATGCGGGTGACGAGGCCATCAGTAAGCTGGCCCAGGTGCGCCTGGCACGCCTGATGCTGGATATGAATGCCCTGGACGAGGCGGCCACCCTGGCGGCAAACCCTGCCGAGGATTCCTGGCAGGGCGAATTCCTCAGCATCCAGGCAGAAGTGAAGCTGGCCCGCGGTGACCGTGAAGGCGCCCGGAAGGATTTTACCAAAGCGCTGGAGAAAGGCGTGAGCAATCCGACCCTGGTGAATATGAAGCTTCAGGAACTGGGTGGCTAGATGAAGATCATGCGCTGGCTTCTGTTGTTCCTGCTGGCCGGGATGCTCGGCGGCTGCGGCACCATGGCTGATCCCAGCACCTGGTTTCAGGGGGATGATCCCGCGTCAGAACCGGCCGAGCTGGTGGATTTCACCCCCGTGATCCAGCCGCGGCAACTCTGGAGCATGGACATCGGCGACACGGGAACCGCCTTCAGGCGCCTGGCGCCGACCGTGGTGGAGGGTATGCTCTATGCGGTCAATGAAGAAGGCGAGCTGCGCGCTGTGGATGCCCGGACCGGAAACTTGTCCTGGCGGGTGGAAACGGGACTGCCTGCATCCGCAGGTCCGGGCGCCGGTAGTGGGCTGGTGGTTTTCGGTACCCGGGAAGCACAGGTAGTGGCCTATGCCGCGGATACCGGGGAAAAGCGCTGGAGTACAGATCTGACCAGCGAGATCCTTGCCGCGCCCGCCGTGAGTGACGATGTGGTTGTAGTGCATACCGCAGATGGCAAGCTATTCGGCCTGAACGCCCTGAATGGCGAACAACTCTGGCTGTATGATCACAAGGTGCCTGTGCTCACCCTGCGGGGCAGCAGCAGTCCGGTCATCAGTGGTGGCACTGTGTATTGTGGCCTGGCGGGAGGCAAGATGGTGGCTCTGTCTCTGGACAGCGGCCTGCTGGAATGGGAAAAACACATTACCGTACCCAGTGGCCGTTCAGAACTGGAGCGCATGGTGGACGTGGACGCTGATCCCTTGGTTTATAGTGGCACGGTCTATGGCGCCGCCTATCAGGGTGATGTGGCCGCTATGGGTGAGGGCAGCGGCAAGATTTTCTGGAAGCGGAAGATGTCCGTGTACAACAATATGGCAGTCAACTGGCAGCAACTGGTGGTGACTGATGCCCGGGGGCATGTCTGGTCCCTGGATCCCGATTCCGGTGCTGCACGCTGGCGCCAGCAGGCCCTGCAGAACCGCGGCGTCACCGGTCCTGCCATTCAGGGTGACTACACGGTGGTTGGCGACAATGAAGGATATGTACACTGGCTGTCTTCCTCTGACGGTTCCATGGCGGCGCGCATGGATATTGGTGATGCCATCGTTGCCGCGCCCATCGTGGCGGATGATGTGCTCTATTCTCTTACCAGTGGCGGCAAGCTGGTTGCACTGGGGCTTCCGGAAGAGTAAAGCATGCTTCCTGTTATCGCCCTGGTGGGCCGTCCCAATGTAGGGAAATCCACGCTCTTCAACCGGCTCACCCGCAGCCGGGATGCCCTTGTGGCGGATCAGCCCGGCCTGACCCGTGATCGCCAGTATGGCGTTGGCCAACTGGGCAGCCGTCCCTATGTGGTGGTGGACACCGGCGGCATCAGTGGTGAGAAAGAAGGCGTCGAGGTGCTCATGGACAAGCAAGTGCGCCTGGCTATCGAGGAAGCCGACCATGTTTTCTACCTGGTGGATGCCCGGGATGGATTGGCCGGTGCCGATGAGCAGATCGCTGCCGAGCTGCGCAAGACGGGTAAGCCGGTCACAGTGGTGGCCAACAAGTCCGAATCTCTGGACCGGGACCTGGCCACAGCCGAGTTCCACGCCATGGGCCTGGGTGAGCCGGTTGCTATTTCTG
>Ga0256832_1001573_pt1 | contig 15535 bp, 14 predicted proteins | sample 134614metaG_FD_190534 | JGI IMG/M metagenome (GOLD analysis project Ga0256832, IMG submission 190534) | Hydrothermal vent microbial communities from Lau Basin, Pacific Ocean - 134-614 | ecosystem: Environmental > Aquatic > Marine > Hydrothermal vents | place: Pacific Ocean: Lau Basin | collected...
CGGTGAAAGCAGTGAACTGCGTGAATACGAGTTTGTGGATCGTGAGCCCAACAAGCGGGGCGTGCGCTACTATCGCATCGTGGAAGTGGATGCCGACGGCACCACCACCGAGAGCGGCGTTCGTAAGCTGTTCTTCGACGGCGAAGCGGGCGCTGTGACGGTTCGTCCGAATCCGTTTGCGGATGTGCTGGAAGTGCTGTTGCCTCCAGGTGAGGGGACGGCGCAGGTGCAGGTGGAAGACGTCCGCGGTGTAACGGTGTGGCGTCGGACGGTGGCGTTGGGCGGCGTGGTTCAGACGCTGCGTGTGGATGCGTCCGGCTTGCCGGCAGGCGTTTACACGGTGCGTGTGATCACCGCTTCGGGCAGCGAGATGGTGAAGGTGATGAAACGGTAGGGGCTCCTCGGGGCTTTTGTGGAATGCGCAGAACGTCCCTGCCTTCCTTCGGGAGGGCGGGGACGTTTTTTTGTGTGGAAAATATGCGGGGATGCCTGGGAGGTATGGTTTTGTAGGGGCGACCGGCCGGTCGCCCCTATCCGTTCATTGGCGGCAATGTCGGCAGGAATGCCCGTAGGACATGGTTTTGTAGGGGCGACGCATGCGTTGCCCCTACGGATGGGGGCCAAGATAGCCCGCATGGACATGCGTTTCGTAGGGGCACGGCATGCCGTGCCCCTACTGAACATCGAACACCGAACACTGATTTTTGATTTAAGATTTTGTTTTAATTTATCCTTTTTGCTCTTCAATCGGCGTTCGTTCATCGGTGTTCTGCAATCAGGCAGAAGGGGGGCATGCCCAAAAGGTGCTTCTCATAAGTTTGCACGCCTTAAATTTTCCTGTGGTGCGTATTCTGTGGTTTCTTATGGGGGCGTTATGGTTGGGGACGGTGGGATGCCGCTCCGATCCGCCGCCGGCGCCGGCGCCCCATCATCCATATGAGGGGCCGGGTTTTTTCATCTGTAATGAGGGGAATTTTCGGTGGGGAAACGCCAGCCTGTCTTTCTTTTCGGAAGACAGCATGACGATATTCAATGGAATTTTCAAGCAGGCCAACCGGCGGCCGCTGGGAGACGTGGCGCAGTCGATGGCGATAATGGGGGGCAAGGGGTATGTGGTGGTGAACAACTCGGGGCGGATCGAGGTTATCGACCCGTTGACGGCCCGTTCGGAAGGGACGATTGGGGGGCTGACGTCGCCGCGATATCTGACGGCGGCGGGCGATGGGCGGGCATATGTGAGTGACCTGTATGCGCAGGCTGTGAGTGTAGTTTCGCTGGACAGCAACCGGGTCATCGACACCATCGGCTATCCGGACTGGACGGAAGAATGGGTGCCGACGGCGGCGGGCATTGTGGGGTGTGGGGTGAAGTCGGGGACGGTGTTTTTACTGGACCCGGCCACCGACCGCATCGTGCAGTGGCGGCGCCTGCGGAAAGAGGTGGCGGGGATGGTGTTAGACAGGGACGACTTTCTGTGGGTGTTGTGCAACGGCGGCTTTGAGGAGGTGTTGCCGGCGCTGTATCGGGTGGAACTGCCGACGCTGACGCCGGTGGACAGCTTTGTGTTTCCCGATCGTAAAAGCCGGCCCGGGCATCTGGCCATTACGCCGGGGGCCGACACGCTGTTTTTCACCTATCAAGGGGACCTTTACCGGATGCCGGTGGCAGCTGCATCCCTGCCGAGCACGCCCTATTTTTCGGGCGGCGGGCGGATTATTTATCACGTGGTCTGCCACCCGCGGCGGCCGTGGTTGCTGCTCACCGACGCCATCGACTACGTTCAGCCGGGCAAGCTGCTCATTCTCACGCGCAGCCCGTCGCATCCGGCCATCATCGACAGCTTCACCACGGGCATCATCCCCGGACACATCACCTTCGTGCCGTAGGCCCTCCGACCGCCCATGATGGCCTAAATTTGCCGCCTTAACTTTCTATCAGGCATGCTATTGCTCAAAGATATCCGCCGAGATCCGCAACAGGTCAAAGCAGCGCTGGCCCGGCGCGGCTACGCGCCCGTTTCACGGGTCGATGAGATTATGGAGATGGACGCCCGACGGCGCCGGCTGCAACAACAACGGGATGAGCTGTTGAACCAAAGCAAGAAGATGGCTGCGGAAGTGGGCCGGCTTTTCAAGCAGGGCGAGCGGGAAGCAGCGGACAAGGCTCGGGCGGAAGCGGCGGCGCTGAAAGAGTCGGTCAAAACGGTGGAGCAGCAACTGGCCGAGGTGGAAGCAGCGCTGGACACGCTGCTGCTGGACCTTCCGAACATTCCGCATCCGTCGGTGCCCGACGGGCAAGGCGAAGCCGACAACGTAGTGGTGCGCACCCATGAGGCGCCGGTCCGTGCATCGGCTCCCGTCCCGCACTGGGAAGTGGCCCAGGCGCTGGGGATCATCGACTTCGAACGGGGGGCGAAGATTACGGGGGCGGGCTTTCCGTTGTATCGCAAAGGCGGTGCGCGTTTGCAGCGGGCGCTGATCAACTTCTTTTTGTCGGAAGCCATCGCAGCGGGCTTTGAAGAAGTGTGGCCGCCGTATCTGGTGAATGAGGCTTCGGCTCGGGGCACGGGCCAACTGCCCGACAAGGACGACCAGATGTATTATGTCTGCAAAGACAACCTCTATTTGATTCCCACGGCGGAAGTGCCCGTTACCAATATTTACCGCAACGAGATTCTGCCGGGGGAACGTCTGCCTTATAAGCTGACGGCCTACTCGCCCTGCTTTCGGCGGGAAGCGGGATCGTATGGGCAGGAGGTGCGGGGATTGAACCGCGTCCATCAATTTGACAAGGTGGAAATTGTGGTCATCAGCCGTCCCGAGCAATCTTATGAGATCCTTGAAGAGATGACGGCCCACGGCGAGCGGTTGTTGCAGCAGCTGGGATTGCCTTACCGGGTGGTAAGCCTCTGTGCGGGCGACCTGGGGACGGCCAGTGCCAAGACTTACGATCTGGAAGTGTTTGCCGCCGGTCAGCAGCGCTGGCTTGAGGTGAGTTCGGTGTCGAACTTCGAGACGTTCCAGTCGGCGCGGCTCAAGCTCCGTTATCGGGACGACGCAGGGCGGCCGCAGCTGGTTCATACGTTGAATGGAAGTGCGCTGGCGTTGCCGCGCATTGTGGCGGCGCTGCTGGAAAACAACTTCAACGGCGAAAAGGTCCTCCTTCCTGAAGTGCTTCATCCTTTTTACGGGCAACCCTTCCTTCAATGATCACCATCCACCGAGAAGGGTGGCGTTTTCTGGCCAAGCTGACGTTGCTGCTCATCCTGTTCATCTGGGTGGCGGTGGAACTGGGTGTGGACGTGACGGTGGCTTCGCTGGGGGCGGCCACCATATTTCTGGCTTTTTTGCAGTTTTTCCGTCGGCCGCGGCGCAAGCCGCCGTATGACAGCCAGACCATCCTTTCGCCGGCCGACGGGCGCGTGGTGGCGCTCGAGACGGTGTTTCTCCCGCCGCCGCTGGGCGAATGCATTCAGATTTCCATCTTCATGTCGCCGTTTCGGGTGCATATCAACTGGGTGCCGATCTCAGGAGAGGTGGTGAGCTGCAAATATCATCCGGGGGAATATCTGGTGGCCTTTCATCCGAAGGCTTCGGAACGGAACGAGCGAACCTCCATCATCATCCGGACCGAGTATGGACAGCATATCGGCGTCCGTCAAATCGCTGGTGTGCTGGCCCGTCGCATCAAATGCTATCTTGACGAGGGCGACTGGGTCGAACAGGGCGAAGAACTCGGTTTTATCAAATTCGGCTCGCGGGTGGACGTCCTCATTCCGCCGGGTTCTCAAATAGAAGTCAAATTAGATGAAACCGTGAAGGGCGCCCGGACCGTCTTGGCCGTATTGCCCATGCCGGAAGACAACGCCAACGCATAAATCATGACGCGCATCATTCGCTGGATTCCGAACCTGATCACCCTCACGGGCCTGTTCTTCGGATTCGTAGGGATTTTACACGCCCTCAACGTCAGCTACTATCATCCGCTGAAAACCTTCCATCAGGCCGACCTGGTCTTTGCGGCATGGATGGTGATTGTGAGCGCGGTGCTGGACTTTCTGGACGGGCTGGCGGCCCGCCTGTTGAACGCCAAAAGCGAGCTGGGCAAGCAGCTGGACAGCCTTGTGGATGTGGTGTGTTTCGGCGTGTTGCCGGCGGTCATCCTTCACGTATTGTTGCTGGAAGCGCCCAACCCGGGCGACCTTTACAATGTGGTGATAGGCCGCCTGCCGGTCGTCTCGCTGGCTTCCTTTGTGTTTCTGGCGGCGGCGGTGGTGCGGCTGGGCCGCTTTAACCTCCTCTCCACTACGGCCCACCACTTTCGGGGGCTGCCCGTGCCTTTCGCCGCCTTCATTGTGGCATCCATTCCGATTGTCACCGCCCATCAAGACCTCATCGTCATTCAGGGCAAAAGCATTTACTTTCATGAATACCTATTTCGGCCCGGTGTGCTGATCGGCCTGACGCTCGTCCTGGCTGTCCTGATGCTTTCCCGCATGCCCTTGTTAAGCCTGAAATGGGACTTTTCCGTCCGTCGGCGCCCGCCGGCGCTCATCGGGGTGTTTCTGCTGTTAGCGGCCGTGCTCATCGGCTTACTGGGCTACCTGGGGCTGTGGGCGCTCATCATTCTGTATTTTGCGTATTCCTTATTGCTTTCAAAACAGGTCAAAGGCTTATGAATTTTGCCGTGGAAATCGACATCATGCCGCTGAAAGGGCTGCTCGACCCGCAAGGACGGACCGTCAAAGAGGCGCTGCAAAAGCTCGGGATTGAGGACGCGCAAGACGTCCGCATAGGCAAGCACATCCACATGATCATTGCGGCGGATAACGAAGAAGAAGCCCGCCGGAAAGTTGAAAAAGCCCTCGAAACGCTGCTTTACAATCCCGTGGTGGAAGAATACGTTTACACGCTGAAACCACATCAATCCTGATCTTGTTCGGCGATGCCGTATGTTGTCAGCGGTCGGCACCGGGTCTTTTATCGCCGCATGGGCGAAGAAGGGCCGCCGTTGATTTTTATTCACGGCGCATGGCTCGACCACGCCATGTGGGACAAACAGCAACGTTACTTTTCTTCGTCTTTCCGCACCGTGGCCTACGACCTCGGCTGTCATGGACAAAGCCACCTTCCCGCTGGATGGCCATGCCGGGTGCCGCAATGGGCCGCTGAGCTTCACGCCCTCGTTGAAGCGCTTTTTCCCGACGAGCGCGTCTATGTGTGCGGTCTTTCCCTGGGCGGTATGATTGCGATGTATTGGGCGCATCACCATCCCGATCGGGTGCGCGGCTTGCTTATAGTGGACTCGCCCATCGACTTCAGCGTGCCCTGGTGGGCCACACCCTTTTACTATGCTCTCTCCTATCTGTTATGGGTTCTCTTGCGATTGTTGCCTTTCCGCCGGCTCATCGGGCTGTTTTTCCGGACGCTGCAGCCGATGTTGAGCCCGAAACAGCGGGCGTCGGGTGGAGCCTTTACGCAATATGTCCGGCAATGTTTCGAGCGGATGGGCAAAAAACGCTGGTTCGCCGTCTGGAAGGCCGCCATGCAATATCGGGGTCTTTCCCGCTATCAGCCGCCGCCTGCTACGGGGCTTATTCTGGGCGAACACGACCACTGGTTCGTCCGCTGGAAAATGCGCACCTTCGCCCGACGCCACCAGCTGCCGTTGACTATCATTCCCAAGGCGGCTCACATGGCCAACATCGAAAATCCTGCCGAGTTTAACGCCGCCGCAGCCACCTTTTTGAAACAACACCCGGCATGAAAGAAAATCCCGGCATCCGGTCGCTCGACATCGCATGGCCGCTTTACACCGACCTGTATGAGCTGACCATGGCCCAGGGCTATTTCTATGAAGGAATGGCCGAAAAAGCGGCATCGTTCGACTACTTCTTCCGGAAAGTGCCGTGTGGCGGCGGTTATGTGGTCTTTGCGGGCATGGCGGACGTGGTGGATGTTCTTTCCGACTTTCGTTTTTCGTCGGAAGCGCTGGAATACCTTCGGGCGTCGGGATTTCAGCCGGAGTTTCTGACTTATTTGCGGGACTTTCGCTTCAAAGGCACCATATACAGCGCTCATGAGGGGGAAATCGTATTTCCGAATACGCCGCTGGTTGTGGTGGAAGGCACCTTGCTGGAAGCCCAGCTTATCGAAACGCTGCTGCTCAACATGGTCAACTTCCAGTCGCTGGTGGCCACACGGGCCGGCCGAATTTCGCAGGTGGTGGAGCCGGAACGGATATTTCTCGACTTCGGCCTGCGGCGGGCGCAGGGGCTGGGGGGCATTCAAGCGGCCCGGGCCGCCGTCATCGGGGGAGCGGCCGCCACGTCCAACGTCGAAGCGGGACGCCGTTACGGCATCCGAATAACGGGGACCATGGCGCATGCGTGGATTCAAGCGTTTGATAACGAGCTGGAAGCCTTCCGGGCGTTCGTGCGCCGATATCCCGACCGCAGCATCCTGCTGGTGGACACCTATCACACCCTTGCCTCGGGCGTGCCCAACGCCATCATCACGGCCAAAGAACTGGAAGCCCGGGGACACCGCCTACTGGGCATCCGCATCGACAGCGGCGACATGGCCTATCTGGCCCGACACGCCCGCAAGATGCTCGACGAAGCCGGCCTTTCATACGTAAAAATCTTCGCTTCCAACCAGCTGGACGAATGGATCATCCGCAGCCTGAACGAACAAAAAGCCCCCATCGACGGGTTCGGCGTGGGGACGCGGCTGGTGACTTCTTATCAATGTCCGGCACTCGACGGCGTGTATAAGCTGTCCAGCTTCGACGGCCGGCCGCGCATGAAAATCTCCGACGATCCGGAAAAGACCACCCTGCCGGGACGCAAGCGCGTCTTCCGATACTACGACGCAGGCGGGCTTTTCTATCGAGACGGCATTCTGTTGGCGGAAGAAGACCCGCAGCACGTGAAACGGCTGGTTCATCCGGTGCATCGCCGGCTGTGGACGCCGGTAGGCGACCTGCCCCGGGAAGCCCTGCTGCATCCGGTCATGATCGAGGGCCGACCCGCCGACATCGAACGGGATCCCTACCGCATCAATGAATACCGACGACGACGATTAGCCCTCACACCGCCTGAAATGCTCCGCTTCGAAAACCCACACATTTACAAAGTGGGCGTCAGCGAACATTTATGGGAGCTAAAACATTCTCTCATTGAACAAAAACAGCACAAACAATGAAAGCCCTCTTTATTGTGGACGTGCAAAACGACTTCCTGCCCGGGGGTGCGCTGGCCGTTCCCCGCGGCGACGAAGTCATCGCGCCCATCAACGCCCTGATGGATCGCTTTGAAGTCATCTGGGCTTCCAAAGACTGGCATCCGCGGCGGACCACCCACTTCGACCGTTGGCCGGTGCATTGTGTGCGGGGCACTGAGGGCGCCCGCTTCCCGCAGGCGCTGAACGCCGCCCGCATCCAGCGGGTTTTTCTGAAAGGCACCAGCACCGACGACGACGGCTATTCGGCCTTCGAAGCCACCAACGCCGACCTCGAACATCTGCTGCGGCATCACGGCATCACCGACCTTTACGTTACCGGTCTGGCCACCGACTATTGCGTGCGGGCCACGGCCCGGGATGCCGCCCGACTCGGCTTTGCCGCCTACGTCGTCAAAGAAGCCGTCCGGGCCGTCAACCTCGCGCCCGACGACGAACAAAAAGCCTTCCACGATATGCAGCAGGCCGGCGTCCGCATCATCTCCATTCATGAAATCAGTTAATCGTTTCTATGACGCAACAACATGCGCAGCAAATCGAATTGCCCATTGAGGGCATCCATCCCGTGGACATTCTCGGGCCCGGGCATCGGATGTTAAAAGTCTTCAAAAAACGTTTTCCGCACGTCACCCTCAAAGAACGCGGCGGCACCGTCATCGCCATCGGAGCCGAAGACGAGTTGAACGCGCTCAAAAAGCACTGGCAGCGCATCATCCACTACATCAAACGCCACGGCGAACTGGACAAACGACAACTGCGGCAGCTACTGAATGTGCCCATCGATGAGCCCATCGACAACAGCGAAGACATCATCCTCTACGGCGTGGACGGTGCGCCCATTAAGGCCCGAACGCCCAACCAGAAAAGAATGGTGGAAGCAGTGGAACACAATCAGGTGGTGTTTGCCGTGGGGCCGGCCGGCACGGGCAAGACCTATCTGGCGGTGGTGCTGGCCATTCGGGCGTTGAAAAACAAACAAATCAAGCGCATCATCCTGACCCGTCCCGCCGTGGAAGCCGGCGAGAAGCTGGGCTTCCTGCCGGGAGACCTCAAAGAAAAGGTCGATCCTTACCTCCGCCCGCTTTACGATGCGCTCCACGACCTGATGCCCCGCCACGCCGTGCAGCAGCTTATCGAGGAAGACGTCATCGAAATCGCCCCGCTGGCTTTCATGCGCGGTCGCACGCTCGACAAAGCCTTTGTGATTTTGGATGAAGCCCAGAATGCCAGCCTCACGCAGCTGAAAATGTTCCTGACCCGTCTGGGGCCGCAGGGACATTTTATCATCACCGGCGACATCACCCAGATCGACCTGCCCCGTCCTTCCCATTCGGGCCTGCGGCGCGCCATCGAAATCCTTCGCCCGCTTGAAGGCGTGGCGGTCATCGAATACACCAAGGAAGACGTCATGCGCCATCCGATGGTGGAGGAAATCATTCAGGCCTTCGATCGTTACGAAGCCGAACAAGACAGCTCCCATGAAGCCGACTGACATCATCTTTCGCCCCGACGGGCGGATTTACCATCTGGGGCTGGCGCCCGAGGAGATCGCCCCCACAGTTATCCTGACCGGTGATCCGGGGCGTGTGGAAACCTTTTCCCATCTGCTCGATCGGGTGGAAGTCCGCCGCAGCAATCGGGAATTTCAATCCGCCACAGGCACATTCCAGGGGCGGCGACTGACTTTTCTATCCACCGGCATCGGCACCGATAACATCGAAATCGCCGCCGTCGAGATGGATGCCCTGGCCCGCCGCCGGCCGTCCCTGGGGCCTTTCCGCTGGATTCGCGTGGGCACGTGCGGCGCCCTCCATCCCTTCATCCAGCCCGGAGACGCCATCATGAGCCGCTACGCCATAGGGCTCGACAACCTCGCCCATTTTTACCCGCCGCCCGAAGACAAAACGCGATGGACCGTCGAAAGCGCCCTCAAATCATACCTCATCCGCAAAGGCGTGCCCCTGTGGCCATACGTGGCCGGCGCCTCTTCCGAATTAACAGCGCGCCTCTCATCCGTTGCCGACCATCAGGGATTAACCGTTTGTGCGCCGGGCTTCTTTGCTCCACAGGGACGCCTCATTCCCATATCGCATCCTTACGAAAATCTGCCCGACCGGCTCGTCGATTTTGAATGGAAAGGTCTCCGCATCCTCAACTTCGAAATGGAAGTATCGGCCCTTTATCTGCTGGCCGCCCGACTGGGGCATCAGGCGGCGGTGATCGACATCGCCGTCGCCATTCGACCCACCGGCCAAGCCCTGCTCAACTACCAAGAGAGGATGACGACGCTGCTGGAAAAAATCCTCCACAGCATCGACTGACGTCCGGTTGCCCTTACATCCAGAGGCCGCCGCAAACGCCGATGACCTGCCCCGTCACATACGAAGACATCGGAGAGGCCAGAAAGACCACCACATCAGCCACTTCTTCCGCCCGACCGGGCCGCCCCATGGGAATAACCTTTTTCCATTGGTCCAGCACGTCCTCGGAAAGCGATTCGGTCATTTCCGTTTCGATAAAGCCGGGCGCGATCACATTCGAGCGAATATTCCGACCGCCCAACTCTTTGGCCACCGACTTGGAGAATCCCACCAGCCCCGCCTTGGAGGCCGCATAATTGGCCTGGCCGGCGTTGCCTTGCATGCCCACAATGCTGCCGATGTGAATCAGACTTCCTTTGCGCTGCCGCAACATCGGACGCAGCACGTGTTTGGTCATGTTAAAGGCCGATTTGAGGTTGTTGGCGATGACCTCATCCCATTGCTCTTCGCTCATGCGCAGCATCAGATTGTCTCGGGTGATGCCGGCATTGTTCACCAGCACGTCAATGCGTCCCCATTTTTCCATCACGGCGTCCACCAGGGCTTTAGCCTGAGCAAAATCGGCGGCGTCAGACTGATATGCCACCACCCGTTCTTCGCCGGCGGCCCCGTTGAGGGCATTCACCAGTTCCTCGGCCTTTGCCGCAGACGAACGATACGTAAAAGCAACCCGCGCTCCTTCTTGCACCAGCCGCTCGACAATGGCCTTTCCGATTCCCCGGCTTCCGCCGGTGACAATAACTATTTGATCAGATAACATTCCCGCCATCGGATTATGATTGCAGGGCTTTGGCCATCGTCCGTCCCATATCCGCCGGGCTTTCCACCACATGAATACCGCACCGGCGCATCACTTCCATTTTGACGTCGGCGCGGTCATACTTTCCGCCGATGATGGCGCCGGCATGTCCCATCCGTCGGCCCGGAGGCGCCGTCCGGCCGGCTACAAAGCCCACCACCGGCTTGGTGCCGTGTTCCCGCACCCACTCCGCAGCTTCCACTTCCATCTGACCGCCGATCTCGCCAATCATGATGATGCCCTCGGTGTCGGGGTCGTTCATAAACATCTCGACGGCCTCCTTCATCGTGGTCCCGATGATGGGATCGCCGCCGATCCCAACGCATGTGGATTGCCCCAGTCCTTCACGCCCCACTTGAAAAACCGCCTCATAGGTCAGCGTTCCGGAACGGCTCACAATGCCCACCTTTCCGGGCTTGTGAATAAATCCCGGCATGATGCCTGCTTTTCCGATTCCTGGTGTAATGACGCCGGGACAATTCGGTCCCACCAGACGCGAGTCTCGATGAGCCAGAAACTCTTTCACCTTGACCATATCCGCCACCGGGATTCCTTCGGTAATCGCCACGATCAGGCCGATGCCCGCATCCGCCGCTTCCATGATGGCGTCGGCGGCAAACGGCGGCGGCACAAAAATCACGCTCACATTGGCACCGGTCTCCCGAACCGCCTCCGCCACGGTGTTAAACACCGGCTTGCCCAGATGCTGCTGCCCGCCTTTGCCGGGCGTCACGCCCCCCACCACATTGGTGCCGTATTCTATCATTTGCTGCCCGTGAAACGTGCCTTCTTTGCCCGTAAATCCCTGAATGATTACACGCGAATGATGATCTAAAAGGATAGCCATGAAATGCGCCTTCAATTTAGGTGCGAAAATAGCCTCATTCCGCCCAACTCCGGAAAATCTAACTTTGCACGCCTGACGCCGCGGCAGGGCGTGAATTACCGATATGGACCAGTTTATCGAGCGGTCGTGGATCCCCATTTTGATATTACACATCCTGCTGGCGGTTCTTTTTCATTACGTTCGGGAGTTTACACAGTTGTGGATCATCAGCAGCATCGCTGTGGGGACCATCGCCGTCATCCGGGCCAACGACCAGAATCACGAGGCGGGCTATTGGGGGGCCTACCTGGGACTGTGGGATGTGATGCATCGCGCCTCGCCCAGCGCCATATATCTGCCGTGGGAAATCGGCAAGTTCTCGCTGGCGTATTTCATGATATTGGGCATCTTGATCACGCCCTATCGGAAACATTACATGTGGTTTCCCTGGCTGCTCATTGCATTACTCACGCCCTCTGCATTGGGCAATTATTCCAGCTACAAAGACTTCGAGGAGTTCCGGCAGCAATTCAGCTTTAACGTAATCGGCCCCATCGTCATGGGGCTTGCCCTCACTTATTTCTACCGCCGATTTTTCAGGCTGCGTTCGCTCCGGTCGCTTTTGTTCTTTATGCTCATGCCCGTCGTGGTCTTATGGCTCACCCTCAACCTGCGGATGCCCGATTTTTCAGAGATCAGCTGGAAGTTAGAGGCCAACTTTCAGGCCTCGGGCGGATTCGGACCCAATCAGGTGGCCACCATGCTGTCATTTGGAACGATGACCCTGTTTCTCAGTTACTTTCTTCGCCTGAATGTGTTGCGAAGGCCCATTATCGAATACAGCTTAATTGCAGGTTTTTCCTTCAATTCGCTCTTGACTTTTACGCGGGGCGGCCTTCTGCTCAACAGCATTCAATTACTTCTGATATACTTACAGGGCGTTCGGGTGGGCTTGTTAAGAGCCAGTCGGACATTATGGACCATCATCTTCCTCATTCCTTTGTTGATCGGGGCTTTTTGGGTCGTGGACCAGATCACCCACGGCGCACTGGAACACCGTTTTCTGATGGGTATCGAAGAGAACACGGACATCCGTTATACTTCCGAAGAGGAACGGGTCATCAAGATCACAAGCGGAAGATTTGAGATTATCGTGTCGGATCTGTTAATGTTCATCCGCAACCCGCTGATGGGCATCGGCCCGGGGCTTTCTCAAAGATTCCGTCAGGAATATAATCCGTTGGCGCCTCGGGTCACCGCCCATGCCGAGTTGACCCGCCTCCTTGCGGAACACGGAGTGTTAGGGGTTGTCGTGCTTTTCTTTCTCGTCTATATCCCCTGGCGCTTTTACCGAACCATCCGAAACCCTTATGAGCGCATTCTTTTCACAGCATTTATGTCTTTCGCCGCTTTCTTTTTCCTGCACTCGGCCATGCGCACCGGGGCTATCGCCATCAGCTATGCGCTGGCGTTTATCCAAACGGAATGGCCGAAGTTTACGCTGAAACGGCGCGCTTATCGTTCACATCCCTAATGCGAATCTTTCGGAGGCGTATCCAGCTTCACCACTTCGACGGTCTGAGTGGGGAAGGCAAAAGAGACGCCGATGCTTTCCGCCATCTGCAACACTTCCGAGAGAATCTCATGGCGGGCTTTCATCTCCCGGTCCCAATCATTGCCGCCCAGGATATAGACCACCATCATGACATTGAGCGAATAGTCCGCCATCTCGACAAAACGAACCATATAGTAATCTTTCCGCGTGTCCGGATGACGCCTGATAATCTCTTTCACGCCGTCCACAAAACGTTGAATCAAGGCGGGGGGCGTGTCATACGTCAACCCGAAGGTCGTTTTCCATCGGCGATATTGCCGCCGGTCCCAGTTGTTGATCAGGCTGTTGATAAGCGTGCCGTTCGGCACATAAATGATGGAATTGTCAAAGCGGCGAATTTGCGTGGAGCGGAACCCCACCCGTTCGACCACGCCCTCAAAATCGGCGGTGGCGATGGTCTCTCCAATCCGAAACGGGCGATCCAGAAAGATGATGATCGTGCCGATGACGTGTTGCAAAGTCTCTTGCGCCGCTAATGCCACGGCAATCCCGCCAATCGATACACCGGCCAGAAGGGTCAACACATCCACGCCAAGCGCCCGCAACACAAAAAAGCCCCCGATGGAAACCACCACGATTTTCACCAGGCGGGCAAAGAGCGGCATCAGCTGATCGTCCATAACGCTTTCGCTCTGGCGCACCCGCTCCCACAGCCTGGCGATCACCATCTCCACCATACGATATGCCAACACCGTCCATACAATCGGATATGCAATATCGAGGAGTTTAAGAAACACATTCGTTACAGCGATGGGCAGCTGCAACACGGGGAAGAACAGCCGCCACAGATAAAGCAACAGCAGCCAGATGGCGATGCCCGTCAAGGGGCGCAAATACACCCGCGCCACATGGTCGGAAAGGTGCCGGGCCGCCCAATACCTGAGCACCTGATGAAGAACATAATAGAAAACATAATACAGGACAATACTGAGTAGGAGAAGAATCGCCAGACCAATCCATTGCCACACCCACAAACCCAGCACCACCCTTCCACCGCCTTCCATGGCAAAATATTCCACCAACCGATGCGTTCCCCATGGAAAGGTCTCACGCATCAGCCGCGGGAGCGCTTTGACGGTTTCCTCAGCGTATTGCCACCGACGGCCGCTTTTCGTGACAAACACCTCCGGTAGTTCCTTAAAGAGAACATAGATATGCTTGCCTGTGGCCGAATCTCGATAATTCGGATCATCAGGGATCTTGCTCAGGTCCACGTAGAGTCCTCGCGCATCCAGGATCTGCTTCAGCTGAATCGCCGCCCGAATCGCCGTTTTCCTTTCCTTGATGGGCAGCGTTTGGGCCGCCAGGTCGGGACGATAACTTTCAGGTTGCAGGTAATAAAGGTGCGAACGAATCGTATGATAAGGTGAAGCCAGGCTGAACAGGGTCGTATCCACCGCCGCCCGACCACTCAAAGAGAGCACCGAGCCAAGGATGAAAACGAAGACTCCCCTCATTGCAATGCTTTTAACAGCGTCTGATCATGGGCCTCCTTTGCCAGCCGTTCAAAAAGCGACAAAGCCTGTCGGGCCTCGCTAAGCTCCCGCTGGACCCATTTTCGCCGCTCGGCCGGCAACGACTCGAAATAGCGGATGTTCTGCTGAAACTGACGGACGGCGGGGAGCGCCACTTTACGGGCATAAGCCGTGTCGCCCGCCTGATAGAATCCTTGCGTCCATGAGACGGCATCCATCCGCGGACGCATATAGGGCAACGTCCGGTCGATGGCCATCCGGCCCAGCGTGTCGAACCGCGCTTTATCGCCGATTTGAAGATAGGCGACAGCCGTCCGCAAGTAGATGCTCCGCATCGTCCACAGCTGGCGCCGTTCCACACTTCCATACCAGCGGGTGGAATCGACGGCCACTTTTCCCCATCGAAATTTATCCCGCAAAAACGAATAGCTTTCTTTCAGATCCACCCAGCCGGGGCCGGGCATCCGGTCGGGCTTGCGAATCGGCGTAATCGTATAGACATAGCCCCGCTGCCGCGCATAGGGCATCAGCCCCATCAAGACATGGCCGCCGCTGGTAATAACCATCGACACCGGCCGCTCCCACAGGTTGGAAGCAATGATATCGAGCATCATCAGCGCATTATGATAAAGCTGCTTGTTGCCGATGGAGAAATAGACCGTATCCGCCGCATAGGGCAGTTCATCTTCTCGAAGCACGCCGCTTCGCAAGGCCGCTTCTTTATCCACCGGCAAAAAGAACTGACGGGTGGGGTAATAGGGATACGACTTGCCGCCGGTGACCATCACCCGCGCCCGGGGGTCGTTGCTGCCCATAAATTGCAACACCTTACGGATATCCATGGGGCGATCGCCCCCCTTCAAGGGCCGATAAAACGCCAGCATAAATGCCTCCCGGCGAACGGCATCCATCGGCAGAGAGAAGCGAATGGCATCGTCCCCGTGCGCATCCTTGCTCAGACGCTCCACATACCAGCCCGAACCCAACAGCTGATAGTTCACCACCCGCACGTCCGTCCGGACGCCTTCCACCTCCTGCAAATACCACACGGGATAGGTGGAATTATCGCCGTTGACAATCAGAATGGCATTGGAATCGCAAGACATCAAAATGTTATAGGCCAGATTGCGAACAATATAACGTTTCGAACGGTCATGGTCATTCCACTCCTTCGAAGCCACCCATGCAGGGAGAAGAACAGTCAAGACCAAAAGCCCCAACACCGCCGCCGGCGGCTTTTTCGCAAAGAATTGATCCC
>Ga0256832_1001574_pt1 | contig 15534 bp, 8 predicted proteins | sample 134614metaG_FD_190534 | JGI IMG/M metagenome (GOLD analysis project Ga0256832, IMG submission 190534) | Hydrothermal vent microbial communities from Lau Basin, Pacific Ocean - 134-614 | ecosystem: Environmental > Aquatic > Marine > Hydrothermal vents | place: Pacific Ocean: Lau Basin | collected...
CAAAGCCAAAATCAAGCAAAGCAAGTAAGTGCGGGACAATTCAGCGCGACAGCGATTCAACACGAAGTATTCAACGTCCCGCACGTACTTGCCCTTATAGCTTTGCAATCGGAGGAGGGCCGGAGTTTTTTTTTGCGTTAAGTAACAAATGTTACCGTGCTCCTATACGATAAAGGCCTTATTTTGTGGCGAAAGATGGGTAAGGCGCCCTGCACGGCGGCGGTCAGCCGCCGTGCAGGGCGCCCGGGAAATTCCGGGAGTTGCCCCAGCCAAAAATGAAGCCTTATGAAAAAGAATGTAGGAAACGCCGACAAGATTGTCCGGATTATTCTCGGACTGGTATTGGGGTATCTGTATTTCTCTCACACCGTGACAGGTACCTGGGGCATAGTGGCCTTGATTGCAGGCCTTGTGATGCTGGGCACGGCGCTGGCAGGATTTTGCCCACTTTACACACTGCTACACGTCAATACAGGAAGCAAGGAGCACTAATGAAGCTTGCCTGCCGGACACCTGATGCCCTTCGTCAGGTGTTTCGGTCGGCGAGTAGCTCTTTGGCATTGAGCAAGGCCGCCTTGCCGGGTGGGTCCTGGCTGAGCATGACGGCGATGGCGTGGATGCGCGCCTCGTCCGTCAGGCGTGTGACGCGTGTGCGACTGTGCGCGCCATCGTCTTCCTTGTAGATCAGATAATGGACGTGAGCTTTGGCTGCTACTTGCGGTGAATGGGTGATGACTACGACCTGGTGACCATCGGCCAGCCGGCTCAGGATATTGGCCATACGCTTGGCGACATCACCGGAGACGCCGGCGTCTATTTCGTCGAATAGTATGGTGGGTAGCGGGATGGCTCCGGCTACCAGGGACTTGGTGACCAAGGCCAGGCGCGACAACTCGCCGCCGGAAGCAACTCCGCGGATGGGCTGCAGGGGCATCCCCTTGTTGGCCGAAAAGAGGAAGTTGACGTCGTCTGTACCGGTGGGGCCGGGAGTCTCCAATGTGTCTATGGCTATTTTGAACCGGGCGTGCGGCATGGCCAGTTCGCGTAGGCCGCCGGTCACCCGTTTTTCAAATTGGGGGACGACGGTGTGGCGCTTTTTTGAGATGGCAGCAGCCTGCGCGCGAATTTCTTTATCCAGGGCGGCCGTCTCTTTTTCGAGCGCTTCAATGCCGGCATCCAGGCCGGACAGGTCTTGCACCCGGTGCTCCAAGTCCGCCAGGACTTGGAGCAGGCCTTCGACATGGAGTACTTGATGTTTTTTTTGCAGGCGATAGATGGTGTCAAGGCGGTTCCGCATCCGCTCCGCTTCGGCCGGGTCCCAGTCCGCATCTTCGGCGATGGCCTGCAAAGTATCGGCTAGTGCTTCGAGGTCCAAGATGATGCGATCCAGTTCTTCGCCCTGCTTTTCCACGCGCTTATCGGCTGGCGCTGCCTCGCGCACCGCCGCCGCCCCGCGGCGCAGGAGCGTCAGTGCGGAGATATCGTCGTCTCGCAAGTGTCGCAATGCCATGCCGAGCTCCTGCCGTGTTGTTTCGGCGTTCTCGATGCGCTTGAGCGCTTCCTCCAACGCGGCATCTTCGCCGATTTTCAAATCGGCACTCTCCAACTCTTCCATCTGAAACCGGATGAGGTCCATTTCTTTGGATGCTTCCGCGCGCTGCGCCTTCAAGCGGTCGAGCTGGCGCTTCTTTTCCACCAACTGCCCGTACAGGCGGCCGTAGTCGCGAACTTGTTCCTTGATGCCGGCCAGGGCATCGAGCATGCGGAGCTGAAAGGATACGTCGTGAATGTCGGCGGTGTCAAATTGGCGATGCAGGTCCAGGAGCGCGCCGCTGAGCTTACGCAAGACGTTGAGATTGACGGGCGTGTCATTGATGAAGGCGCGCGATTTGCCGGTGGGTGTGATCTCGCGCCGGATGATAGTCTCCGTGTCGTAGTCCAGGTCGTGCTGTTCGAAAAAGGCTTGCAAGTCGTAGGCTCCGATGTCAAATCGGGCTTCCACGACACACTTTTTGTCCTGATGGAAGAAAGCCTTGCGGTCTGCCCGGTCACCCAAAACCAAACCGAGTGCGCCGAGCAGGATAGACTTGCCGGCTCCGGTCTCCCCGGTGATGATGGTCAGGCCCGGGGCGAAGTCCAATTGGATTTCGTCAATGATGGCGAAGTTTTGTATGTGCAGGCTGGTTAGCATACAGGGGCAAAAATACGCTTATCTGGGCAAAACGGGCTTATGGCGGTGCCGCAAATGTGAAGGCGCTTGCCCACAAACGGCGCAATGCCCCATGGGAAGTAGGAAGGGGAAAGTTTTTTCGCTGGCGCGAAAGTGGTTTTACGGTACGGCTATTGTCCGGCTGTGGATGCTGTGTTTTTTGGGTGTGGCCTGTTTTGGGGAAAGGTTGTGTTCCGTTGTGGCCGCTAGCACGGGAAATCCGGTCGCCGTTGGGGTTGTAAGTGTATTGTTGGGAGCAAGTGGTTTGGAAAAGTAAATAATAGTGCCGTTATTTGCCGCTGCTGTGTCAAACGTATTTATGTGGCTTATGAAGCGTGTATTTTTTCTTTTGATGCTTGTGATCGGCTTATCCGGGGCTCTCCAAGGACAATTTCAGGTGAAGTTGGGTTATGGGATACAATTCCATGAACGAGAACCCAATAATATATTTCGCTATTTTAGTACCCGGTATCCGTATTTGAATCTGGGCGAAAAAAAATACACCAACACCCAGTCGGTCATTATTGGTGTGCGCAGCCGTGGCGATTATGCTGCCGTGGGTTTGAACTTCGGCTATGGTTTTTGGACGTTGTCCGGACAGGGACAGAATCCCGACAATGGGACGGATGAATGGCAGAAGGTAGCGCTGATCCGGGCAGCCCCCGGATTGGAGCTGGAGTTTATCGGTGGCCCCATTGGTATAGGAGCCGAGGGGAGATATGTGACCTTTACCGAAAAGCTTAGGAGCTCGGTCACCGGCACGCACATCAACCGGCAACATTATGGGGCGGTGCGCCCGTTTGCCTCCATCTACCTGCCCGGCAGCAGCAATACGGAACTGTCGCTTCGCCTGTACTATGAACTTGCGCTGGGCACCGTGTCCTTGGACTATACGGAATCTGTGCTCAATCCCAACCGGGCCGGTCAGTTTGAGCAAGGTGCATTTGATTACCGCCCATCGGGTTTTGGGCTCCAGTTGCTCTTCCTGAATTTCGGTGGTTAGTCCGATAACTCATAAACAACACCCTCGTGGAGAAAGCGGACCTTCGGGCCGAGTAGCAGGTAGGCGCGTGTATTTGCATTTTGGAGCAGTTTGCGATATAGCCCGGAGTCACGCTTAAACTTGCGTACTGGCCGGTCTGTGTCGTCATTTTGCAAATAGGCGTCCACCCAGGTATCCTTGATCAGATAGAAGGCCCGTCCCCGGACAAATTGGACGCTGGGGCGCGGTGCATGCGCCGGCAGGGCATCGGCACGTCTATGTGCCTGAATGGCCATGCTGGCGGCTTGTGCTTGCGATATGTCGCTTCTTTGTTTAAGTTTATATGGTTGGGGCATCACCGGCGGTGGTGGCGGTGGCGGTGTACCGCCGGGCGGGCCGGGGAAGATGCCGGACAAGTCGTTTTCGTCTATAATGAGCAGGGACGTGTAGGGGGTGATGATACCGTATTTTTTGGCGGTGGCGATGAGCTCGTCCCGCAATTCCTTGTCTTCGCCGTTGAGCCGGATTTGGTCGTAGAGATAGGCTACTTTTCGAGTAGCCCAGAGTCCGGGGATATAGTCGTTGTCCGGTTTGGGGACGGCTTTGAGATGATATGTGTAGGTTTGGGTGCGGCCGTTGAGTTGGGCGGTCAGGCGGACATCGAAGTCTTTGGTACCATTGTATTTCCCCAGGAGGGTGAGTGTGCTGCCGCGGAACAGGTCGGGTAGTCGTTTGGGGTAGGTCTCGCTGAATTGCAGGCCGGCGATGGGGCTTATTTCGGGATTGGCCAGGACGGGAGCGGAGAGCTTTTGATAGAGAGAAGTGATGGGAAGATCCACCGGTTCGTTTGCGGCTACATAAGTGCGATAGCCGTTGGATACTTCGGTGATTTTGTCGAGCAATTCGACATTGACATCATTGCCGAGACCGAAGGTGAAGACGCGGGGGCGGTCCGGGGCTTGCTTTGTCAACTTGATAATGGATTTGGTTTCGGTTTTGCCGATAGTGGGGCGGCCGTCGGTGATAAACAAGACCATGGCGGGGCGGCCGTCATGCGGGTGATGCGCGAGGGCCGTTTGCAGGGCATCGTGGATATTGGTGCCACCGGCGGCTTTCAAATTCTGTAACCATAGAATGGCCTGGCGTATATTCTTCGGGGAGGCGGCTTGTATCGTTGGGGAGAGTGCGTTTGCTTCGGTGGCAAAGCGTATGATGTTGAAGCTGTCGGCGGGATTGAGATGTTCCAGACAATATTTCAGGGCCTGTTTGGCTTGTTGCAATTTTTCGCCGCGCATGCTACCCGAGACGTCCAGGGCGAAGATGACGTCTTTGGCAATGATGCGGTTGGTATCAGGGAATCCGGGACTAATGGAAAGGTCAAAGTAGTGCTCGCCGGCCGGATCCGTATAGACTTGCACGTAGGCGCTGATGTCCTCTTGCCTGGGCTTGAAGTCAATGCGAACGGGGCGCGCTAACGTCAAGTCTTTGCCTTCGGCACTGATGCGCGCCCGATTGGGTGCCTGGAAGGCGATGTCCGTGGGTAGCGTTGGCGATCGGACGATGCCGATGGGTTCTTGTGTCTCGATTTGAAGGTCGAGGTTCAGGTGGCGGATGTTGTTGTTGGGTGCGGGCAATTCGAGTCGGTACATGCCGTCTTCACGCGTGATGTGGGTGCGAAATTCCAGCTCTACGGTGTGGGTCTCGTGAGGGGCGAAGGGAAAGACGTTTAGCCGGATAAAACTGGCTCCGGCATATTGTGCCAGGGCCGGATCTATCCAGCGGCTGATGAGCTTTTCGTAGAGTTTTTTGGCCTTGTCACTGTCCAGGAGTTCGGCGTGCATTTTCTTGCCGTTGACGGTCAGACTGAAGTCTTGAATCGTCATGGCAGGCGGGATGGCCAGCAGATAGGTTGCTTCGATGTGGCGGTTGGTTTCATTAGTCAACTCCTGCTGCATCTTGATATTGGCGAAGTGAAAATTGGCGGATCCCCGATAGCTGATGGTCCGGGTGACGACGGGTTGCCCGCGATGGATTCCGGGATGGGGCCGGGGCATAGGTTCCGGCAAAACAATTTGTGCGTGAGCACAAAAACTTATCAAAAAAAAGATTGCAGAGAGGCGAAACCGATGTCTCATAGCGCTTGCTTTATACCAATAACGGATGAAAGCTGCGATAATTTTGGTGTGTGTGCGGCAATATTAACGGGGAATATCCGGGTTCCGCACAATAAAAAAGTACAGCTGATGCGTTGTAAGCGGGCCGGTTGGTGAGTGTACAAAAAAATCCTACACTATAACTTTTTATAGTGTAGGAGTAACTATCAAAACATACTATGAGAAAACTTGTGTCAAAGATAATCCTGGCATATATACGGGAAAAGGGGCAATTAGGTTACGGTTTGGTTTTATTAGGTAACGGGCATTTCGGGCTTAATTCGTTGATTTTGAGCCGGATGTGTAGAGAGAAGTTTTTTATGATGACCTTTTTTTGATTCCCGGGCTTTATTGCGTGGATGGGGCTAAAGCCCCGGTATTCTTGTTCTTTTTATCCGGTGGCTAAAGCCGCCGGCAAAGCAAAGTCGGCTGATGCCGAAGCTTAGCGTTTTTGGGTCAAGTCATGAAGATAAAAAGCCGGGCTGCGTTTCTTTATGCAACAAAGCCATATCCGTCATTGCCTGTCAGGTGGCGGGGATTACAGACAAAAGCCGTATGAGCGACGACTCGCTCATACGGCTTTTGTCAACCGGTATAATTGCCATTTTATTAGTGTTTCTGGATAGTTACCGGTAGGCAGACAGTCGGCGGGCATGAGATGGTGATCATGTAGTCTTCTACTTCGCCATTGGGAGCGACGCCGTAGGGTGTCATATCGTCCTGGGTACTCAGGCGGATGCGGAAGCCTATGGGCTGGTCTTGGACGGCGTCCGCCGGGACGGTGATGTCCAATGTGGCGGGGAATGATCCACCGGTATCATCGAGATTGGCGACCATCTCATTGGCGTCATCAAAGTCGCCGTCGCCGTTCCAGTCAATCCAGGCTTCGAGCTGGCCGGTGCTTGCGGTGTTGTTGGTGGCCGAGACAGGGAGATGCATAGTCGTGCCGGGCGTCCAATTAGTGGCACTGTTCATGGTGATGCCGTCGTCGGTATCGCCGGTGGCGTCGGCATTGGGCTGAGCGTCGTTTTCAGCGGTGACGCTGGTGCCGAGGTAGATATCGGAGCTGATTTGATGGCTGGGTCCGTTGTTGGCGGCGAGGCTTTCGTAGTCTCCCTGTGCGGTGCCGGCGGCCGGGTCTGGCAGGTCCCCCCAGTCGTATTCGACGGTTTGTTGTTGGGGCTTGAAGCCGAAGTCCAAAGAGTGGTTATTGGCGCCGGTGGAAGGCAGGGCATCTGGTGGGACGCTGATGATGGCGTCGGTGCCGCTGGTATTGCCGTCGTTGTCGTTGATGTCAGGCGTGCCGCCTTCGCCGGTGTCGGTAGATGTCAGGCTCAGGTCTTGGATGGCGCTTTGTTGGCTGCCGCCGGATGCGTTGGGGATGCGGATCTTGTAGGTTGTGTTTGGTGAGAGCGCGAGCCCGTACTTCTGTGAGTCGCTGTCGGTTCCGTTGGGGTCGTTGGAGAAGATGTAGTGCCCGTTGGCATCGGTGACGGCCGTGGCGATGACGTTGTCGCTGTCATCAAGTAGTTCGATGGTGACGCCGGCGATGCCGGTTTCGTCGGGATCTTGGACACCGTCACCATCGGTGTCGAGCCATACCAGATCGCCGATCTCAATGGGGGCGGGCTCGGTGAGTAATTCAATGTCTCCCAGTCCGACTCCTTTTCCGACGCTACCATTTGAAAGTCCAAATAGAAAAGAGTACCAGTTTTGAATGCTGCCATCGGTGGTGCTGTAGGTGTTGACTCCTTGTGTATTCCAATAATCCTGGCCGGTACTTCCTTCCGGGTGGGGATCAACGATGTGTGCGAGAAGTTGGTTGCGGCCTGGGAGCAAAGTTATGGCTCCATTGCATGCATCGGCTGCCGCATCACCGGCTATGTCATTGAAAAATTCATCGGTTTCGTTGGTATAATTGGTTGGGCAAGAGCCTGTGCCTTCGAGCTCAAAGGTGCCATTATTGTTGCAGATTTTGAACAACTCCCCAAAAGTTTCGGATGTCTCGGTTTCTGTTGTTCCGGGGAGGGCCTTGTAATTTTGAGGGGCAGCTTGTAGTCCCCATCGGTCCAAAAAGGCAAGGTACATATTTCCGTTTTCGTCAAAGTCTATATTGGATAAGATGGGTTGGGGATAATACTTCCAATAACCACCGCCGTCTGGGTTATAGGTGTTGGACCAAGGATTCCAGTCCAAATCGTCTTTGTCATAGTTGAGTGGTAGGGTGAATTCTGTAGTGAATCCGGCGGTCACATTATTGGGGTCAAATGACAGGACATAAGCGACGGCATCATCAATATCCTGCGAATTAATTGCGTCGCACACACATCCGATATAGACCTTGTCTCTGTAGGTTTTAATGGCCCACGGACGCAGCTCGCCCCCCGTACATGAAGGGACGCCGGGCAGGCTTTCAATCAGGTATTGTTTGGTTTTGGCAGCGATTGTGGATGTATCGCCTGATACGTCTATTTCGATGATACCCTTTTGATACAGGTTGATAGCCCAGAGTCGCTGGCTGGTGGCATCGTAGTCCAAATCGCCAAATCCGATGGTAGCGGCCTTGGCAAATGCATCCAGGTCAATATTAGGTGTAGTGGGGTCGGGGTCCAGGATGTAGTCCGATTCGCTGCCTGTGTTGCCGGGGTCGTTTTCACAACCGCCGCCGCGGCATACGCTGCCGAAGTCCAGCGGGGCGCCGCCGTTGGCAGGCGTAAGTCCTTGTAAATCAATGGTTCCCATTAAGCTTCCAGTGGGGCTGGAGTAATCCATGATAAACAAATGGCCGGGGCCGGTACCCGGCGCGAATCCGGCATGGCGCCACAGTGTTGGAGTCATAAAGAGCCGTTTTTGGGAAGCCTGATAGGCTTTGCCCCAAATTGTTCCCACCTCTTCGACAGTTGCATCCGTTGTGGGTACCGGACCGGTACCCTGTGTGCCGTCGTATTGTTGTTCGTTGGCATTTAGGCCCATGGCATCATAAGGCACGTGCCCGACGCCCAGCATATTGTTCCCAACTCCTGATCCGGAAATCCGGATGCTTTCCACATAGTCGGGGTTGGGTGTGGTACTGTAGTCATTCGGATCGTGCAAGCCGAGATTTACGTTGCAATCGGCTGCGGTGACGGTGCGCACGGAGGTGTTTTCTCCGGCGCCGAAATAGCTCTCTTTTAGCCAGGAGGCGTTCCAAGTAAACTCCACTCTGACCGGGAAGGCCGGGGCGCTGACTGTCCAGTCCCCGTTGGCATCGGTGGTGGCAGTCTGGGTGGCCCCGTTGACGTCTGTGACGGTGACGGTGATGCCGGGCAGGCCGGGCTCGTTGGCGTCCAATTGGCCGTACGTGTTGGTGGAACTGCCATCTACGGCCAGATCCAAAAATACTTTACCTCCCACATCACTTCCGCCGCACTGGGCCATCAGGCCATGGCTGAGGGAGAATATGAAGATGACGGTTAAGAAATGAATTCGCATTTCAGGTATTTTTCTTTTCAAAACGCAGGTGTTGTCGTGTGGGCATACGCCCCGTAAGGCGGTCGGTTTCAAAAAGAATACCATAACAATTTGGCTACGGGAAAGAGGGTAAAAAAATGCCCCGAAGCGCTTGTTCTGGTGTGTTTCAAAAATACATATGGGACTTTCAAATCGTCCATGCTCTTGTTTTTCCCAATGATGTCTATCTTTGCCGTGCCAAGCTTTTCGTGTAAGGGTATTGGCGTTTGATGTCACTTTTTCTGGCAATGGACGGGCAATGCTGTTGAAATTGCAACGCTTAGTTTGTCCCTAAAATGTAAGATCGGCTATGAAACGATTGTGGGTAAAGTGTATAGTACTAATAGCTCTAATAGCGTACCATATTAATTGTGCTCTGGGGCAGGATACTTGCCTCACTAATCCGCCATTTGGCTTGTCCGCGTCAAATACAATATGTGCGGATAGTGGATACACGACGGTCACATTTGTCATTTATGGAGATGGTACATACGATGTGTCTTTTCCGGATGGGAATGACACATCCATTACAGCAACAGCTGCTCAAACGTTGGTTTCGCATAACTTTTTGTTCGATTGTAATAATATGCCGGGAAATCCTGATCCTCCCACTGCTGATGATCATTACTATAACTATGAAGGAGAATTGCAAGTGGTAAAGACGGATTGCGTTGATCAACAAGGGGAGGTCAGCGTGGGGTATTACAATTTCCACGTTATTCCGAATCCGATTCTTGGTTTTGAACCAATAAACTCCGATTGTTTGTCAAGCCCTTTTAACGTCCAAATAACGCCGGATCTTTGTAGTGAGCATCTTGTTATGTCTTACAAGTGGTATATCAATGGTCAGCCTGTGGTTGATAGCCTAAATAAAAAGGACTTGAAATATGAATTTCAACAACCGGGAACCTACGCAGTCAAACTTGAAGTAATGGATTATTTCAATTGTGGTGTATATTCATACGAACAAAACGTGACAATTACTGCTAAACCAGATCTGAAATTGGATGTCAATCTTGATTCATCGGATTTGTGTAGTCCGGTAATTACCTTACATCCCATAAATAACTCCAAATATGTCGATACCTATCAGTGGAGTACTACATCTCCGTATGTGTCTTTTTCAGATCCGACAAGTCCAACGCCCACTATTACAATAGACAATGTGTCTCCTGGTACATATAGTTTCAAGTTGACTGGGATTAGCCAAGATTGCGGGACCGATGTAGAGAGTTTTAATATAACCACTCAGGAAAAACAACAAGTAACGGTTTCTACCCCACTTGCCGGATGTAGTGAGAGTATAATTGATATTTGTGATTATGTACAGTTTTCGCCTATCCCCAAGTCGGTTGTATGGAAAGCATCCGATGCAAATGTAACGTTTGATGATTCTACAAAACTTTGTCCAAGCATCCTCTCCAATGCGCCTGGAAATTATCAGCTCACAGTTGTTGGAAAGGATGTATGTAATAATGATTTTTCTGAAACAATCCCTGTAGAAGTTACTCCGACGCAAGAAGTTTTATTCTATGTTGATGACGTAGATACATTGTGCGAAAGTGAAGGTAGTATCCAGTTGCTGGACTCAAATTATATATCACCCGTTGATTATATACAAGATTGTTGGGGGGCGGGGGTGAGTATGGATAACGGCTGCACATTCGATCCAGCCGGTTATCCTGGGAATAACACAATTAGCTTTTTGGATAGTTGTGGCAATCTGCATGAGATAGAGATATATGTACAGCATCAAAATGGGTATAATGGGGGAAATCTTGATGTTTGTATTGGAGACACAATAGATCTCTCTACTATTCAGTCAGGGGAATATACAGGAGTGGGTGTGACCAATAATATATTTGACTCTGAGTTGGCGGGTTTGGGCGAGCATATAATACACTATGATGGCACCGCTGCATTTTGTGGAAGTGAAGATGACTTCACCATTGATGTGATAGACTATCCCGAGGCATCATTTGAAATTGACAATACATCCTGTGATCCTGGTCAGTTGGTTTTTGAGCAGGGGATTGATTTGCATGTTTACAATTCATCATCTTTCGACACTTACTGTTATGAAGTTATAGAAACACAGGAAAAACAATGTGGTAATGATCAAGTCATCTTTCACTTTGCTAATGGAGGAGAGTACACTATTCAGCAGATTGTTGGGACTAAGTCTAATGGTGAGGGCTGCCAGGATACAACAACAAAAACGATTTATATTGAGCCACCACTTACACCAATAGTATATACCGAAGTAGACTCAAGTTCTTGCGATAGTATTCAAATTCAATTTTTACAAGACAGTGTTATTTCGGATTATGCTTATGAGTGGTCTTTTAGTAATGGATATTCGGCATCTACACCAAATCCGGTTATTGTCATTGGTAAACCATTGGAGCAGGAACAATTCTTCGCTAATCTAACGGTTCATACATACTGTGACGAGCTGAACTATTTGGATACAATATCCCTGTTTCCTAGATTTCAGGTTTCTATTGATATCCTAAATGATAACAATACCATTTGTTCCGGAGAAATGGTGCATTTCGTGAACACCTCAACCAACTATGACTCAATCCAATTTTTTTTTGATGATAAGAATATCCCTTATCCATTTGTGGATAGTTTGCCTTTCTACAATAGTTCGGATACAGTTGCATATTACCCCGTTAGGCTTAAGGGATTTCGGGCCGGATGTCCTCCACAGGATGCTTATGATACAGTCGTTGTCCTGCCCATAAATACCCAAGCGGCTTTCTCTATAGACTATCCAAATCATTGTTCACCCTTAACGGTTCGGTTGAAGAATAGCAGCACAGTAGGCTCGAATGATATCGTGTTTTGGGGGGATGGTTCTACTCCACAGTACATCGAGAGCTTGGATACGGTGTGGCACACCTATTACGCAGTGAATGATACGCTTTTTCACCTCAGTCTTGTTTCGACACAATGTGGACAGGATACAATGGAGAAAAGTATCATGGTTTTTGCCTCGCCTGATAGTGTTGATTTTGACGCGCTATTTCTTAATACCCAATGCGCTGGTGACAGTGTTCAATTTCTGCCTTATGGAGAAATTGAGTACCCAAATTCTATTGTTTGGGATTTTGGTGATAGTACTTCCTCCGTGATGAAAGAACCCATTCATATATATGATTCCAGTGGAGAGTACAGCGTAGTGTTGACTGTAACCAATCCGAAAGGTTGTGCCAAGTCAATAAATAAAACATTTGATATTTTTGAATATCAAGGCGTGCCTTTGGAGCTCAACGTGCCCGATAAAATCTGTGTTGATGATAGCTTTAATATTGAAGTAATTCATTCAGAAGTTAATAAAATGATAGATTATGGTAATGGTATTGTTGCGTATGAGCCGACCACTATTCCCTACCAAGATGTTGGTGAATACATTTTCAGATATTTTTCTATAGATCCCCACGGATGTTTTCAGGATACTAGTGTTTTGGTTGATGTTTTACCGCGTTTTGATGTTTATACGATTCCTGCTGTTGATACCGTTGTCAGACTTGGCGATAAGGTCACTTTGGATTTTTTTACTGAACCGTCTCGGAACCTATCCTTCATTATGTGGGAGGGAAAACAAATACTATATCCAAATTCAAAAATTATTCATCCAAGACCAGTAGATGATGGTTTTTATTTTATATCGGTCGTAGATGAAAACGGCTGCCGGGCTCAGGATTCAGTTTATGTATGGGTGGATAAAGGATATGAGACTAATATTGCTATCCCAAATGTCTTTAGCCCAAATGATGATGGTCATAATGATCGTTTTTTTATTATGGCTAAGCCGCACACTGTGTCTTATATAGAGAGCATTTCCATCTACGATAGATGGGGTGAGCTTATATGGAAAAATGAAAATTGTCAACCTAATAACCCCGACTGTGGATGGGATGGCTCGTTAAGAGGAAAACCTCTTGGTTCAGGGGTTTTTGTTTATCTAGCGAAAATTAGATTTGTTGATGGCGTGTCAAGGCTTTTTGTTGGGGATCTTACCCTGATTAGGTGATTACAATCTGGTCTTGCTTGGGAAACTTTTGGTGGCCTTTTGGAGCTGTCTAAAAAAATGCCCCGAAGCGCTGTGTTTGAAGCGCTTCGGGGCACCGGCCGGCATCAAAACCGGGACGAGTTAGTGCTTATTGATACTCACCGGCAGACAGACGGTCGGCGGGCAGGAGACGGTGATCATGTAGTCTTCCACTTCGCCGTTGGGCGCGGCACCGTAGGGCGTCATGTTGTCTTGTGTGCTCAGGCGGATGCGGAATCCCAGGGGCTGACCCTGTACGGCATCGGCCGGTACGGCGATGTCCAGGGTGGCGGGGAAGGATCCGCCCGTATCGTCCAGATTGGCGACCATCTCACCAGGGTCATTGAAATCGCCGTCGCCGTTCCAGTCAATCCAGGCTTCGAGATGGCCGGAATTGCCAGTGCCGTTGGTGGCCGAAACAGGGATGTGCATGGTCGTGCCGGGTATCCAGTTGGTGGCACTGTTCATGGTGATGCCGTCGTCGGTATCGCCGGTGGCGTCGGCATTGGGCTGGGCGTCGGTTTCGGCAGTGACGCCGGCGCCGAGGTAGATATCCGGGCTGATTTGATGGCTGGGTCCGTTGTTGGCAGCGAGGCTTTCGTAGTCTCCCTGAGCGGTGCCGGCGGCGAGGTCGGGCAGGTCACCCCAGTCATCATAAGAAATTATTTTGAAGCCGAAATCCAACGAGTGGTTGTTGGCGCCGGTGACGGGAAGGTCTGCCGGTGCGACGGCGACCAATGCATTATTGCCGGACAGCGAGGCATCACTGTCATTCAGATCCGGGTTGGCAGCGCTGCTGTTGTTTTGTGTGGTGAGCACAAAACCGTTGAGTGGCGCTTGCTGGCTGCCGCCGGAGGCATTGGCGATGCGTAAGCTGTAGGCTGTGTTCGGGGAGATATTTAGGTTGTACTTTTGTGATCCGGAGTCGGTGCCGTTGGGATCATTGGAAAAGATGTAATGACCATCGGCATCGGTGACGGCAGAAGCGATGACGTTATTAGCGGTGTCCAGCAATTCGACGGTCACGCCGCTGATGCCTGCTTCGCCCGGGTCTTGTACACCGTTGCCATTGGCATCATTCCAAACGAGGTCGCCTATTTCCACGGGGGCTGCATCGGTGAGCAGCTCGACATCACCCATGCCGACAGACTTTCCGTTGAAGGGGGCGTTGGCTGGAATAAAAGTGTACCAGTTTTGTATGCTGCCATCAATAAGGCTGAGCGTATTCACACCTTGCGTGGTCCAATAAGTCTGTCCGGTGCTTCCTTCGGGATGTGGATCCACAAACTGGCCGAGGAGCAAATCGCTTCCGGGCAAAATAGCCAGCCCGCCGTTGCAGGCGTCACCGGAGCCATCGCCTGACTTATCATTGAAGTACTCAGCAGGCCCGGGATAATTTAATGGGCAGGAGCCGGAGCCTTCGAGTTCGAGTGTGCCGTTGTTATTGCAGATTTTGAACAGCTCACCAAACGAGATGGCGCGTTCGTCGTTTTGGCTTGTGTTAGAGAAGGGCGGGTGTTGGTTTAGACCGGCCTGAAAGCCCCATCGGTCCAATAAGGCGATATATATGTTGTCGTTTTCATCAAATTCGATATCGGAGAACATCGGTTGGATGTAATCCTTCCAATACCCGCCTCCATTGGGATTGTAGGTGTTGGACCATGGGTTCCAGTCGGTACCGTCCTTGTCATAATTGAGGGGGAGTGTATAGACCGTGCTAAAACCAGCGGCCACGTTGTCCGGATCAAAGGACAAGATATAAGCCGTCAAATCATCGACATTCTGGGATGTAAAGGCATCGCATACAACCCCGATGTAGCCGGTGCCCCGGTGGATTTTGATGGCCCAGGGACGCAGCTCACCACCGGAGCAGACCGGTGCCCCGGGCAGCGATTCGATGAGATATTGCTTGGCGGTGGCAGCTATGGAACTGATATCGCCGGAGGCGTCCAGTTCGATGATGCCTTTTTGATTCAGGTTGATCGTCCATATTTTTTCTGTATTGGCATCGTAGCAGATGGCACCGTAGCCTACAGTGCCTGCTTTTGAAAAGGCATCTAAGTCAATGCTGGGCACGGACGGATCGGTATCCAGCGTATAGTCGGATTCAATGCCGGTGTTGCCCGGATCATTTTCGCAGCCACCACCACGGCACACACTCCCCAGGTCAATGGCAGGCCCTCCATTGGTGGGATTGACACCTTGCAGGCTGAAGCTGCCGGCCAGGCTGCCCGGATCCGTGGAAAAATCCACAACAAAGATGTCCCCCGGACCCTTGCCGGGGGCAAAGCCAACGTGACGCCACAGCGTGCTGGCCAGAAACATGCGTTTTTTTGACTTTTGATAAGTTTTGCCCCACACCGAACCTATTTCGGCAGTGGTGGCAATATTGGTGGGGACGGGACCGGTGCCCGGATTCCCGCCGTAGTAAGAATAGTTGCTGTTTTGTCCCTGGTCATCAAATTTGGCACGTTGCAAAGACGGGTTAGTGCTGCCGTTGGGATCCCCGGCGATCCGTACGTGTGTCACATAGTCCGGTTTGGCCGTGGCGCTGTAATCATTTGGGTCGTGCAGCCCAAAATTGACGTCGCAGGCAGAAGCGCTCACAAAACGCACCGAAGCGTTTTGTCCGCTGCCGAAA
>Ga0256832_1001575_pt1 | contig 15533 bp, 15 predicted proteins | sample 134614metaG_FD_190534 | JGI IMG/M metagenome (GOLD analysis project Ga0256832, IMG submission 190534) | Hydrothermal vent microbial communities from Lau Basin, Pacific Ocean - 134-614 | ecosystem: Environmental > Aquatic > Marine > Hydrothermal vents | place: Pacific Ocean: Lau Basin | collected...
GATAGTGAATTTTACAAAACAAGCCTATTATTAGATATCTACAATAACTTATGATTCGAATTAAAAATTTAACTGTTAAAAACTTTCTGAGTATCGGAAACGCTACACAAGCTGTCAATTTTGATAGAGAAGATCTGACTCTTGTTCTCGGAGAAAATCTTGACTTGGGCGGTGATGGATCTCGCAACGGATGCGGAAAAACAACATTGCTCAATGCATTAAGTTTTGGATTATATGGATCGGCTTTATCTGATATTAAGATTGGTAATCTCATAAACAAAACTAACGACAAAAATATGCTAGTAAGTGTTGAGTTCGAAATTGATGGTGTCGATTACAGAATTGAAAGAGGTAGAAAGCCAACCGTTTTAAAATTTTATAAAAACGGTGAAGATTTATCAAAAACAGACGAAGCTCAAGGCGATAGTCGAGAAACCCAAAAAGAAATCACAAAACTCCTTGGTCTTAGTCACGAAATGTTCAAACATATCGTTGCTCTAAATACCTATACCATTCCATTTTTATCTCAAAGAACAGCCGATCAAAAAAATATAATCGAAGAATTACTTGGAATTACTGTTCTAACCGAAAAGGCTGAATTGCTAAAAATAAAATCAAAAGAAACAAAAGATCAGATTAAAGAAGAAGAATTTCGAATTAATGCAACTATTAAAGCAAACGAACACATCCAAGAACAAATTTCTGCGTTAAAGAGACGACAAAAAATATGGATTAAAAAGAAAAACGAAGATATTGCTGAACTTACTTCAGCAATTGAAAAACTCATGAAAGTTGATATCGATGAAGAAATTAACAAACATAAATTTATTGCTGAAGAAAAAGAAAGAGCAAAAGCCGAATGGTATAGATTATCTGAAGAAAAACAAAAAGAATACGACGAAGCTATGGCTTTGTATATAACAGAAAAAGAAAAAGTTACTCAGCATAATGCTAATATCGCAAAGCATAATGCCGAAATCAATGAATGCAATAAATGGCTTGAAAAAATTTCAAAAGACAATAAAATAATTGAAAAACGAATTAAAACTCTGCAAAAAGATATTGAGTTACTCAATGATCATAAATGTCATGCTTGTGGTCAACCTTTGCACGACACCAAACAAGAAGAAAATAAAAGTGCAAAAGAAAAAGAATTACAAGAAAATATTGCACAATTATTATCAAATCAAACACAGGAAAATGAACATTTAGAAAAATTAAAAAAATTAGGTGATCCTCTCGAACTTCGAAAAATTCCTGAGCCACCACAATTAGAAAAGGTTAGCCCAATAAAACCAAATCTTCCAGAAACTTTTTATAGTTCATTGGATGAAGCACTTGAACATAAAACGTCACTTGATTCATTGTCAAAACAATTAGAATCATTGTTGAAAACTGAAGATCCATACGACGAACAAATTAAAGAAATGGAAGAAACGGGGTTACAAGAAATCGATTATTCGGAAATTAATCGATTAAACGAATTACTCGAACATCAAACATTTCTTTTGAAATTATTAACAAGTAAAGATAGTTTTGTTCGTAAAAAAATTATTGAGCAAAATTTGGCGTACTTAAACAGTAGATTAACATACTATTTACAAGAAATCGGATTACCGCACAATGTAAGATTTATGCCAGATTTATCAGTTGAAATTACTGATTTAGGACGTGAACTCGATTTTGATAATTTATCAAGAGGTGAGCGTAATAGACTTATATTATCACTAAGTTGGGCATTTCGCGATGTTTGGGAAAGTTTATATAATCACATTAATTTATTGTTCGTTGATGAATTAGTCGATAATGGTTTAGATACTAACGGTGTTGAAGCAGCAATTAAAATTATGAAGAATATGGCTCGAAATAGAAATAAAAGCGTATGGTTGGTTTCTCATAGAGACGAACTTATAAGTCGTGTACACAATATAATGAAAGTTATTAAAGAAAATGGCTTTACAAGTTATGAGGGGTCAGTTGAATAAAATATTCATATCTCTAATTTCTATTTAATAAATAGAGATATGGATATAGGACATTGGACTGCACCATTTGAATTTGATCCTGAAGATTGGTATGGCTTCATATATCGAATTACTAATACACAAAATGGAATGCAATATATTGGCCGTAAACAATTCAGAAATACTCAACGTAAAAAAGTTAAAGGCCGTAAAAACAGGAAAAAAATAATTAAAGAATCGAATTGGCGTGAATACACGTCAAGTTCACGCCAAATAAATGAATTAATTAAAAAATTTGGAAAAGAAATTTTTAAGTTTGAAATTATAGAGCTATGTAAAACTAAAGGCGAACTAACTTATAGAGAAGCCGAAATTCAATGGGAAGAAAAAGTATTATCAGCTACTCTACCAGATGGATCGCCAAAATACTATAATGGTAATATTGGAGCAGTTAAATTTAGGTTGAATAAACAACAATTAAACGAAAGGTCTTAATTTAGGTTTATTAGTTAGGTTTATTAGTTAGGTTTATTATAGGCACCCAGCCAAAATGCACCCAGGAGAGGTGTGGGAAAAACTTTAGGTCTCTACTTTGGTCCATAACACTATCGATAGCTGTGGCGCGGGCGGTTGTTACGCGCTGGTGAATCCTTTCTGATGTGAGAAGGTAGCCTAAATGCCCTGGGCGATAGCGGGGTTAGCAGTCACTACCCAAGACCAATGGATGAGTGTGCGATATGCCTTTCATAAAACGCGCCTGACTGTGAACTTTTAGGATGATAGTGTTATGGGCTAAAGATGGCGGCTCTGTGAAAAAGATACAACCGCCGGCTTTCTATTTGCTGGACTACGTGAGGTGAATAGAAGGTCCCGTTGTGAGAGTCGGGAGTAGGGGGTAGCGGGCGACCGCCTCCGTGCTGTTTTACAGTAATCTCCTATCACGTAGACATTACTACCGGCAACTATACATAGTCACGGATTGACGTTCCGAGTCGACAGGGCCAGTAATCCCAATTTCCATGAGTTCGTTGAAAGACTACGGCGAGAAAGCGGGAGGTGCCGCGGGACAGGAGTGTATGGGTTTTAAAGCTATGGAGGTAATGGGCGAAGGGCGACGGTGAAAACCTTTGTACTTTGGTCCGCCCGATGACGGGCGGAGTATGGCTCTTGGCTCTGGTGAAGATTGGTCTCTGTGTATTATTTAAGGCTAAGTCTGTCTAGAAAAAATATGAGCTCGCGCACAAAGTAAGCGAGCGAATAGATTTGCGTAGCAAATCTCCTAAATGAATGAGATACCTGTCTTAGAAGTTATTTCGATATTTTCTTTTACGAGTTTAGCAATCTTTTCACGTTCTTTTGGCGACATATTCAGAATATCGTTATATGTCACTCCACCTCTCATTGCCCAAGCTAATTCGATTGCTTCTTCGCGTATGTCAAATGCTTCTTTTTCGAGCGATTCAACAAAACTCTTAACCTGCTCGGGCGTTAATGTTAAGAGTTTTGTTCGAAAAAAGTTGCAAAATCAATAAGGAAAGGTTGTGTGTATTCGTAGCCACAATCATCTTCTGGGCACTTAATTTTTAAGTCTTCAAGATCTTCTAATGCTTTTAACGCAGCAAGATGATTTTTAATATCTTCGAAAACTTTTGTGTCACAATTACGCAAAAAGTCTTGTATATGTTCAGAATTAGTAACTATAGCTTCGGGTGTTTTAATTGATCTAATACTTGCTGTAATTGCATTTAATGTGTAAGTTGAAATTTTCTTAAATGCTTCAGTTAAAATTTCGATTTTTTGATCATCAGTTAAATCATCGTTATTTGCTAATTGTTCTAATCGAGCTTCTTCAATTCCAATCTGGAAACTATCCATTGAATCTTTATATGTCATTGGCTTAAAATAAATTTCTAAATCGCCAAAACGCAAAGGTTCATCATATAAATCAATATTTGCATCTTCTTTTAGTAGATGGTGACAATTTATTGTATATGTATTAGTTGCATTGCATTTTGGACATGTTGATGACACATCCATTTCTTCACCGTATGTTGCGATTCTAATTGCAACTAATAATGCATTTAAATCAAATGTTAACATTCTCCAGGGATCATTAAAAGCTGGAACACAACTTTTAACAATTGACGGAATTGCAGATCCATTGAATAGTGCGTCTGGGGTTTTATATGTAATTTCGTCAATTGCAGTCATTGGATATATTGGTAATTCACCAGTAGGTGGCATATCAAGTACGCCTTCTTCGTAAAATTTACCTTTGCTTGGTAAAGGTAAATGCATTACCGGTTGTCTAAAATATTGTTTTAGTGGATTTTCGCTCATTTGTTTTTCCATAAATAGTTAATTATATACATATTTATAATGGTAAAATTATGGCTGAAGAAAATAATGTTAATGATAATCTAAGTGGATTAAACGAAGAACTCTTAAAATTAATCCAGTCTGGTGACATATCAGCAAAATCCCTAAGAGATTTAGCTAAATCAGCTGCTGATTCTGATGATATGATTGAAATGATGGGTAAATCAGCAGCTAAAATGGCTCATGAAACAACTAAGTTTCTTGGCTCAGTAGCAAAAGGAAATACGTCAATGACGTCAATGCAAGGCGTTGTTACAATGACCAGTGATGTATTAGCTGGTGCAACTGAAGCCATTGGTGGTTTTGCTGAAGCCATTCCAATAGCAGGAAAAATTATTTCTGGCGCGGCTAAAGCCGCAGCGAAAGCTATGAGAATGGCAGCAAAAGCAGCAAATTATGCTATTGAGCGTTTTCAGATAACATACGATAACTTCACTAAAATATCGCAGGTTGGCGTCATAAACAGCATGACTGAACTGCGTAACGAGTTTACAGCAGCACAAATTCCACTTGAAAAATTTGCAGCAATGCTTGGTAAAAGTGCAAAAGATCTTTCATATATTAGCGGTGCTGCAATTAAAGGTGGAAGAACATTTGCAAGTGTGATAAGCCAAATGCAATCAGATATGGGCATGCCTCTTATGCGCCTTGGTTTTAGCATTGATGAAATTGGCGATACCATTATTGACTTCCAAAAAATGCAAACACTTATGGAAGGTCAACGACGAATGACCACAGAAGAATTAACTCAATCGACTATTCGATATGGTAAAGAGCTTGATTTAGTTGCTAGATTAACTGGTCAGAACAGACGAGAGATTCAAAAAAATCGTGAACAGTTAATGGCAGATAGCAGATTTGCTGCCTGGGTTGATTCTCTCGGTGGAAAAATGAATAAAGCTGTAATGGATACTATTGGAGCAGTTAAAGATTTGTCGCCAACTTTAGCTGAAGGCATGAAAGATCTATTTTCATCTGGTGGTGTAGCTACTACACAAGCAGGCAAACAGTTAGTGGTATCTGGAATACAACCAATAATTATGGAAATACGTGAAGGCCTGATCAAAGGTCAAATGACTGTTGCTGAGGCACGTAACCGACTTATCGAAGCTGCAAATAACGAAACAAGAGTTGCATTTAGAAATATTACACGTTTCACAGGTGATCTTGGAAAAGCTCTGCCATATGGTGAATGGAATAGATTATCAAAAGCTACTAAACTTACCAATGAAGAAATTGAAGATTATCTTAAACAACAAAAGAAACAATCTAAAGGAGCAGACGAACTTACCGATAGCGTAGCACACACAAACAAAGAATTAAATCGTCTTAATGCAAATCTTGATGCAATGGTAAACAGCACAGGATTTCTGGTAAAAACAATGGATGTTTTCGCAACATCAATGAATCAGTTTGTTGGATTCATACGAAAAAATATCTTAAACGAAAGCGAAGAAGATATTCTTGCAGCTCAGCGAGCTAGAGATATGCAAATACAAGCATTAAGGTTAGGATTAAAAGGAAAAATTGTTGGTGAAGGTGCTAACACTAGATTTTCTATAAACCCAGAAGAAAGATTATCAACAGAAAATAGAAGACGTGAACTCGAAGCTCAAATAGCTGCATTAAGAAATCCAGACGGTAGAGTTCCAACGCAAGAAGAAAGAAGAAGAGAATTGGCTCTTCGTGTGCAATTAGAAAAGATTAATAATAGGTTACAACTTATCGATAGATTTACAAATAAAGTTAATGCCGAGAAATTATTTGATACAGGAAAATCAATACTTACCAGTAGAGATGTAATGATAAGAGAATCTATAAAATATGCACTTAGAGAGGCTGGGCTTAGAAAAGAAAAGAGTTTTCAATTTTTCAGACCAGAAGAATGGAAGAAATTAAACGAAAGGCAATATGTAGCAATTCAGGAAACAATAAAAAGATATCAGAGTTCTGGTACTTTAATAAAAAATCGAGAAGCATTAGCTGCCGAAATCAAAGGAATTATATCTGGAGGAGTCAGATATAAAGAAGATTGGCAAACACAAATTCAATTAATGAGAGAATACACTGCTCAGGCCCGCGAAACCGGAAAATATGATAGAGAAAAAGCACAAGAAATGGTTGAGACATTAAAAAGACTCGAAAAACAACTAAAGGATTTAAATATTCATACTCGTAAAACAGCAGATGAAGTTATAAATCAAACCGGAATTCTTAAACAGCGAGCAAAATAATTCATAAATAAAAGCATGACTTGGCGTAAACATTTTAAAGTAGCAGATACATCAGGACAACTTAGTCCTATAAGTGGTTATAAAGCAGCATCAGGTGCAGTTAATTTTAGCAATTATCAGAGTACTTTACCTGAGGTTTATGCTGGTCATCCAAATCGTATCGAAAGATATAATCAATACGAAATAATGGATATGGATAGCGAAGTAAACGCTTGTCTAGATATCATCGCTGAATTCTGTACTCAAACTAATGACCACAATAAAACATCATTTGATATAACGTTTAACGAAGAACCAACTGATAACGAAATTAAAATTATTACTCAACAACTTAGATATTGGGTAAACTTAAACGAATTTAATAAAAGAATATTTAAAATAGTTCGAAATACACTTAAATACGGAGATCAAGTATTCATACGAGATCCAGAAACATTTAAATTATTTTGGGTTGAACCGATAAAAGTTAAGCGAGTTATTGTTAATGAATCCGAAGGCAAACGTCCCGAACAGTATATTATCGAAGATATAAATCCAAATTTTGAAAATCTTACTGTTGCAGCAAAAACAATTACAGATTACAAAACAAATCCACTTAGTGGCGGTTATACTGCACCACAAACATACACTATTCCAGATATGCCAGCTGGAAATGCATCTCGATTTCAAACTAATTTCAAAGAATCAGCGATTGATGCTAAACACATTGTTCATTTAAGTTTAACTGAAGGTCTTGATTATAATTGGCCATTTGGGCAAAGTATCCTTGAACAAATATTTAAGGTTTATAAACAAAAAGAAATGATTGAGGATGCTATACTTATATATAGAATTCAACGTGCTCCAGAACGTCGTGTGTTTAAAATTGATACAGGTGATATGCCGGCACACTTGGCTATGACATTCGTTGAACGTATTAAAAACGAAATACATCAGAGACGTATTCCGTCATATAATGGTGGGTCAAGTATTTTAGATGCTAGTTACAATCCTCTTTCAATAAATGAAGATTATTTCTTTCCACAAACCGCTGATGGTAGAGGATCATCGGTTGAGGTACTACCAGGTGGCCAAAATTTATCTGAGATTGATGATTTACGCCATTTTAACAATAAGATGGCCCGCGGATTGCGTGTACCATCAAGTTATTTGCCATCAGGACCTGACGAATCGGATATTGCATTTAGTGATGGGCGCGTTGGAACAGCATTAATTCAAGAATATCGTTTTAATCAATATTGTGAACGTTTACAAAACTTGTTAATTGATAAGTTAAATGACGAATTTAAACTTTTTTTGAGATGGCGAGGATTTAATATTGATGCTAAGATTTTTGATATTAAATTTAACCCACCACAAAATTTTGCAAGTACGCGACAAGCCGAAATGGACTCATTAAGACTTAGTAATTTTAGTGGAGTAGCAGATGTTCCGTATATGTCAAAACGTTTTGCTCTAAAACGTTTCCTTGGTTTAACCGAAGACGAAATGCTTGAAAACGAAAAACTATGGCGAGAAGAAAATAACATGCCTGATACTGAAGAAATTAAAGGAAGTGATCTTCGTAGTGTCGGTGTTTCTCCAGGTGATATAGAATCTGATATAGGTAGTCTTGAGGGGCTAGAAGCTGAATTAGGTGGAGAAGAAGCAGGTCCAGGAGGCGAAGAAGCCGGCGAAGGACCAACTCCGGTTAGTGGCGAACTTCCATAAATAAAGTTATGATCATTAACGAAATATACGAAAAAGCTATACCTGGATATCAAGATATTGAAGATGACCAGACAACAAAGTATGCCTTGCGTCGTACACGATTAACTCTGAGACAACTTAATAAATTAAGACGAATGAACGATATTCGTCGTGTTGAAAAAGAAGAAAAACTTAAAAATATCAGAACACAATATGGCTCATCGCCCGAAGGCGGCGGCGAAGAATTGTTCTAAACCCTCATTTTGTAAAAAGATCGCCCTTTTTTGCACTTAAAATCCCCTTTTTTTAACCTTCCTATTAAATAATATGCATAAAAGTATATACTTTAGGAGAATTCAAGAATGAACAAATTTGAACAACTTATTGAATACGTGATCAATGAAGAAGATGCGAAAGCAGAAGAACTTTTTCATGAGATCGTAGTTGAGAAGTCACGCCAAATCTATGAATCATTGATGGAAATGGATGTTGATGATGAATTGGGTGGCGACGAAGCAGATGATTTAATTAACGATATCTCTGTTGACGAAGAAGGTGTTACTGAAGATGATGATCTCAACGACGAAGAATTAGATCTTAGCGGCGAGGAAGACATGGACTTTGGTGACGAAGAAGGCGAGATCGAAATGGGCGACGAGGAAGAATCTGAACACGAAGAAATCGAAGATCTCGAAGATCGTGTTGTTGATCTCGAAGACCAGTTAGATGCACTCATGGCTGAATTCGACGAACTCATGGCCGACGAAGAAGAAGAACATGAAAAAGATTATGACATGGACAATGAAATCGGTAGTGAAGAAGAATTCAGCGATGAAGAAATGGGTGAATCACTTGAAGAGAATGTTGAGCTCAAGAAAGTAACCAAAGGCATTGCTGGTAAAACTGAAGAAGGTAGTGTAAACAAGAAGTCTGTAAATGCAGATAATGCTGGCGCCAAAGGTGCCGCTGCAAAGCCACAGCAATCTTCAGGCGAAGAATCAGGTCGTAGTGCACCAGAAGTAAAAGCTGGCGATGGTACTACTGCACCTAATCCTCAAAAGGTTAAAGAGCCTAAGAAATCTGGCGAAGATTCAAGCGTAAACAGAAAAAGTATTTCAGGTTCATAAGGTAGGATAATAGCATGACTATCTTAAAAGAACATTTAAGTTTTGACGACGCCCGAGTACAATTGGAAGAATCCGATAATGGCAAAGGCGGTAAAGACTTATATATGAAGGGTATTTGTATTCAAGGTGATCAGCGTAATGCTAATCAACGCATTTATCCTGTTCGTGAGATTAGAAATGCTGTTAATACTCTAAATGAACAAATTAGAAAAGGTTATTCTGTTTTAGGTGAAATTGATCACCCAGATGACTTAAAAATTAATTTGGACCGTGTGTCACACATGATCACAGAAATGTGGATGGAAGGGTCAGACGGTTATGGCAAGTTAAAAATTCTCCCAACACCAATGGGTCAGGTTATTAGAACAATGCTTGAGTCTGGTGTAAAACTAGGTGTTTCATCTAGAGGAAGTGGAAATGTTAACGAAGCCACAGGACACGTTAGTGATTATGAAATAGTCACTATTGACATTGTTGCTCAACCAAGTGCCCCTGATGCATACCCAACAGCCATCTATGAAGGTATTATGAATATGAAAGGTGGCTTAAAAATGTTAGGTATTGCTGAAGAAGCTTGTGAGAACAAACGTGTACAAAAGTACTTGAAAGAAGAAGTAATTCGACTTATCAAGGAACTTAAAATTTAGGAGACTACAACATGCTAGAAGCAATCAAACAATTGCTTGATAGTAACGTTATTAACGAAGATACTCATTCTGAAATTATGGAAGCATGGGAATCTAAGTTAAACGAAGCTCGCGAAGAACTTCGTGCTGAATTGCGCGAAGAATTCGCTCAACGTTACGATCATGATAAAAAAGTAATGGTTGAAGCTCTCGATAAGATGATTACTGAAGGTTTGCGTGCCGAAATTGAGGAATTCAAAGAAGAAAAAGCTCAAATGGCAGCCGATCGTGTTAAGTTCCAAAAAGCAATGAAGGAACATGCTGCACGTTTCAATAATTTCATGACTGTTAAATTAGCTGAAGAAATTAAAGAATTACGTGACGATCGTAAGAAGCAAGCCGAAGGACTTAAAGCTGTTGAATCTTTTGTTTCAAAGAAACTAGCTGAAGAAATCACAGAATTTGCACAAGACAAAAAAGACCTTGTTGAAACCAAGGTACGTCTTATTGCAGAAGCACGTGAGCAGTTAGAAGATCTTAAGAAGCGTTTTATCGCTGAAAGCGCACAAAAGGTTCAAAATCACGTTAAGTCAAAACTATCATCAGAGCTAACAGCTTTACATGAAGACATTAAAGTTGCTCGTGAGAACAACTTTGGTCGCCGCATTTTCGAAGCATTTATGAGTGAATATCAAGCAACTCATCTTAACGAAAATGCAGAAGTCCGCAAGCTCAAAAAAGAAATCGAAGCCAAAGAAGCCCAAATTAATGAGGCAAAACAAAAATTGGTTAAAATGAAAGCAATTGCGGAATCAAAAGACCGACAAATTCGCATGATCACCGAAAACAATAAGCGTCAAGAAATTCTGACAGATTTACTTGCTCCGCTTAATGAAGATAAGCGTGATGTCATGCAAAAACTATTAGAAAGCGTGCAGACTGATCGTCTTGCAAATGCTTTTGAGAAATATCTACCAGCGGTACTTGCTAATAAGGCTGACGATGTTACTACTTCTAAAAAGCAAGTGGTTACTGAAAGCCGAAAAGAAGTAACTGGTGATAAATCTGCTAAGACTGTTAAGAACGACGATGCCAACATTATCGATCTTAAACATCTAGCAGGACTAAAATAAGTGTAAATAGGAGAAAACAGAAATGTCACAAGCACTATTAGAAAGCCGTTGGGACGAAGCCAAAGAAGCATTGCTCGAAGGCCTAGACGGCAACAAGCGTTCAACAATGAGCGTTATCTTAGAAAACACTCGTAAGCACTTGAAAGAATCTGCCACAGCGGGTGCTACTTCCGCTGGTAATATCGCTACACTTAACCGTGTTATTCTTCCAGTGATTCGACGTGTTATGCCAACTGTTATTGCTAACGAGTTGGTCGGTGTTCAGCCAATGGCTGGCCCAATTAGTCAAATTCATACCTTGCGTGTTCGTTATGCGTCAAGCATGACTGACAACAGTCTTGCTAACACTGACGTTACTGCTGGTGATGAAGCCCTAAGCCCATTCAAGATTGCTCAGGCTTATTCAGCTGGTGTTGGTGCTACCCAAAATGATTATCGTGGCGCTCCAACTGCCGCTCTTGAAGGTGAAGGTGGTCGAAACATTAGCGTTCAGTTGCTCAAGCAAACTGTTGAAGCTAAGACTCGTAAGCTCCAAGCTCGTTGGACTTTTGAATCAGCTCAAGACGCGCAGTCAATGCACGGTATTGATATCGAAGCTGAAATCATGGCAGCACTTGCTCAGGAAATTACTGCTGAAATTGACCAAGAGATTCTACTTTCTCTTCGTTCACTTGCAAGCACTGAGTTCACTTATGACCAGGCTCTTGTTTCTGGTACTGCTACATTCGTTGGTGATGAGCACGCAGCTCTTGCTGTTCTAATCAACCGTACTGCTAACCTTATTGCTCAGCGTACACGTCGTGGTGCTGGTAACTATGCTGTTGTTTCACCAGCTGCTCTTACTGTATTACAGTCAGCTACTACTTCAGCATTTGCTCGTACTACCGAAGGTACGTTTGAAGCTCCAACTAACACCAAGTTTGTTGGTACTCTTAACTCAGCAATGAAGGTTTACGTTGATAGCTATGCTAACGACAGTACTCCAGTACTTGTTGGTTATAAAGGTTCAAGCGAAGCTGACGCTCCAGCGTTCTACTGCCCATACATTCCATTAATGAGTAGTGGTGTTGTACTGGATCCAACCACATTCGAACCAGTAGTAAGTTTCATGACACGTTACGGTTATGTTGAACTTACTAACACAGCAAGTTCATTCGGTAATGCAGGTGACTACCTTGGTGAAGTTGCTGTTACCAACCTTTCATTCAGCTAATCACTGTTTGAAACCCAACTGTAAAAAGCCCTCTTCGGAGGGCTTTTTCTTGACAAATTGATTTAAATGTGCGTAAATAGCATATTATTTTGGATACCTAAATGAACGAAAAACAGCAGATATTAGAGTTAATTAAATCAAAACCAAAACATTACTCAAAAATAGTAAAAAACAATCCTGATTTAGATATCTGGGTACAAAATAATACATTAATTAAATCAGATAATTATGCTGAAATGATTTATAGTGCAATAAATCAAGATAATGGTTTTTGTAAGTATAACAATAAGAAAAAATTTAAAAATATAACTGTTGGTTTTATATGTTGTGGTCCAGCAGCTAGGTGTAAGTGTGCTAAAGAACAAGTTGCTAAAAGTGTTTCAAAAACTAAATCTTTATATACAGATGAGCAGAAAAAAGAAATAAGAAATAAAGCGAAAAAAACTATGCTCAAACGATACGGTGACGAAAATTATAATAACCAAGAGCAATCTAAGAAAACTATGCTCAAAAAATATGGTGTTGAATTTTATACTGAAACGGAAGAATTTATTGAAAAAACTCAGACTACTAATATTAAGAAGTATGGTGTTAAATGTACATTACAAAATAAAAACGTAAAACAGAAAGCAGAAGAAACAAAACGTAAAAAATACGGAAATCTAAATAATTGGAAAAAAGCTAAACAAACGAAATTAGAAAAATACGGAAATCTAAATAATTGGAAAAAAGCCAAACAAACGAAATTAGAAAAATACGGTAATGAGAATTACACTAATCGTGAAAAAGCCAAACAAACAATGCTCGAAAGATATGGCGACGAAAACTACAATAATATAGATCAAATAAAAAGAACGAAGCTGGAGCGATATGGTAATGAACATTATGTGAATTTAGAAAAGACAAAAAAGACAAAATTCGAGAGATATGGTAATGAACATTATGTGAATCCAGAAAAAGCAAAACAAACTTCAATGAGGCGTTACGGGACAATTAATGCTGCCCAAAAACATTTACCAATAGATGTTTACGAAATAATCGAAAATAAAGATAAGTTTAGAAAATTTGCTTCTGGAAAAACAAAAGCATTAATAGCATACGAATTGGGTATTGATTTTAATACAGTTACAGCATACGTTAAAAAATATAAATGTGACGATATCATTACAAATGGTAATAAAAGTAAATGGGAAGATTTGATAAAAAAGTATTTGGAAGATTTACATGTTGATTTTGTACAAAATACACGAAAAGTAATTCCGCCGTACGAACTTGACTTTTATCTACCAGAATTTAATGTAGCTATAGAAATTAACGGTAATTTATGGCATAGTGAACTTCGTGGTGGTAAAGGTAAAAATTATCACTTTAATAAATGGAAAGCATGTAAAGAAAAAGGAATAGATTTATATATGTATTTTGAAGATGAACTTAGAGATAATTTTGATATAATAAAATCTAAGATACGATACATAACACACAAAAATAAATTAGTTATTGGCGCTAGAAAATGTGAAATAAAAGATATAAATTATGATGAAGAAAAAGATTTTCTGAATACATATCATATTCAAGGTGCTAAACATTCACATGATAAAACAATTGGTGCTTTTTACAATAATGAATTGGTTGCTGTGTTTAGTTGGCAAAAAAAGAAAAACTATTTAGAAATAACTCGGTTTGCTACGAATTTAAAAGCAAGTTATCCTGGCTTGTTTAGTAAAATGATGAAACATATGATACAAGAGCTTAATTACTCGGGAAAGATTGTGTCATTTAGTAATAACGGACATAGTAACGGTGGTGTATATGCAGCCGCTGGATTTGTTAAAAGTAAAATATTCTCTGGTGCATATTGGTACACAAAAAATTATATAGAACGCGAAAACAGACAACGTTATATGAAATCAAAAATTGCTAAAAAATTCGGAATTGATGTTAGCAATAAAACTGAATGGGACCTAATGCAAGAATTAGGATATGATCGTATTTGGGATGCAGGGAAGATAAAATGGGAGTTGGAAATTTAATACCCAACTGTAAAAAGCCCTCTTTGGAGGGCTTTTTCTTGACAAAGGTAAAAAAACATGTTATCATCTCTTGCGAGATCGTAGGCTTAGGCAAGAGTAATGGATAAATATTCGTATGAGTAATTCAGACAATAAACCAAGAGCTGGTCTAATTCCATATTATCTTGATTCAAGAGGGAATGTTTTTATGCTATTCATGATTCCTTCAGATTCAGCGTATGGCGGCTCAAAACCACAGATTGCAAAAGGAAAAATTGATCCTGGCGAAACTCCTTTACAAGCTGCTATTCGAGAAGCACATGAAGAACTAGGTCTTAATCCATCAAATACTTTCAAAATTAGAAAACTTGGGGTCGAAACCAATCCATATAAAGCTGGGTTGCACCTGTACTTGGCACAAGTTAAAAACCCAACCAAATTTGATAAATTCTCTAACGAAACCGCCGAAATTCATTGGCTCACACCAGAAGATTTTGAATTTTTAGGTAGAAAAATTCACATTCCGTATGTTCAAAAAGCTGCTAAACTATTGACAAAATCATAAAAAATTGTTATACTTTTCTTGCGAAAAGCGCATACGTCAAAAGGCAAGAAATATGATTTTTCGAAAGTTCAAAAATCCGCTGGCATTTAACAATCATTGGCATCCCCTCCCAAAATTTCACAAAAATTCTGATTTTAATTTTAGCCGATATATTTACAAGATAAATGATATGGTTTTTGACAAAGATTCCGAAGAATTTCGAGACGCCTTATCTAAAATTGAAATGCTCAAAAAATTAGGCGGATGATCAATTTGAATGTATCATAATGAAAACATTTAATGAATTTTGTAAGGCTATGAATTGCCCAGAATATATTGAATGGGAATTTGATGTCAATGGTGATTCACCGTATATTTGTTCATCATGTCAGATAGTTGGTCAATCATATGATGTAGAAGAATACCCAAAAAATTGTTTATTCATTAACGAAATTAAATTATTCGAAAAAGATTACGAAAAATGGAAAACCTGGCAAAAGGTATCATTCAATGAAAAAAATTAAATATGAGAATCTTGAAGAAGAATTTTATAAAGTTAAACAACAGAATGGATTATTAAAACTTCATATTGGACAATTAAAAACCACAATAGAA
>Ga0256832_1001576_pt1 | contig 15532 bp, 10 predicted proteins | sample 134614metaG_FD_190534 | JGI IMG/M metagenome (GOLD analysis project Ga0256832, IMG submission 190534) | Hydrothermal vent microbial communities from Lau Basin, Pacific Ocean - 134-614 | ecosystem: Environmental > Aquatic > Marine > Hydrothermal vents | place: Pacific Ocean: Lau Basin | collected...
CTCACGGTCTTGCGGAACTTGTCCCAGTCGAAACGGGCATTGTCGGTGAAGGGGTCCAGCACGAACCTGGTGAGGTTCACCGAGCCCAGCAGGCAGGAGCCGTAGGGTGGTAATGGCTGTTCGCCGCATTGCCCGGTGACCAGACCGTTAAAGATAACCGTGTTGTGATCGACTTGCGTCGTATCAAAAACGGTTTCTTTCCCAACGTAGGTAATCGACTCAATTTTGGACACAAACGACTGGGTTTTGTGCAATGCACGATCTTTTACCCAATCCTGATAACGCTTATTTTTGTTGTCCAGCAAGAAACCGATTTCCTGCATAAATTGTTCGCGGGACTGACCGTCGATAATCAGTTCATGATCCGCTTTGCAGGCGTATAACTTGCTGCCGCCCTTGCCGTCGGGCAAAGAACGATTACCTGCATCGCGGCGTTTACGAATGCGCCCAAGCACGCCAAAATTACTTAGCAGTTGCTGCACGTCTTTTAACAAGGCAGGATGACTAGAGGCCAGGCGGATAGAGCAACTCTGGCTGTTACTGGAAATATTGACGGTACCATCTGCCTGAAACAGCGCACGCAAATAACCAACGACACATTCTTCCGATCCGCGCCACACCACTTCCGGCACCTGAAGCTTGGTATTGCGCGTGAAGCCATAATGTTCCAACACTCGCGCCAAGATCACCGAACGAATAAATACCTGGTTACGCGCTGGCACTGCAACAGATGTCACTTCGTATTGGCGCGGTCCCTGTGACATGCCGGCAATCAGACTGTTGACACAATTCGTGACGGCCGGAGCAAGCACCCGATCTTCACCCCACAAGCTGATAATCGCGGCCTCTTTGCCTTTACCGCGATTGGTGAAATGACCATCACCAGTAATCAATCCCAGCAACATGCCCAGCTCAGCGCTGCCCTGCTGGCCAAACTGGCCTTTGCCGGATTGCACCAGCAAGCTGTCGCCCACCTGCAAATCCTTGAGTTTGATCTTGCCGCGCTCGGTATAAAAATCGTGCCATCTTGTTGCCTTGATTTCATAACCGTCTTCGGTGACAACACGATACACGTCTGCTTCGCCTGCGGTGATAAACGCGGGCACTGCCGGACGCTGATCCACACCCTTTGTTTCTTCTCCCAATGCACGACGATCAACGGTGACATTCAATTCCACTCCGGCTGCGTGCAGCTCACCGATCGGAACCATACCGTATTGTGTATGCAGGCGGGTGTCCGCCGTGACACAGGGATTGGTGGCGCGGATATTTTCGCAGAACCAGTTGTTGTTCATCTCGTTCACTTTATCGATGAGGATGAAACCCGGCTCGGCGAAGTCGTAGGTTGACGTCATGATCATGTCCCACAGGCGGCGGGCGTGGATGGTGCGATACACCTTGCAGGCCACCAGGCCTTCGTCGTTGCTCACGTAGCCGCGGTGGGTGGGCCATTCGCGCCACACCACCTGCTCGGGGTCGTTGACGTCGATGTTGTCGATCTCGATCTCCTGCTCACTCACGGGAAACGCCAGGCGCCAGTCGGCATCGGCCTTCACCGCCTCGATGAATTCCTGGGTGACCAGCAGCGAGAGGTTGAACTGGCGCAGGCGGCCGTCTTCGCGCTTGGCGCGGATGAAATCCATGACGTCCGGATGGCCCACGTCGAAGGTGGCCATTTGCGCGCCGCGCCGGCCACCGGCGGAGGACACGGTGAAGCACATCTTGTCGTAGATATCCATGAACGACAGCGGCCCGGAGGTATAGGCGCCGGCACCGGCCACGAAGGCACCCTTGGGACGGAGGGTGGAAAATTCGTAGCCGATACCGCAGTTGTGAATCACCATCAGGCCATTGTTTCCCGCCAGATAGTTGTTGTGTTTTTCGACGGTGAAATCAAAGAAAGTTTCCGCGATATCCAGCGTGTGGTTGATCGCATCCACCGGGCGCAACGTGCGCACAAAATCGATCAGGAAACGCAGACCAGGGAAACGCTGCTGCCAACGGTCCAGCCAGATCCGGCTTACCACCCTGTTTTGATGATAGGCATGATAAAAACCCAGCCGTTGTTTCTCGGCATGGCTCAGTGATTGCGCCTCACGTTGCAAGGCCTGCTGTAAGGCGTTTGACATGACATAACGATCATACTGCCCCGCCTGCGTGGCATGTGCTTCAATGCGCTGACGTTTGCCACTGTCAGCCATGTATTGCGCGACAACCTTCAAAAAAGCCGAATCGGAAATTTTCAGCATCGCCCCGCCGCTGTCGCGCACCCTGCGGCCAGCATAGTTATGCTCACGCGCCTTGCGCAGGGTAATGCCTCCGTGAACGCCGAATAAGCCCAACAGGGTTTTCAACTCTTCGGCAAAGCGGTGATTGCGCATGGCGATGGTCGCGCTAGCATGTTCCACATCTACCGTGCCATCGGTGTCGATGAGTCCGGCAAGAAAGGGTAAAAAGAATTTTTCGGGATGACGGGCAATCCAGGCAGGCACAGACAGCGTTGCCGTTTTTTTGCCCACCTGGTTGTCAATCAGTTCGACGGCGCGACTGGCCTCAAAGCTGGCAACGCAGTAATCCCATACTGCCGTGCCATTGGCAGTGGCGGTAGACACCACTCGTGCGTGAGAGCCACAAAATGACTGAAAAAATGCGGCATAACGCTCTACCACTTCTCGCTCGGCCGCCCGGATCTTAAACACAAAACGTTGGCCGAAAGCCCTGGCCTTTTGCGCCCAGGCCTTGCGCATGTCGCGATAATTTATTGCTTTTTCGTAAGCGCTGCCGTCGCCAAGATGGGCGCCAGCAAACCAGGCATCCAGCGCCCTGCCACCGGCGGCCGCCCAGGGCAGCTGATAATGCACCAGGGCATCCGTCTCGCGCACGTCATCTGCCCGCACATACTGCTGGCGGCCATCACGGTAAACCAACACCGGATGCTTAATGGAGGTCTTTAACGACACGCCGTTGGAAACAATCTCCAGGTTCTCTTTTTGCGGCACATGGGTGGTCATATGCCGTTCGATACGGCGCAACTCAAAGGTCCCGGTTTTACGATCATAACTCAGGATGCGTTCGTGACGTTCAGCCACGGCCTGATCCGCCGTCACCAGACCTTCGTTGGTGTACACCAACGTGCCCGGTGCCACACAGCCGGCCTTGAGCGTCAACCCGGCCTCGTGCACCTTTTCCAGGATGTCGTTCATGGAATCCTCGATGGTGCCCGAAACCGTGCAATTGATGGTGGAGGTGGCGGGCTTGTAGGCCAGCGCGCCGGCGTTGGAGGTGATGCGCCCGGCGGGGATGGCGCCGTGGCGCAGGGCCCACAGAAAGTGTTCACCCCATTCCTTTTGCTTGGCCTCGGTCTCCTCCACCTCGGCCAGGGCCCGGGCCACGCGGCGGTAGGTATCGTCGATGGTTTCATCGATGATCTTGCCGTCCTTGCTTTGCAGGCGGTATTTCTTCTCCCAGATGTCCACCGAGGCGGCCTGAAAGGGAATGTCCTCAACGGAGGTTACGGTATTCGTTGGGTTGGTTTTAGCGGCTTTCATGAGACAGACATCCTCGTCACAGCATTTTTTATGGATCTGCCCCCGTTTGCCGTGGTCGACGTTCCGCCACCCCCCGCAAGCGCAGGCCCCCCTGGGTTGGAAACACTATATATAGTGTCTGCGGCATAGAATAGGGACATGATTCCAGGCTGTCAACGAGATCTTTTGACCACGAAAATAGATAATAATTCACTGTAAAAACAATATATTATGCTATTTTTGCAGTATATTTCGAGCCCTGTCCCCGCCTCTCCAGGAAAAAATAATTTTTTCGCCGACCACAAGATATAGTGGTCAATAAACGGACAAACTCAGCCCTGTTTTCGCCTTCCCGGGCTGCGAAAAAGCCTGTTTTTTTGCCCTTGATTCACGCAAAGCCGCCTCTATATCCGAGATAGAGAAAGGTTTCTGAGGCGGTGAGATCCACGATCCACCGAAACTGCGAACCAACATGATGTACGACGAAATGAAGGAGGAATTACCATGAACATTATCCAATATGACCCCTGGCGTCGCCTGCAGCAGTTGCAGCAGGAGATGAGTAGCCTGTTCGATACCCGCGGCGGTGAAGACAATGGCACCATGGCCACCAGTGACTGGGTGCCCGCGGTGGACATCAAGGAAGAGGACAACCGCTTTCTGATTATAGCCGATGTCCCCGGTGTGGACCCCGACAATATCGAGGTGCACATGGAGAATGGCGTATTGTCCATCAAGGGCGAGCGTCACGAGGAACACGAAGAATCGAAGGAAGGCTACAAGCGCATCGAGCGGGTGCATGGCAGCTTCCATCGGCGTTTCAACCTGCCGGACACGGCGGATGCCGAGAATATCTCCGCCAAGAGCCGCAATGGTACCCTGGAGATCGTGATTCCCAAGCGCGAGGAGGTGACCAAGACACGGCGCATTACCGTGGAGCACTAATCCGCCACACGGCGGCAAAACCGAACGGGCCGGACATGTTTCCGGCCCGTTTTTTTGTCCGCGCTACTCGCCCAGCAGCTGCTCACCCCGCCACAGGTCTTCCACGGACTCGCGCTCACGCACCACGCTATAGTGGTCACCGTCCACCATCACCTCCGCCGCCCGAGGCCGCGAATTATAGTTAGAGCCCATGCCGAAACCGTAGGCCCCGGCGGAACATACCGCCAGCACGTCCCCGGCCTTGATGTTCAGCGCACGCTCCTTGCCGAGGAAATCCCCAGTCTCGCAGATGGGGCCCACCACGTCATAGACTGCACTTTCTCCATCCTCCCGGGGCTGCACAGGAATAATTTCCTGCCAGGCATCGTACAGCGCGGGCCGCAGCAAATCGTTCATCGCCGCGTCAACGATGGCAAAGTTTTTCTCGTCACCCGGCTTGAGATATTCCACCCGCGTCAGCAGGATGCCTGCATTGCCGGCGATGGCCCGGCCTGGCTCGAGAATGATTTCCAGATCGCGCTTTTTCAGCGGCTCCAGAATCGCCCGCGCATAGTCCGCAGGACTGGGGGGTGTCTCCCGTTCATAGGCAATGCCCAATCCACCGCCTACATCGATGTGCTGCAATTCAATTCCTTGCGCGGCCAGGGTATCGATGAGCGCCAGCACCCGCTCCAGGGCATCCACGAAGGGACTGACTTCCGTGAGCTGCGACCCGATATGACAGTCGATACCCCGCACATCGATGTTGATTAATTCCGCGGCATGCCGGTACACCGCCTCGGCCTGTTGGACATCGATACCGAACTTGTTTTCCTTGAGTCCCGTGGAAATGTACGGATGGGTCTGCGCATCCACATCGGGATTGACGCGAATGGAGATTGGAGCTCGCACACCCACTTCTCCCGCCACATGATTGAGACGCTCCAGCTCCGCCAGGGACTCCACGTTGAAACAGCGTATGCCCAGTTGCAGGGCGTAGCGCATCTCTTCCTCACTCTTGCCCACGCCGGAAAACACCACCCTGTCGGGCCGCCCGCCTGCGGCCACAACCCGCCGCAGCTCTCCACCGGAGACAATGTCAAAGCCCGAACCCAGGCGCGCCAGCACGTTGAGCACCGCCAGATTGGAATTGGCCTTTACCGCATAACAGATCAGGTGAGGTTGTCCTTTGAAGACATCATCGAAGGCGTGCCAGTGCCGCTCCAGGGTGGCCCGGGAATACACATAACAGGGAGTACCCACCTCGTCGATGATGCGTCGCAGATCCACGTCTTCGGCAAACAGGCGGCCGCCGCGATAGTCAAAATGATTCATGATGATTTCGGTTTAGTCTAATAATCAGAGGAAGTGGCGGTTTCCGCAGGGCGCACCAGGTTACCCTTCTGCCCGCAGGCGCTTAGCAGGCTGCCGGTACCGAGCACGGCAATCACCAACCAAAGTAGATATTGTGCCCAGCAACATTTCATCGAATAATCCCCCGCAAGCTTCGGCAATTATAAACCCTTGCCCGCAGGAAACACAGTTTGCGCAGGCCCAGGCTGGAAGGAGAAACCCCGATGGATGCTGGCGAATTCAATCAAAAGGTGGATGAAACCCTGGCGGCCATCGAGGACGCCCTGGAGGACAGTGACGCCGACCTGGACTGGGACACGGTGGGCGGCATCCTCACCATCGAGTGCAGCGATGGCTCACAGGTAATCATTAATCGCCAGGCCCCCAGCCGGCAGATCTGGGTGGCCGCGCGCGCCGGCGGTTTTCATTTCGATTACCACCCCGCGGAGGACTGCTGGAAACAGGGGGACGAGGAATTGTTTTCCCTCATCGGCCGCTGCCTCAGCGAGCAGTCCGGTGAAACAGTGAAACTTGGCTGAGCCGGACAGACCATGGATCCGTCTGCCGAAGACTCTCCCATCGAGATCCAGACCGGGCCCCAGGCCGATGCCGCGGTAATCTGGCTGCACGGTCTGGGCGCCGACGGCAACGATTTCGTGCCCATTGTGGAACAACTGCCATTGGCCGCCACGGCGCACATTCGTTTCATTTTCCCCCATGCCCCACTACGCCCGGTGACCTGCAATGGCGGCTACACCATGCGCGCCTGGTACGATATCTATTCGCTGGAAGATTTCGCCCGCGAGGACGAGGCCGGCCTGCTTGAGGCGCAACAGATCGTCAGCCGGCTGATTGAACGGGAAAACCAGCGCGGCATTCCCAGTCAACGCATCATCCTCATGGGCTTTTCCCAGGGCGGCGCCGTGGCGCTTTACAGCGGACTGCGCCATAGCGAGCCGCTGGCGGGGATCGGCGCCCTATCCACCTACTTGCCGTTACGCCGGACTGCTGAAAGTGAATACAACCCGCAAAAACGCCAGATATTCATGGCTCACGGGCTTTATGACCCGGTTGTGAAATATGAATACGGAAAAACCAGCTACGAACTGCTGAAACAAATGGGACACGAGGTCACGTGGATGAAATACCCCATGGAGCACTCGGTGTGTATAGAGGAAATCAATGACATCGGCGCCTGGATAAACGCACGCTTGCCACTATAGATTTCACAGCCTTGCCAGCTCCCTGTTCATTTTTTCCTCGATACGCTTCTTGTATTTAAGATAATCGATGGCCTGCACCCTGTCGCTACGTCGAGCGCCCAGCAGGGTAGGCGATAAATCCACATCCGTAATGTAAATGGGATAGCGCTGACCACCGCTTCGCTGCTGCAGTACATAACGCACCACTTCACGGAACAGGTTTTTACCATAGTCCATTGTGGAAAATTCACGGTCGTTACAATACACAGTAAACGCGGCGCTGTGATCCACCAGATCGCCTATTACCTGCACATCGAAATAATGCGCCGGACGCTTGGCATCCGGCGTCTTGCGTTCAAAGCTGTATTTGCTGGCACGGCGCTTTTTGACCTTATGGATTTCCAAAGCATCCAGCAACAACCCGGCATTCTCATCCTGGAACAAAAAACTTTGCCTGTTAAGCACGGCATCAAAAAATCGGCTGTAATGGTTGACCAGGGCGTCATCTTCAAAATAGGGCACGCGCTGATGGAACAGGGAACCATTCTCGTCCAGAACAAAAACGTCCACTTCTTCACCCAGACAATAATAAAACATCTGAATAAATCCGGTGCGATTCTTTCCCAGAATGGATGGCAAGGGGGTATTCAATAATGCATGCCTGTCCACCTTGATAGGCCTAAACAAATCCTGCGGTGAAGCCAGTTTTTCAAGTAGCTTTTCGTAGGAGGAATAATGGCCATAGGAAAATGTTGTTCCATCTGACTCCAACAAGAAATAGGCCTTCTCTACCTGCAGAATATATCTTGCCTCACGGCCTTTTCCTGCAATAAAAAAGGTGTCAACAAGATCCTTGTATAACTCTTCAATACGCTGTGCAATGGCCCGGCTATGGCTCGATGAATAACTGAAAGCCTGAAGCTCTGGGGGTTCCCGTACATCCCCCGTGGCGTTCCAGTGCATGTATTGCGCAAAACAGTCCAGCAGGCCTTCGATACCCGTGTATTTGTAGGTGATCACTTCCTGCCAGGACGTCACCACAAGCACATCAAACGTCAATGCAAGATTCAAGGAGAAGCCGCTGTAATTCATCACGTCGGCCTGATCGCTGACAAGGTCTGTACCGCGTCGTGAATGATGTGGCAATGGATCAATGCCCACGTTGGCAAACAAACAGCCTTTTTCAATCAGAGGTGGCTGATTGAAGTTTTCAATTTCCGCATCCTGCAAATGGCCCTCTGGGAAAAGGCTTTGCATGGCATCCAGGATGGCGCGCACCTCTTTTACATCCAACACGCTGTCCTTCAGTATCAGGGAAATAATCGTCCGCGGGCCCACCAGTCTGTTGAAATGGCACCAAGCCAGGACCTCGACAATACTGCGTGCGCGTTTCAACGAGCCCCCCGGTTCGTGGCCTTCCACCACCCCCGGGTAAAGGCTCCAGGATTCTTCGGCATCCTGTGCCTTGCTCTGGATGATGGTAATGTTCGATTCCACGATATTGGCAGAAATACCCCGATTTATCGTTTCAATCTTGCCTGCCTTTCGCTCAAAGGCCGCATAGAGCTTACGTCCGAGTATATTCAAATCCTTTTGTTCGATACGCGCCAGATCGGCATTGCTACGCGCGAACTTGGATAGCGCCATATAACTGTGAGTGATCTCGTCCACCAACACACGACGCTCCTTGAGTACCTGATGCACATTCCACGACTTTCGGTCATCAAGCATTTCAATATGCCCTTCCGACCAGTGCCAGGCTTCGGCCAGTTCGCGCATACGCTCCCAGCGCCAGTTACGATTCATCTTTGACTGCCGGCTCAGAGCCATCTCAACCTTGAAATAAAAACAACGCCGCACCACATCCAGTCGCTCCGGAGACTTCTGCTGCATGAGGTAAAGCTCCAGCTTTTCCAACAGGATCGTGTATGGGTCCAACATATCCATATCCGTGATTCCTGCGTAAATAGCTCGTTTGTATCGCAAACTCAGTAAATCGCTTCTGGGATACTCCGCCGCATAGGCCTCCATGAGCAGCATCTTTAGCACCGACTTGTAAGGTGAATCGATACCCTTGTAAACCTGCCATAATGCAGCGCCAAAAAACTCTTCTGCAGGAATCTCACTCAGGCCACCAAAATCTATGACTTCGTTTTCCGGGATAAAACGCTGCTTGAGCAGGCGCGCCACATACTTGGTGTAATTTTTTTCTTCTTCCGGCGGCACAAGCCACCACACCGGATAACGACCCGCCACCAATATTCCGGTACGATAAAATTCCTCTAACAGTAAATGATGTTGGGTACTGCCACTGCTTTCACTGCTGAGTTCCACAACATTGCCACTACGGAATTTCTCCGCATCCATGAGAAAGAAATGCACTTCTAGGCCCACCGTGGCGGCCCATTCCTCTATGGCCTCGCACTTTCCGGCAAGCTGCCAGAGCTGCTCTTTCCCCAGCCCAGGGCGATGACAGACCCACACATCGAAATCACTTTTTTCCGAGTGGGCGATAGTGCCCACACTTCCCATCAGAAACACGGAATGAATATCATAGGTTCGCAGGGCGCGCTTCTTGTAATCAAAGCTTTTGGCGATGCGTTTTCCGGCCTCCAGGCTTTTTTTGGTGGGGGCCCAGTTAGATATACCTGCGGGGGTCTGCTTGGAGACGAAGCCGGGTAACATGGCATGATTGATGTGAAACATCAGGGGCAGCAGGTCGAGAAAATCCCGGGTGCGCCAACTCAGGGCGCCGGCCGTGCGCCGCAATCGTTCACGATTGATTGCCAGAAAACGCTTGCGCACCGCCCGCACATCCAGCGGATCGTATTCTTGTTTGGCGCGTTTTTCTGCGGGCATGTGCTCGATTTCGCTCTTGGCCTGCTTTTTTGGGTTCGGGATTGTTTTCAACGCGAATTCATCGCGCCCATCCCCTATTACTTCGGCATCCTGGGGCAATGATTGAGGCATGGCGCACACTTCCTGCCCATAGGCGTCAGGACTAAAGTTCTGCCCGCGGCAACCGCTGATAAGCACATGTTCCTGTTAACATTCTGACCATAGTGAACAGATCAGAATAAAATCAACGTGTTAGAAACGCCTTTGACGGTAATTTGGCGTTTCAACACCCTCGTACACCTTTAACTACTATCTGGAGTATCGCAGCATGGAAGAACCCGGCCACGACCTCAGCCAACACATTCTCGCCAACCTGCCCATGGCCATGGTTATCACCGACGATGCCGGACTGGTTCTTTGGTGCAACCAGACCCTCAGCCGCTGGCTGGACTGTGCACCGGGGCAATGCGTGGGCCGCACCGAGCTGGCCCTGCTGGGCAAGCATGTCCCTGTCGGCCAACGGGAAAACTCACCTGCCAGCAACGGCCCTTTCGTGCTTGGTCAGAGCCAACCCGGGGTCGACCGCCGGGTGTTGCGCTGCCCGCTACCTGCCAAGGACGAGCAATACATTGTCTGCTACATCGACATCAGCGAAGAGGAAGCCCTGCGCAAAGACCGGCACCAGCTCGCCCAGCAGCTGGCACAACACAATACCGTGGATCCGCTCAGTGGTCTGCTCAATAACCAGGCGCTGGACAAGGGGCTTGAACCGCTGGTCTCGCGCAGCCGGCGCTACCAGAACCCTCTTTCTGTCGTCACCATGGAGGTCATCAACATGGATGACGTCACCCAGTCTCTGGGCCAGGTGGCCGCCGACAAGATGGTGGTCTCACTGAGCCAGTTTCTACGCGACCAGATGCGCTGGGCCGATATGGTGGGGCGGCTCAACACCGGGCAATTCATGTTCATTCTGCCTGAAACCAACCGAGACGCCGCCATGGCCCTGGCCAATAAACTAGTTACACAGCTCAAGGAATTCTCTATCCAGGTGGACGACCAGACCAACGTTCAACCCACCGTCTGCTTCGGTGTCACCGCCTGGGCAAAGGGTGACGATGCCCGTCTGCTCACCACCCGTTCCAAAGAGGCCGCCAGTACCGCCCGCAGCCAGGGGGCCTTCGCCGTACAGACCGCCTGAGCACAACCCACCAGAACTGCTTCAGCAGCAGCTTCAATCCGCTATACTCGGAACAGGCATTTCCTGACGTCATTCGCGTGTTGACGAAATGAGTGCCGTGGTCTGCATTCTGAATCCTGTGTCATCCACATTGGAGGCCTCCATGTTCCCGCTACGCCACCTGCTATACTCCGTTCTGCTGATTGCCTCCTTCGATAGCTCCGGCAATGGCCTTGCCTCCACTGTTGTCGACAGCGAGAAAAAAGGCGACAGTGTCTTCCTCGTCGCCACCGAACAACTCAATGGCACGGCCTTTGAGCAGACGGTCATCCTGCTTACCCACTACAGCCAACGTGGCGCTACCGGACTCACTATCAACCGACCTGCCGGCATCTCTCTGCGCAAGGCCTTCCCCGGCATTCGCCAACTACAAAAGCGCAACGACCCCCTGTACCTGGGCGGGCCGGTAAGCACCAATGCCATCTTTGTCCTGCTGCGCACCGATCGACCAAGCCGGCGCATGCACCGCATCTCCGAGGACATCTATTTTGCCACCGGCAAACATGCCTTCGCCCCGTCATCCAATGCCAGGGAGACGCGCGCCTATGCCGGTTATGCCGGCTGGGCCCCGGGACAACTGAAAAACGAGATTAGCCGCGGCGATTGGCTGATGGTACACACCGATGCCGACATCATCTTCGAAGAGGCGCCAAAAAGCCTTTGGCAACGCCTTCTGAAACGCTGGAAGGGGAAGTGGATATAACGCACCAACCGACAACACATATCTTGCTGACGGATATTCACCAGCTGCCGGACGGCAAAAGCGCGGGCTTCAGCATCACCATCGACAAACACACCCTGGAACTCTTTGTTGTAAACTTTCGGGGATGTTTTTATGCCTACGAAAACCATTGCCCACACACCGGCGTCAACCTCAACTGGCAGACCGACCAGTTTCTCGATATTACGGAACAACGTATTCAGTGCAGCACCCACGGTGCCCTGTTTCGCATTAACGACGGGCTATGCGAATGGGGCCCCTGTGTTGGACAGAGCCTGCGTGCAATGAATGTGCTTGAGCGTGGCGGTCAACTGTTGCTAAGGCTGGATGCCTGATCCGGGGATAGGCAGGCATTACTCACTGCAGGGTAAGGGCGCCGGCGCAACAGGTGCTTTGCCAAGCAGGCTCCACTGCTTGTGCACACTGACATCGAAAAAATAGGGTTCACTGCTCGCCTTGAGATAACTGCGCTTTTTCACACTGAAGGTATTGCTCAGCGGCTCACAATGAACCGTTAGCGCTACGCTGCCCGCACCCAACTCGGTCAACCGTTGGGCACCAAGAATACGCCCACACTCGAAAGTATGCATCGCGCCATCCATATCCGGCGCCAGAGCCGCCACCGGCCGGTCGCGTTGAGGCTCTCCGCGAAAGACGATTCCCTGTGGCTGATTCTCGTACACCACCAGCGAGCCGCATTCGGTGAGTACATGGGCTATGTCCGCCTTGGCATCTCCTATGAGCGGATCGGTCTTGCTCCAGTACAACAAGACTTGACGTTCCTTGCCCATATTGTCTTCTGCCCGGATCGATCCTTTATAGAGATAATTGGTGCACCCGGTGAGCAGGGTCAGCACCACTAAACCCACCATACCCACCGTACTCCTTTGCATGACTCTCCCCCCTCTTGCGCACTTCATCAGATTCTCGAATCGGCTCCCCAGTCTGTTAAACAATGGCTAATTGGCCACCATCTCCACCAGCCCATCGCCCACCATGGGATCCTCCCAATACGCGGTGTGCGCCAGCAGCCATGTCTTGCCTGTATCCACGGCATGATCGCGGATTACCCAGCCCTGCTGCGGCGAGTCAGACAAATAATGCTCCACAATGGAAAACCCCTCATGCTGCCCACCAAAGATATCTCCGGACACCACCGGATCTGTGCGATCCCAGTAATTTACCCAGCGAAACCAATTATCACCTTCGCCCAGATCACTCACCCGGTCACGCCGCGCCGACTGGAACATAGCGAGCCCCAAAGGTGAGCCCAGGGTGATCAACCCCTGTACCGGCCAGGTAGCACGTGAGTGACGATCAAAGAAACCGGGCTCTCGCATCAGGTCGTTCACCACATCGAAGGCATAAATTGTGCCGAGGCTGTGGGCCAGAAGATAACAGGGATTGCCCGCGTCATAGATTTCCATCAGGGTCTCGCGTAGTGTATCGCGAATGTCCGCAGCGGCGCCGGTTTCCCGATAGGCGATGACCACGTCACCGATCAGATCCAGTGCCTGTTGTGCCAACCGCCCCGCGGCGGGGGTTTGCGTAATCAGGCCGAACAGTCTTTTCAACAGTCCGTAGGCATCGTCATTGATGTCTTCATAGCGAAACATCTCGGTCTGAAAATCCAGCGGCATGTCTCCCGCTCGGCTTTCCATGAGCGTGCGAATCAGCGCGTGTTGCTGTTGGTCATCGTCATCGCCCGTTTGCACGCCGTGCACACACAGCACAGTACGTGGGTTTTGTGGATCGATACTCATTGGACCTCCCCTTTGTCCCTGCAAGCGTTGTACCGATAGTAGCAGGTCTTCCTTGCAGCGAAAGGGAATTTTCACGCCGGCAAATAGTTCTGATGTTATTCAAGGCCGGCGTGCAAATCGGTTATAGTCTCCAGGCTCGGTACCGATGGGACCGAGATGGTGATGGGGGGATTCACAACTGATTCACACTTCTAGTTATCAAGGGTCTAAAAACGGGTTTACTAGGACACACGATAACAATGCCAAATAGTGTGGGGGCGCCTTTCCAGGCGAGAATCGCGCCTGGAAAGGCGCCCCCACACAAAGAAACAATCCTGTTGTAATCATTTTGAGACGAAAAATGATCGGAAGTAATAATGTCTGTCGAGGTAAGGCAAGCTAACCCTTTGATTCTAAAGGGATGGGATTTTAGCCAAATATCAGCAAAGTCTGTCGAGAATAAAGAAGCAACACAACCAAAAACATTGTATCAAATTGGTTATGTTTTGCCCACATTTGGTGAGCCCATAATCAATCCCAAAATAGAAATAGTCTGTGAAAAGTAAAAATTCAGCGTCAACACGGAATGTCACCAAGACAGACATATTTAAGGTCTTCTGAATTGCTAAAATTATTGCACGTCCCAAGACCAGTCGCCCTTACAGGTATGCCCGCAATGAATGCGCTCAAGACAGCTGCTTGAGTTGCCTTAAATCGTGGATTGCTACTTTTCATCGTAAGTCGGTATGTCACATTACAAGCAGGCGTACCAGTAAAATTCTCCATTTTAATAAAAAACATCTCTTCTTGGCCGTATGAATACGGTAGATAACCCGTGATTTTACCAGTGCCGTAACCTACTTCTGCAAATGCAACTACTGGAAAGATGAGGACCAGCAATGTGACGATTTTTTTCATTTTATACCTTCAGTCAACAAATTAAGAAATGGATAGAACCAAGTTTAGCCTTTATTTTTAGTTATCTATGTACAACATATTCATCTTACCTGGGAGACCCACATCCCAACTCGGAATTTCAGAACACGCTGTATATTGAGAAAAGTGCAAAGTAATTCGCTTACTGGCAGCTAGTGCTGTCAATGCCGTTGAGTACATTGCATTACAACTTTTAGGTGATACGCCACCATAAGTATTATCTGTATCGCAAATAATCCATGTGCCGGGATATTCATTAAGTGACACGGCTGCCCAGCTTGATCCATTCCCCCACAACCTAAGTCCTTTTAATGTCCCGGTACATGCCACATCAGCATGCGCTAGACCAGAAATCATCAAACTAATGATGATAAATATTACACACCTCTTTTTCATTATTCCTTCCTAAATACTTTAATTTTTAGCGCCATAAATAATACATTCTGCATCAGAAGCATCACCAACAACCCTCAGCCTTCTAACTGGAACTACCTAGCCGTTCGGCTTAGCAATAACGGGGGAAAGCAGCCATAAGCAAGCAGCGTTTTTTATGCGCCATCCGGTTAAATTCTATTGTTAAATTGGATTTATCGCACCATAAGGCGATTTAGCGTTGGTGAACATGTAGGTTGCGTAATGCCCTCGCCATCAATATTAAAGTTATTTCCCTACCCGCAATAAATGTTGCAATAATGGCGCTAGACAACACTTGGTAATTCGCGTTTGTTTTCGGCAAGAAAAATCTTCCTCCATTATCACAAGAGCTTAGTTCGGTGTTTTTATATTGAGTGATTATGTTCAGCCCAGCACTATATGGGTAGATGTAAGAAACTTTTGTCCACCCAGATCATGGGTCAGCATAAGAATAATTAGCAACCATCACTAAAATAGAAAAGACAATAAATCTCATAAATATTTCTCCGTAGATGTGAACCCGGAACCCGGCTCTGCCCAGGGCACCGATACCGTGACAACCCCGTGCTCTTCGCATTTCACCCTCGGCACATCCGCCACCAGGATGGTCTTGTACTGACAGGTATCCAAATGTCGCC
>Ga0256832_1001577_pt1 | contig 15528 bp, 17 predicted proteins | sample 134614metaG_FD_190534 | JGI IMG/M metagenome (GOLD analysis project Ga0256832, IMG submission 190534) | Hydrothermal vent microbial communities from Lau Basin, Pacific Ocean - 134-614 | ecosystem: Environmental > Aquatic > Marine > Hydrothermal vents | place: Pacific Ocean: Lau Basin | collected...
AGAGGATGCGCCGCTGCACGGGCTTGAGGCCGTCGCGAACGTCGGGCAGGGCCCGGTTCACGATGACCGACATCGCGTAGTTGATGAAACTCTGCTTGACTTCTTCGGTGATTTCTACGGGCAGTACCTGCGACATGCTCCTCCTTACGGGTGGGTTTCAAGAAGAGGGCTGCACCCCGTGGCGCAGCCGCTCGGAATCGGGCCTTCGCTCACTTATTCATTATAACAAACCGAAGCGATGGCTTCACGTCTTGCTTTTCGCGAGCCCAAGCAGCTTTTCGGCCACCTCTGCGGACAGCGGCATCACGCTCAGGCGGAAGCCACGCTTCAGCAACGGCAGCTCGCTTTCGTTGAAGCGCTCGCGCAGCTCCGGCAGAGGAACCATGCGGGGAAATTTCTCTACGAACTCGACCTCGACCGTCTGCCAGCGCGGGTTTTCGGGGGTGCTCTTGGGGTCGAAGTAGCGGCTTTCGGGGTCGAACTGGGTGGGGTCGACGACGCCGCTCTTCACGATGCGCATCAACCCCACCACGCCCGGGGGCTTGGCGTTGGAGTGGTAGAAGAAGGCCAGGTCGCCGGGCCGCATCTCCCGCAGGTAATTGCGCGCCTGGTAGTTGCGCACGCCGTCCCAGATCTCGCGCCCGTCGCGCTCAAGGTCGTCGATCGAATAGGCCTCGGGCTCGGATTTCATCAGCCAGTAGCGCATGGCCCGAGTATACCGGCCGCGGTAGACTGACGGTATGCCGCAGCTAGGGCGACTCGTCTCCGACCTGGGTCCCGACAAGGTCCTGCTCGACCGGCCCGACCGGGTGCTCTACCGCTACGACGCCATCGCCGAGGGCGAGGTGCCGCTGGCGGTGGCGCTGCCCGAGCGCACCGAGGACGTGGCGGCGCTCGTGCGCTGGTCGCGGGCGTCCGGTGTGCCCCTCGTACCCCGCGGCGCCGCCAGCGGTCTTTCGGGCGGCTCCGTGCCCGTCACCGAGAGCGTGGTGGTGGCGTTCACGCGCATGCGCGAGCTCCGCATCGACCCGGGAGCCCGCCTCGCCGAGGCGCAGCCGGGGGTGGTGACCGTGGAGGTGAGCGAGGCGGCCGCCGCCTACGACCTCTACTACCCGCCCGACCCCGCGAGCCACAAACAGAGCACGCTGGGCGGCAACCTCGCGGAAAACGCCGGGGGGCCGCAGTGCTTCAAGAAAGGGGTCACGGGCGACTACGTGCACGCGCTCGAGTGGGTGGACGCCGAAGGCGAGGTGCGGCGCGCCACCCGCGAAGCCCACGACCTCGTAGGCCTGCTCGTGGGCTCCGAGGGCACGTTGGGGTTGATCACCCGCGCCTGGCTCAGGCTGGAACCCCGTCCCAAGCACACGCGCACGCTCGCCGCCTACTTCGGCGACGTCGGTGCCGCCGCCCAGGCCGCCTCCCGCGCCATCGCCGCGGGGGTGGTCCCCGCCAAGCTGGAGTTCATGGACGGCGCCTGCCTGCGCGCCGTCGAGGACGCCTTCCGGATCGGATTGCCGCGCGACGCGGCCGCCATGCTGCTGGTGGACACCGACGGCGACGATCTCGAGATCGTCGAGGAAGAGCTGGAGCTCGTGGCCGCGGCCTGCCGCGAGGCCGGCGGCCGGGTGCAGCGGGCGGGCGACGCGCAGGAGGCCGGCCGCCTGTGGCAGGCGCGCCGCGCGGTGAGCGCGGCGCTCGGGCGGATCCACCCCCACCGCATGAACGAAGACATCGTCGTGCCCCGCAGCAAGCTGGCCGAGGTGGTGCGCCGGATCCACGAACTGGGGGAGGCCTCTCCGTGGCCGCTCGTGCAGTTCGGCCACATCGGTGACGGCAACCTGCACCCCAACATCCTCTACGACGCACGGGAAACGCCTCACGAGGAGGTCCACGAGCTCGCCCACGCGATCGCCAGGGTGGCGCTCGAGCACGGCGGAGTGATCTCCGGGGAACACGGCATCGGCCTCACCAAGCGCGCTTTTCTGGCCGAAGCGCTACCGGAACCTACGCTCTCGGCGCTCCGCCGCGTCAAGCGCGCCTTCGATCCCGAAAGCCGCTTCAACCCCGGCAAGGTGCTTCCCTGAATGCGGTTATAATTCGACGAGGAGGGCTTGGTGAACCTGGAACGACCCCATACCGACGAAGAACTGCAGGTCTGGCGGCTCTACGCGCCGCTGGAGACGCGCGCCGGCATCCTCTTCGTCGAATGGCGCTGGGAGCCGCGCCGGTACCGCCTGGGCGGCGAGAACGGGGTCGTGCTCAAGACCGCCGGGGTGGAGCGCCTCATCCAGGCCCTCGCGCGCAACGAGCCCTGGGCTCCGGGGCCCATCACCTGGAACCCGCCGGTGATGCTGATCGGCGACCAGGCCTACCACCTGGGCAAGCGCGGCCACCTCATCCTGGCGCGCGTGCTCAACCAGATGCTCCGCGACGTGGAGCCGCTGCCCTAACCCCTCTGGAACAGCCCGTCGAGCATGGCCGCGTGGATGTGACCGTTGCTGGCGACGATGTAGCGGTTGCCGAGGGCGTAGGGCTCTCCGTTCAGGCCGCTCACCCTTCCCCCCGCTTCTTCCACGATCACGACGGCCGCGGCTACGTCCCAGGGTTTGAGCTTGACTTCCCAGAAGCCGTCGAGCCGTCCGGCGGCGACGTAGCAAAGGTCGAGCGCCGCCGCTCCGGGGCGGCGGACGGTCAGCCCCAGCTCCAGCGCCCGCTCGAAGTAGACCAGGTTTTCGCGGTCCTGCTTGACGTCGTAGGGAAAGCCGGTGGCGAGCAGGCTGCCGGTGAGCTCCCGCGTGGCGCTCACCCGCAGCGGCCGTCCGTTCAGGTAGGCGCCGCTCCCACGCACCGCCCAGAAGAGCTCGTCGCGGGTGCTGTCGAGCACGACCCCCAGCTCGAGCCGACCCCGCACCTCCAGCCCGATGGAGACGGCGAAGAAGGGGAAGCGGTGGGCGAAGTTGACCGTACCGTCGAGCGGGTCCACGATCCAGCGGTACGCGGCCTCGTGGTCCTGCCCCCCCTCCTCGCCCAGGAAGGCGTGGTCGGGGTAACGCTCGAGCAGGAAGGCCTTGACGGCCTCCTCGGCCTCGCGGTCGGCCTGGGTGACGAGGTCGGTGGGGCCGGTCTTGGTGTCGACGGCGAACCCCTTTTCCTGGTAGTAGAGGTGGATGCCGCGGGCCAGGCGCGCGGCCGCGATGGCGTCGTTGAGCAAGTCGTTCATACGCCTACCTTACCGCCGCGCCCGCAAGAAGCGCGGACGGCCGGCGAGGTCCGCCTCCACGCTCACCTCGCCGAACCCCAGCGCCCGGGCTTCTTCGGCGAGTGCGTGCACGTTGCCGGGGTCGAGTTCGACGAGCAGCCCGCCGCCGGGGCGCAGGGCGCCGTAGGCTTCCCGCAGCAGGGGGCGCGCCACGTCCAGCCCCTCGGGGCCGGCGTAGAGCGCTTCCTCCGCCTCCCAGGCCAGCTCGGGGGGCGCTTCTTCGCGGTAGGTATCGGGCAGGTAAGGGGGGTTGCTCACGATCAAATCCAACCCCCCGAGGCCGGCGGTGAAGGGGGCCGCGTGAAAGGTCACCTCGAGTTCGAGCCGGCGGGCGTTGGCCCTGGCCAGCCGCAGGGCCGCCTCGCTGGGTTCGCTCGCGTGCACCTCCAGGTCGGGGCGTTCGTGTTTGAGGGTCAGCGCGACGGCGCCCGAGCCCGTGCCCACGTCCAGCACCTTTAGCCCTGGCCCTGCTGGGAGTTCCGCCAGCGCCAGCTCGACCAGGCGCTCGGTCTCGGGACGGGGGATCAGCACCCCGGGGGCGACCCCCAGCTCGAGGCCGAAAAAGACCACGCTTCCGAGTATGAGCTGCAGCGGTTCGCCCGCGAGCCGGCGCGCCAGCATGGCCTGGAGCCGTTCGCGTTCCGTGGGGCTGAGTTCGCGGCGGCGCTCGAGCCAGAAGCGTACGCCCCGGCTGCGCGTCGCCGCTTCGACCAGCTGCCGGGCCTCGATTTCGGCCTGGCGCGCGGGAAAACCCGCCTCTCGCAGGCGGGTTTGCACGTCAAGCAGGGCGGCTTCGCGCGTCATTCCTCTTCGCCGGGCTGGAGCTCCTCTTCGGGGGGCGCTTCCGCTTCGACCGCGTCGGTGCGGGGCGTGACCACCACGTGGCGTTCCTCGCCCTGGCCTTCCGAATGGGTGGCGACGTGGGGATGGTCCTTGAGGGTCATGTGGATGATGCGGCGTTCCGCCGGGCGCATGGGCGGGAGCTCCAGGGGTTCGCCGGTTGCAGCCACGACGTCGGCGGCCTCGAGCGCGCGCTTGCGGGCGCGGTCCTCCTGGCGCTTGCGGTAACCGGCGGCGTCCAGGTTGACGCGGTAGCTGGAGCCGAAGTGCTTGGCCACCACCGCGTTGACGATCGTCTCCAGCGCCTTGAGGGTGCGCCCCTCGCGGCCGATGATGCGGCCGCCGTCGCCGCCCAGGATCTCCACGTAGATGCGTTCGCCCTCCTGCCGCAGGTCCAGCGAGTAGCTGGGGTCGAGGTAGAGGAGCAGACCCACGAGGAAGTGCTCCACTACTTCGCTGGGGTTTTGGGGGGTTTCGGCGGGTTCGTGGTTCGAGCCCTTTTCCTCCAGTACGGGGGCGGGCGGCGCTTCTTCTTCGTGGATGCCCAACCCGTCGAGCAGATCGTCCAGCTTCTTTTTCTCGTCCATCGCTCTAGCTCCCGGCAGCGGGCTGGATGCCCAGCTGCTTGTTGATCATCCATTGTTGCACGAGCCCGATGAGGGTGGAAAAGACCCAGTACAGGGTCACCCCGGCGGGGAACTTGAGCACCAGGAAGATGAAGATCAGGTTCATCATGATGCCCTGGCGCATGGCGTCCTTGTTGCCGTGCGACATCAGCAGGGTTTGCGCCAGCATGACCAGGACGTACAGGGCGGGCAGCACGTAGAAGGGGTCGGGCAGCGAGAGGTCGGGGATCCAGAGGAAGCCCTGGTCGAACTCGTAGTTCGCGATGACGCGCCACATCATGAAGAGGATGGGCATCTGAATGAACAGGGGGAGGCACCCCGCGGCCGGGTTGATCTTGTGCTCCCGGTAGAGGTTCATGATCGCCTCGTTCTTTTTTTCGGGGTCGTCCTTGAACTTCTTGTTGATCTCGTCCATCAGCGGCTTCAGCTTGTTCATCTCCGCCATGGACTTGAACTGCTGGTGCATGAGGGGCCAGAGCAAAAGCCTCACGAAGACGGTGAGCAGCAGGATGGCCAGCCCCCAGTTGCCGGTGTACTTGTAGGCGAGCTCCATCACGTAGAGCAGGCCCAGCGAGAGCTGGCCCCAGATGTTGGGCTTGAACAGCCCGGGCAGCTCGTAGAAGCCCTCGACGTAGAGGCGCACGAGCTCGTTGAGGCCGCCGTAGACCTCGACGCGGGTCGTGCCCGCGGGCAGTTCGATCGTGGCTACGGCCCCGCCCTGTACGGGCTCGAGCCGCGCGTCAAGGGGGCCGTCCCCCTTGACCACGAAGGCGTAGCCCTTGTTGTTCTTGGTTTGCAGGGCCACGTAAGCCGCCCGGCCCGAGCCCGCGGGCAGGGGCTCGTCGCTGCCGGCCGGGAGCAGTTTGGTGACCGGACGCTCGCTGCGGTTGATGCCGGACCAGATCAGCTCGGTGGGTTCTTCGAGCTCGAGCTCGAGCTCGAGGGTGTAAAGCCGCGGGTCGATGCGGTAGCGCAGGCGGGCACCGGGCGCGGCGAACTCGGCGATCAGCGACCCCGACTCCTCGTAGAAGCGGTTTTGCTCGGGCGTAAAGTGGTTGGCGCGGCCGGGGGATCCTTCCTCGAGGCGCGCGGTCTTGGCGGTAAAGCCCACGAGGGTGCCCGGCAGGGGCAGGCCCTCCTTGACCAGGTTGGGGGCCTTGGCGTAGTTGCCCTTGAAGTTCTGCCCCTTGATCTGCTTCACGTACCAGCCGACGATCTGCCCTTCGTCGTTGAACGCGACGTCGGCGAGGTTGGTGATGGCCAGGTGTTCGGGCTGCCCGTCGCCGTTGACGTCGAGGGACTGCCACTCGGCGGTCAGGGCGAAGGCGGGGGAAAGCAGGACGACGAAGAGCAGGAGCAGGCGTTTCATGATTCCTCCGTTACGGGCGCGGACAGCTCGACGTCCAGGCGCAGGCGGGGCTTCTTGGGCGGCACCGGGTCGTACCCTCCGGGGTGCAGCGGGTGACAGCGCAGGATCCTCCGGGTGGCCAGGTAGCTGCCGTAGAGGACGCCGTGCGTCTCGAGCGCTTCGGCGGCGTAGTGCGAGCAGGTGGGGTAGAAGCGGCAGGTTCTGGGCTTGAACGGGGAGATCCAGCGTTGGTAAATACGAATGAGACCGATGAGGAGCCGTGACATCACGCTTGATTCTACATGCTACGCCGCGGCGCGCGTCCCTTCGCGGGGTGGTGGCGGAGCAGCCCGCTCTTGTCGAGGGCGCGCATCAGGTCCCGCGCCAGCTCGTGGAAGTCGGCCGCGGCCGCCTCGGGGCGGGCGACGACCATCAGGTCGCAAGGGGGCAGGTGCATGCGCCGCAGGATCTCGCGCAGGCGCCTGCGCACCCGGTTACGCACCACGGCGTTGCCCACCTTCTTGGAAACGACGATACCCACCCGAACCTGTGCGCCCCGGGTGGGCAGCCAGCGCACGCTAAGCGTGCGTGCACGTGCCGCGCGGCCCTTGCGCAGGCGCCGGAAGGCCGCGTCGGTCTTGAGCGAAGTTATACGGTGAGCCGTTTGCGGCCCTTGCGACGCCGCCGGGCCAGCACCTTGCGGCCGCCGGGCGTGGCCATGCGGGCGCGGAACCCGTGGGTCTTGGCGCGTTTGCGACGGTTGGGTTGCCAGGTGCGCTTCATGGGTGTCCTCCTCTTCGTGCTTCACGGGCGACCCCCCTCGAGGGGCCGAAACAGTTTAACACAGGTTGTGGGAAGGGGGAAGGGGCGGCCGCGGCGGCTTGACAGCGACCGGGACGCTCGATACCATGGTTCTTGCGCGTTCGCCGGGATGGCGGAATTGGTAGACGCGCATGATTCAGGGTCATGTGCCCGCGAGGGCGTGGGGGTTCAAGTCCCCCTCCCGGCACCAGAAAGCCCCGCACGTGCGGGGCCCTTTCTTTGGTTCGGGCCCCGCCCGGGTTAGAATGCCGCGTATGAAGCGTGTGCTCTCGGGCATCCAACCGACCGGCGCCATTCACATCGGCAACTACCTGGGCGCGATCCAGCAGTGGGCCCTGATCGGCGAGCAGCTGGGCAAAGACGCCCTCTTCTGCATCGTCGACTACCACGCCCTCACCAACCCCGACGCCTACGACCCCAAACGGCTGCCCCAGCGCACCTTCGAAGCGGCGCTGGCCAACATGGCCGCGGGCCTCGACCCCGAAAAGGTGACCCTCTTCGTACAGTCGCACGTGCCCGAGCACACCGAGCTCTCCTGGATCTTCACCACCCAGACCCCGGTGGGCGACCTGACGCGCATGACCCAGTACAAGGACAAGTCGGCCAAACTCAAGTCGGTGCCCGCGGGGTTGCTCATGTACCCGGTGCTGCAGGCGGCGGACATTTTGATCTACAAGGCCGACACCGTACCGGTGGGCGAGGACCAGCTGCAGCACCTGGAGCTCACCCGCGAGATCGCGCGGCGCTTCAACCACACCTTTGGCGACACTTTTCCCGAACCCAAGGCGCTGCTCAACCCCAAGGCGCCGCGGGTGCCGGGGATCGACGGCGCGGCCAAGATGAGCAAGTCGGTGGGGAACACCATCGAGCTGCTCGAGGAGCCCGCGTCCATCTGGGAGAAACTGCGCACGGCGCCCACCGACCCGGCGCGGGTGCGGCGCAACGACCCGGGCGAGCCGGAGCGCTGTCTGATCTACACCTACCACACCTACTTTTCACCGCCCGGGGTGCAGCAGGCGGTGGCCGAAGGTTGCCGCACCGCCGGCATCGGCTGCGTGGACTGCAAGAAGCTGCTCTTCGATCAGATGATGAAGGTGCTCGGTCCCATCCAGGAGCGCGCCGCCGAGTTGCGGCGCAAGCCGCAGATCGTGGAGGAGGCGTTGGAAGAAGGCGCGAAGCACGCGCGCACGATCGCACGGGAAACGATGCACGAGGTGCGCGTCAAGATCGGCCTCTACAAGCCCTACTGACCATGGCCATTCACCTGAGCTTCGAGGGGTTTGCCGGTTCGCCGGAGGAGCTGCAACGCGCGTTGCGCAGCGGCCGGTTGCACGCGCGCGAACTCCCGCTCCTCGACCTCATCGAGCAGGCGCTTTCTCAGGTGGCTGCGCTCGACCTCCCCGAGCGCGGCGCCTTGCTTCCCCTGCTCGCGGAGCTTTTAGAGCGCAAGCTGCGCGCCCTGCTGCAACTCGACCGCGCCGAGGATCCGGAGGAGGGCGCGGAGGAGGGGGAGGCCCTGGTGGGGCTCCTGGTCGAGCTGGACGAGGCGGTGCGCTTTCTCATGGAGCGCGCACAGGCGCGGGGCTACGTCTGGCCCGTTCCCGCGGCCAGCCTTCCCCGCGACGCGCGCCTGGCACCCTCCTCGGTGGGGGTGCTCTACCGCTACGCCCGGCGCTTCTTGCGGCCGGTGTCGCTGCTGCCGACCGTCGAGCGCTTCGGGGTGGCCGAGGCCTGGGCCTGGCTGCGGCGCCGGCTGGCGAAGCTGGGCCGCGGCTGGTTCTCGAGCCTGGGGCTGGAGACCTGGTCCGAGCGTACGGTGACCTTCGCCGCCCTGCTGGAGGCGGTGCGTCAGGGGCAGGTTCGCCTCCGGCAGAAGGGCACCTTCGCGGACCTGTGGATCGAGATCGAGCCCGAGCAGGAAGAACGCTCCGCCTAGCGTACGTCCCCCGTCTCGATCTTGGCCTCGTGCAGGTCGACCACCGTGAAGTCGCCCTCGGCGAGCGCTCCGGGTACGACGACGAGGCTCTTGCCCAGCCACTCGTGCTTGAGCACGCTGCCGTCGAAGCCGGCGTCGTAGGCCACGACCAGCCGCGGGTTGTGGGTCTTGATCAGCTCGGCCAGCTCCTCGCTGCCGCGTTCGTGCAACCCCTTGTGGGCCGGCATGTGCGTGAAGAGGAAGACGCTCTGGTAGTCCTTGAGTTCACGCAGCACCTTCAGGCGGTACTCCACCTCCCACCCGGGGTAGGCGAGGTAACGCTGCTCTTCGCGGCCGTGGTCCTGGTCGAGGATCTGCCCGCCCATGCCCGCGACCAACACGTGTCCGGGCGCGAAGGCGAAGGTGCCGTGCACGCCGTGCAGGAAGGGGTAGACGATCTCCATGTTGTACGCCTCGCGCAGGTACTCTTCCATCGGAGCGTCGGCCGGTCCGGGCACGTAGAAGCTGGGTACGGAGGACCTTCCCAGCGTCTTGAAGATGCGACGGTAGTCTTCGCTCTTCGTGCCTTTGGCGCCGGCCAGGTTGCCGACGAGGACGACCGCGTCCACGCCAAGGTCGGGAAGCAGGTCGACGACGCGCTCGAGGTAGTCGAGCTCGCCGCGCAGCTCTGCGAGGGCCAGCACCTTGCGGGTGAACCGTCTCACCGTGCCTGCCATGAACATCCCCCCTTAGCAAACCTGCGTTACCTTATGTCAACATAAGTATAACCGGGAACGCGGCAAAAGGCCAGCGCGCTCAGCCGTGGCGCAGACCCCGCCGTACCTGCAGGAAGCGGTCGACGATCAGCGGGTCCAGGTGCTTTCCGGCGATGCGCCGGAGCTCTTCGGAGGCTTCCCTGCGGGACCAGCCCTTCTTGTAGGGGCGGTCGTGCGCCAGGGCGTCGTAGACGTCCACGACGGCAAAGATACGCGCCTCGAGGGGGATGTCGGTTCCGGCGAGCGCTGCGGGGTAGCCGCTGCCGTCCCAGCGCTCGTGGTGGTAGCGGACGATGTTGCGCGTGAGATCGGGCAGGAAGGGTATGGGATCGAGCATTTCGTGGCCGATCTCGGTATGCTTGCGCATCAGCTCCCACTCCACCTCGTCGAGCGGCCCCTCCTTGAGGAGGATGCGGTCGGGGATCGCCAGTTTTCCGATGTCGTGAAGGTACGCGCCCCAGCGCACGGCCTCCAGGTCGGCCCCGCGCAGCCCGAGCGCGCGCGCCAGCCGGGTGCTGAGGTCGACCACCCGTTCGGTGTGGCCTTTGGTTTCGTAGTCGCGACGTTCGAGCGCGACGCCGAAAGCACGCAGCATGGCCTCGCGCGCCTCCTTGAGGGTGGCGAGGTAGCCCACGCGTTCAAAGGCGCGCTCGATGCGGCGCGCCGTCAGCTGGATGAGGTAGCGCGCCTCCGCCGAGGCGACGACGCCCTGGCCGAAAGTGAGCAGGGCCAGCCCGCCGTAGGGCACGTCCTTGACCCAGAGGGGTTCGATGAGGATGCTGCGTACGCCGATCTCCACGAAGGGGCGGAGGGCTCCGGGGTATTCCGAGTAGTCGTGCACCGCGCCGCCGCGGCGCTCTGCGATGACGCTGCCCACCAGGCCCTCGCCGAGGCGGATGCCGGAGGTTGTGTAGATGTGGGGGAACTCGGGCGGATGGTTCCCGGTGATCACCTCGGGCACCACCCGGTCGTCGTTCAAGGTGTAGAACACCCCCGCTTCGAAGGGGGTCAACTGCAGCACGGTGCGCAAGGCGCGCTCGGCGATCTCGCTTGGGTCCTCCATCACCTCGACTTCGGTGGAGAGGACGATGAGCTTGCGGTAGGACTCGGCCCTGCGGGTGATCTCGCCGATGGCCTGCAACCGTTCGGTAGCCAGACCGATGGCCTCAGCCGTAGCTTCGAAGAAGGCCACGGCCCCGTCGCCAAAACGACGATGGGCCCGGCTGTTGGCGGTGATCACGCCCATGGCGGCTCCGGAAGCGTTGATCAAGGGGGCCGCCAGCAACTCGACGGGGCCGCTCTGCCGTTGGCCGTCGAGGTGCTCCCGAGGGTTTTCGTAGATGTCGGGTACACGCACCAGACGCTTTTCCGCGATGGCCTCCCAGCTCGCACCCTCGCTCCGCGAAACGCGCATGCCCGCCCCGAACTCGGGTGTGGTCGAGGCCACCACCCGCAAGTGCTCGCCGCCTTCTTCGAGGAGCAGGATCGAGACCTGGCTTGCGTCCATGCGCTCCTTGAGCGCCCTCAGGGTTTCTTGGTAGAGCTTGGCTTGGTTGCGCGCGCGCCGCGCGATGCGGTTGATCTCGACGATGCTCTCGAGCAGGGCGAGGCGCTCGCGCAACCGCACCTCGCGGCGTTCCGTCTCCACGAAGGCGAGGATTTCTTCCGCAAAGATCTGGGCCGCTTCGATGGCGTCCTGGGTGAAGGCGTCCTCACGCTGGTGGCTGTCGAGGTTGAAGGTGGCGAGCACCTCACCGTCGCGCGCGATCGGGATGAGCAGGTTGGCCTGGATGGGGTGCACGGATTCCAGCGCGCCTATCTTGTACCCCTGGCTGAGAGCCTGGATCGTTTCGCGGCCGATGACGCGGGGCGCGCCCTGGCGCAGGGCCGCTTCTCCCTGCCCATACCAGTGGATCTCCACCTCGAAGGGTATGGAAAAGCCCAGCAGCTCGTTGCTGTGACCGACCTGCGCGGTGCAGGTGAAGCGGTCGCTCTCAAGGATCCAGAGACTGCCGGAGTCAGCTCCGGGGACCGCGTCGAGGGCGGCGGCTAGGGCTGCTGCGTAGAACTCCTCCGGGTTCTTGTGCAGGGCTTTCTTGACGCGCTCGAGCGAGCGAAACACCTGCGCGAGGCGCAGCTCGCGGGAGGGTTCGCGCACGAGGCCCGCAAAGTAAGGAGGGCGTAAGGGGAAGTAGTTGACGGTCATGTGCCGCAGCTCGTCCCGAAGGTCCGTGGTCAGCTCCATGCGGCAGCGGCGTTCCTCTTGCAGGCACGCGGCCAGCGCAGCACGCTGGTGCTCGTCGGGGTAGAAGGCGCTTCCGGGCAGCGGCCGCTCGGGGCTGGGTGTCCTACCCGTGCGCTGAACGAAGGCCTCGTTGGCGTGCACCACTTCAAAATCATGCTCCTGCAACCGCAGGATCATGAAGTCCACCTCGGCGTCCTGCAACGCCTTGATCATAGACTGGAAATCGCTCAGCTCTGCAGGAAGCATCATGGTTCAGGGACAGGCTACCATACGCCGGAAGCCGTGGCGGTTTAGGATGGACGAGGAGGTGCAGATGAACCAGGACGTCTACATCGTAGCCCGGGCGCGGACGCCGATCGGGCGCTTTGGCGGATCCTTCAAGGACATCCCTCCCACGCTTTTGGGCGCGCACGCCATGAAGGCGGCGCTCGAACGGGCGGGGCTAAGCGGAGCCGAACTCGACCTCTACGTCTTCGGCAACGTCCTGCGGGCCGGGCACGGGCAGCTAATGCCGCGCCAGGCGGCGCTGGCCGCGGGCATCCCCGAGCAGGTCGACGGTTACGCGGTGGACATGGTCTGCTCGAGCGGCATGATGGCCGTCATGAACGCGGCCATGACGATCCGCGCCGGCGAGGCCGACCTGGTGCTCGCGGGCGGCATGGAGTCCATGTCGCAGGCCGCCTTCGCACTTTCGGCGCGGGCGCGCTGGGGCTACAAGTTCCTGCTCGGCAACCCCGAACAGGTCAAGGACCTGCTCCTCTACGACGGCCTCACCGACCCCGTGACCGGCGAGGCGATGGGCGAGGAGACCGAACGCCTCATCGCCGAGCACGGCATCACCCGCGGCGAGCTCGACGAGGTGGCCTACTGGTCGCACAAGCGCGCCGCCGAGGCCACCGAGGCGGGGCTCTTCAAGGACGAGATCGCCCCCTTCGAACTCAAGACCCGCAAGGGCACGCTCACCCTAGAGGCCGACGAGGGCATCCGCCCCGAGACCACCCTCGACTCGCTGGCGGCGTTGCGTCCGGCCTTCATTAAAGACGGCGTCCTCACCGCCGGCAACTCGAGCCAGATCTCCGACGGCGCGGCCGCGCTCCTGCTCGCCAGCCCCGAGGCGGCCGAGAAGCACGGGCTCAAGCCTATCGCCCGCATCCTCGGCGGCACCTGGGCCGCCGGCCCCACCTGGCGCTTCCCCGAGGCGCCGGTCCCGGCGGTGAAGAAACTTTTGGACAGGCTGGGCATGACCCTGGACGACTTCGACCTCATCGAGAACAACGAGGCCTTCGCGGTCAACAGCGTCCTCTTCCACCGCATGCTCGGCATCCCCTACGAAAAGATGAACGTCCTGGGCGGCGCCATCGCCCTGGGCCACCCCATCGGCGCCAGCGGTGCGCGCATCATCGGCACCCTGATCACCGCGCTCAGGGCCAAGGGCGGCCAGCGCGGCATCGCCGCGCTCTGCCACGGCACCGGCGGCGCCACCGCGGTGGCCGTCGAGCTGGTCTAGCTTGGGCTGGAAAAAGGTGCGGGCCCCAAGCGGGGCCCGCACCGACGCTTAGCCGCCGTAGCTCCAGGGGGTGTCGCGCATGCACAGCGGCGCTTCCTCGGCCTCGGGCACGTCGTTGGTGCCCACGTCCGTGACCCGGGCGATCCAGACCGCGTGATCGCCGCCGGCCTGCCAGGCCTCGGTTTCGAGGAAGAAGTACCACGGCAGCGGCTCGAGCACCGGCAGCCCCGCTTCCATGCGGAAGGGCACGCCGTTGAGCTTGCCGCCTTCGACCCGGGTGGCCTTGAAGAACGCCGCGGCCAGGTCCTGCTGGCTCTGCGCCAGCGGGTGGACCGCGGCGCGGTTGCTCCGTTGCAGGATCTCGTAAAGGCCCGAGTCCTTGCGCACCCCCACCACGAAGAGGGGCGGCTCGATCGAGACCTGGGTGACGAAGGTGACGAGGGCGGCGCTGAAGCGCCCCTCGTGTTCGGTGGTCATGACGTAGACGCCGTTGAGCACCTTGCGCAGAACGCGCTTGCGGAGGGCGGGGTCCAGTTCGGCCATGCCCACCAGTCTATCCCGGCGGCTCCGGCGAGACGGTGCCGTCGAACACGATGATCTCCCGCGTCAGCACCACCACCCGGTACTCGCCCGAGCTCCGCAAGAAGCGCTCCACCGCGTCGAGCACCTCGGCCACCCAGGCGGCGTCGCCGCCGATCACGCTGAAGCCCACCTGCTCCCAGCCGTGCTCGTCGAGCCCGGCGACGCGCGCCGCCGAGACCGGAAAGCGCGCCTTGATGCGCTCCATCACCGGCCGGATGACGGCGCGCTTTTCCTTGAGGCTGGTGACCCAGGGGGTCTCGAGCCGGGCGGTAAAGACGCCCACGTAGGCGTTCATTTCGCCTGCAGCATACCGCGCTCGAAGACGGGCCGGCCGCGGATCCAGACCGCGGCCACCTCGGCTTCGCGGGCGAGGGCGAAGAGCGCGCCCAGGGCGCGCTCGGCGCTCTCCGCGTGGTTCAGCACCGCCTCGAGCGTCGAGTTCGGAAGCGGGCGCAGCCACACCAGGTCGGCGCTCTTGCCCGCCTCCAGGCCGCCGGCCTCGTCCGCCTGCCCCAGCGCCGCCGCGCCCGCGCGGGTGGCCAGCCACAAGAGCGCCGCCGCGGAGAGGTTCACGCCGTCTTCGCGCACGCGCTGGGTCTTGTAGGCGTCCATGGCTTCGCCCAACAGCGAAAAGCGGGTGCCCGCGCCCACGTCGGTGCCCAGGGCGAAGCGTGCGCCGGCGGCGAGGTGGGCGCGCATGGGAAAGAGGCCCGAACCCAAAAAGGTGTTGGAGCTGGGGCAGTGGGCCACCCAGGCCGCGCTCGCGGCCAGGCGCTCGAGCTCGCGCGGGTTCGGGTGCACGTCGTGGGCGAAGACCGCGCGCGGCCCCACCAGCCCGTAGCGGTCGTAGACGTCGAGGTAGTCGCGCGCCGTGGGGAAGAGGCGGGCCACGGCCTCGATCTCGCGCGGGTTCTCGTTCAGATGGGTCTGGAAGTGCAGGTCGGGATGCGCGCGCAGCAGGGCGCCGCTCACCTCCAGGAGCGCCTCGCTGGCCGAGAGCGCAAAGCGGGGCGTCACCGCGTAACGCAGGCCGTTCTTCCCGTGGAAGCGTTCGATGAGCGCCCGGTTTTCCTCGTAGGCGCGCTCGGGCGTGGTGTGCAGCTCGCCGCGCAGGTTGCGGTCGCCGGTCGCCAGGCCGCTGGTGAGCGGAAAGCCCAGCGTCGCCGCCTCCTCGAAGAGCGCGGCCTGCGCGGGGGCGAAATGGCTGCCGAAGACGAGGGCGCGGGTGGTGCCGCTACGAACGAGCGCCCGCAAAAAGGTGCGCGCCTCGCGGCGGGCGTAGGCTTCGTCCGCGAAGCGTGCCTCGGCGGGCAGGGTCACCTGCTCGAGCCAGTCGAGCAGGTCGAGCCCCAGGGCGCCGATGACGCCGGTCTGGGGGTAGTGCACGTGGGCGTCCACGAAGCCGGGCAGGAGCAGGCCGCCCTCGAGCCGCCGCACCTTGGCCCCGGGGTGGCGTGCGCGCACCTCGGCGAAGGGGCCGGCGTCGGCGATGCGGCCGTTTTCGATGAAGAGACCGCCGTCGCTCCAGCCCTCCAGGCGGGCCTCGAGCGGCCCTTCGCCGACCGCGTGCAGCAGACTCGCGCGCAGGATCACGTTCCCCAGCTTACA